>ERZ780144.941-NODE-941-length-35493-cov-22.213500_pt1 | contig 35493 bp, 34 predicted proteins | sample MGYA00511380_ERZ780144 | MGnify/ENA primary metagenome ERZ780144 (study PRJEB29588, sample SAMEA1965858) | human gut metagenome | biome: human gut; feature: human-associated habitat; material: faeces | place: Denmark | collected 2008/2010 ... | reverse complement strand
CAGCCTGCACCATCGGCGGTGTTTCCACCACCGGCGGCGTCGGCACCGTGCCCGGCGTTCTGGTCGGCGTTCTGGTCTTTGAACTGATGAAGGTCGCTCTGCAGTTCATGAACGTCAACTCCTCTTACACCTACATCGTCCAGGGCCTTGTCATCATCGTGGCTGTGGCCATTGATATCCGCAAGTACCTGGCTAAGAAGTAAGCCCTCTCTTCTGTGGGCCGTCTGCCTTTTGGGCGGACGGCCCCGTTTTTTGTTCATGTTTGTGTGCTATCATAAAAGCAACAACCATCAGGAGGTGCAGTATGGCACAAAAAGACCTCACCCCTGTCGAGCGCGAGGCAGAGCTTGCCCGGCGCGAAGCCGTTCTGGCTGCCCGCGAAGCACAGCTGGCACAAGAGCAGGCCGAGCTTGCCGGTCAGCGGGCCGACTTTGAACAGGGCAAAAAGTCCCTGCTTGACAACGGCGACAAGAACTTTGTCAATCCCAAGGAAAAGCTCTACGATCATTTTCCCCTCACCGTCCATCAGATGGACATCATCATCGGGGTGCTGTTTGCGCTCATCGCCCTGTTTCTGATCCTGGGCGTGACCCACACCAGCTTCTTTGGCCTGTTCGGCGGCTGAATCTGTCCGGCTCCTCCGGAAACGGAGGAGCCTTTTTTGATGCCCTGCCCAACGCTTCTTCGCTGCATACTTTTGCAAAAATGATTGCATTTCATCCGCAGTATGACTATAATTTATAGCAAGCCAACTTTTTAATGCAACAGCAACAACGTTGGTTTGCATATCGCAGATATGCTGCTACTGTTGCGCTAATTTCCAGCCTTGCGATAATAAGAAGCTGCCGGGTTTGCGGCAGCGGAAAAAGGGGTGTATAAAAGTATGAAACGCAAATGGATCGCGGCACTGCTGGCCGGTTGTATGTTGGCCGCACTGTTGCTCACCGGCTGCTCTGCCGCCGAGACGGTCAAGCGTCTGCGCTTTGGCGTTGCCGGCGAGGGTGGTGTCTACCACAATTTTGGTGAGCAGTTTGCCGCGCTGGAAAACGAGACTTCCAACGGCACCATCGAGCTCCGGACCACCGCCGGTTCGGCCGCCAACCTGCGCCTGCTCACCGGCGAATACCTGCAGCTGGCCATTGCGCAGGCCGACCTCGCACAGGACGCCTACAACCAGACCGGCATTTTTGCAGAGGAGGAGGACATCCGCGGCTTCGGCGCGGTAGCAGCCCTGTACACCGAGGCCTGTCAGGTCATCGTGCGGGCCGACTCGGACATCCAGTCCATCGAGGACCTGCAGGGCAAAACCGTGAGCATCGGCGCGGAGGAATCCGGCTCCGAGCAGAATGCCCTTCAGATCCTGTCTGCCTACGGCCTGAACGACCGCCTGGTGGACACCATCAACCTGAACTATACCGACGCTGCCGACCAGCTCAAGGCCGGTAAGATCGACGCCATCGTCATCACAGTCGGCACTCCCAGCCCGGTGGTCACCGAGCTGGCAGGCGAATGCGGCATCCGCCTGCTGAATGTGGACGGCACCGCGGCGCAGCGCCTGCTGAGCAGCTACAACGCCTACCGTAAGGTCACCATCCCGGCCGGCACTTATCCCGGCCAGGACGCCGACGTGCAGACCGTGGGCGTCAAAGCTGTTCTGCTGGCCAGCGATTCTCTGCCCGCAAAGCAGGTGCAGCAGCTCACCGAACTGCTGTTCTCCAGCCGGGAAGCGCTGGAAGAGCAGCTTGGCCTTGCACTGGACCCGGAGACCGACGCAGTAGAGGGCGTTGGCATCCCCTTCCACGCAGGCGCAGCGGCCTGGTATAAGCAGGCCGGAATTACGGTGGACTGAATCTGCCGGGAAATCGAGGGAAAGCAATGAAGATCGAATTGGATATGTATCAGACCCTGGCCCTTGCGGTGCTGGTACTGATGCTGGGCAAGTTTCTGCGGGAACGGGTGCGCCTGCTGGATAAATTCTGCATCCCCGCGCCGGTCATCGGCGGCGTGCTGTTTGCCATTTTCACCTGCATCTGCTATGTGACCGGCGTGGCAGAGTTCGCCTTTGACGACACCCTCAAAGAGGTGTGCATGGTCATGTTCTTCACCTCGGTGGGCTTTCAGGCCAACCTCAAGGTGTTGAAAAGCGGCGGCAAGGCCATGATCGTGTTCCTGGGCGTCGTCATCGTGCTGATCGTCAGCCAGAACTTCCTGGCCGTTGGGCTGGCCAACCTGCTGGATGTGGACCCGCTGGTGGGCCTTTGCACCGGCTCCATCCCCATGGTGGGCGGCCACGGCACCGCCGGTGCCTTTGGCCCGGTGCTGGAGGACTTTGGCATCAAGGGTGCCACCACCCTGTGCACCGCCGCCGCCACCTACGGCCTGATCGCCGGCAGCATGATGGGCGGCCCGCTCGGCAAGATGCTCATTGAGCGTCACCACCTGCTGGACACCATCGTGCCCGAGGACGACAGCCTGCTGGTGGAAGAAGAGATCAAGCACGAGCGTCACAGCAGCATGTACCCCGCCGCCAGCTTCCAGCTGATTATCGCCATGGGCATCGGCACGGTGCTGAGCAAGCTGCTCAGCCTGACCGGCATGACCTTTCCCATCTACATCGGTGCCATGATCGCCGCCGCCTGCATCCGCAATCTGGGCGAATACGGCGGCAAGTTCACGGTATATATGGGCGAGATCAACGACATCGGCGGCATCTGCCTGTCGCTCTTCCTTGGCATGGCCATGATCACCCTGAAGATCTGGCAGCTGGCCGAGCTGGCTCTGCCGCTGGTGGTGCTGCTGGCCGGTCAGACCCTGTTCATGATCCTGTATTCTTTTGTGATCGTGTACAACGTCATGGGCCGCGACTACGACGCGGCCGTCATCGTTTCCGGCACCTGCGGCTTCGGCATGGGTGCCACCCCCAACGCCATGGCCAACATGCAGGCCGTGTGCGACAAGTATTCCCCTTCCGTCAAGGCCTATCTGCTCATCCCGCTGGTTGGCAGTCTGTTCGCGGATTTCATCAACAGCCTTGTCATTACGGTATTCATCAACTTTATCTGATCCTGTCTTGAACTTTCGGTGTGCCCCGCACACCGGGAAAGGAGCATCATCATGTCGCTGAAACACCACCTGAAGATGTGGTTCCAACAAAAGATCTGGAGCAAGCCGGACAAGTCTCATTCGGAGGAAACGGTGGCTCTGCCGGAGGTCCATACCGGCAAGGTACACCACCCCGCAGAAGACACCTCTCATGCCACCGGGGAGCATCCTCACGCCGAGGACCCCATCCATTACGACAACGTGGCCATTCCCGAGGTGCACATCCGCCCCCGTCGGCACCAATAAGCTCCACAGACAAAAAAGCTGCTGCCCTCCCTTTGCGGGAAGGCAGCAGCTTTTTGCTTTGTGTTTGTATGGAACCTTACAGGCAGATGTACTTCAGGATGAACAGCACGGTCAGCACATACATCAGCGGGCTGATCTTCTTTTCCTTGGCCTTGCCGGTGACCACATTGATGATGGTCCAGGAGATCACACCAATGGCAATGCCCTCAGAGATGCTGTATGCAGTGGGCATGGCCAGGACGGTCAGGAAGGCGGGGATGCCCTCGCTGGGGTCGTTGAAGTCGATCTTGACTGCGGAGCCCATCATGTAGAAGCCCACGATGATCAGAGCCGGAGCCGTTGCAAAGCTGGGGATGGTCAGGAACAGCGGGCTGAAGATGGTAGCCAGCAGGAACAGCACACCGGTGGTCATGCTGGTCAGGCCGGTGCGGCCGCCCTCGGTCACGCCGGAAGCGCTCTCCACAAAGGTGGTGGTGGTGGAAGTACCCAGCACAGCACCGGCGCAGGTGGCGATGGAGTCTGCCATCAGAGCACCCTTGATGTGGGGCAGCTTGCCGTCCTCGTCCAGCATGTCGGCCTTGGATGCCACGCCGATCAGGGTGCCCAGGGTGTCAAACAGGTCCACGAACAGGAAGGAGAACATAACGGCAAAGAAGTTCAGGAAGTCAAAGTGGGAGAAATCCGTCTTGAACACCTGACCAAAGGTCTTGCCCAGGGCCGAGAAGTCAAAGCTGACAAAAGCGGTGGGGATCACGCTGTACATGCCCGCATCCGCATTGGGCACATAGATGCCGGTGACCTCGCAGAGGATGCCCAGCACCCAGGTGATCAGGATGCCGTACAGGATGCCGCCCTTGACCTTCTTGACCAGCAGGATGCCGGTGATGGCCACGCCGATGAGGGCCAGGATGGCACCCACGCCCACGCTGTGGAAGGTCTCGCCTTTGAAGTGCTGGTAGGTGACCAGCGTAGAGTCGCTGTTCACGATCAGCTTGGCGTTCTGCAGGCCGACAAAGGCCACGAACAGGCCGATGCCCACGCTGACCGCGCTCTTCAGGGTCATGGGGATGGCGTTGAAGATGCCCTCACGCACATTGGTCAGGGACAGCACGATGAAGATGATGCCCTCCACAAACACGGCCATCAGGGCCAGCTGCCAGCTGTAGCCCATGGTCAGCACGACCGTGTAGGAGAAATAGGCGTTCAGGCCCATGCCGGGGGCCAGAGCAAACGGGTAGTTGGCCAGCAGAGCCATCAGGGCCGTGCCCACAAAGGATGCCAGTGCGGTGGCGATCAGCACAGCCTCCGAGTCCATGCCGGAAGCCGACAGGATGTTGGGGTTGACCGCAAGGATGTAGGCCATAGTCATGAAGGTGGTAATACCTGCCATGATCTCGGTCTTTGCATCGGTGTGGTTTTCCCTCAGATGAAAGACATTTTCTAACATGAAAAAACCTCCGTTCTTTTGTTGCTTCTGCCGGTTGCGGCGGCAGAAGAGGAACAGGTTTCATTTTAGCACGAATCGTCACAGAATGTCCACAACTCAGAAACAAAATAATGCGTTTTGGGAAGTTTTTGTCGAAAGAGTACGACTTTATAAGTTGTGTTGTGCAACAATTTTCCATGCAAAGAGAACGTTTTTCCTGTTTTTAAAAACAACATGACCCCCGGCAGCGTACAGCTTCCGGGGGTCGTAACGTTCTGCTCTGCGCTTACAGATGCAGCACGATCTTTGCAACATTGAAGTAGATCAGCAGCGTGGTGGCATCCACGATGGTGGTGATCAGCGGCGACGCCATCACGGCCGGGTCCACATGCAGTTTTTCTGCCGCCACGGGCAGAATGCCGCCGATGAGCTGAGACAGCAGGATGGTGCAGATCAGGGTCAGGCACACCACCAGTGCCACCGGAGCGGTCACCTTGTCGAACAGCAGCAGTTTTGCAAAGTTGCACACCGCCAGCGTTGCGCCGCACAGCAGGGCCACCCGGCTCTCCCTCCACAGGATGCGGGGCAGGTCGTGGGGCTGGATCTCGCCCACCGCCATGCCGCGGATGATGGTGGAGGTGCTCTGACTGCCCGCGTTGCCGCCGGCATCGGTCAGCATGGGGATGTACGCCGTCAGCACTGTCACGGCGGCCAGTGCGTCCTCATACCCCCGGATGACCAGACTGGAGAAGGTGGCGCTGATCATCAAAAACAGCAGCCAGGGCGCACGGCTCTTGTACAGGTCCCACAAGCTCTGCTTGAAGTAGGGCTTGTCGGACGGGCCGATGGCGTTCATCTTGGCGATATCCTCGCTGGCCTCGTCCTGCAGGATGCTGATGGCATCGTCAATGGTCACGATGCCCACCAGCCGGTTTTCGGCGTCCACCACCGGAATGGCCAGAAAGCCGTATTTTTCAAACAGGTGGGAAACATCCTCTTGGTCAGTGGTGGTGGTCACACTGACCACATTGGTGTCCATCAGGTCTCGGATGGGTTCTGCGGTGTCCTTGGCCAGCACCAGCGCCCGCAGCGACACCACGCCCACCAGCTTGCGGCTGCCGTCGGTCACATAGCAGTTGTTGATGGTCTCCTTGTCAAAGCCGTTTTTGCGGATGGCCTCCATGGCCTGCGCCACCGTCATGTCCGGGCGCAGCTCCATCAGCTCGGTGGTCATCACGCCGCCGGCAGAGTCCTCCGGGTACTGGAGCAGTTCGTTGATCATGCGGCGGGTGGCGGGGTCGGCCTGGCTCAAAATACGCTTGACCACATTGGCCGGCATCTCTTCCACAAGGTCGGTCGCATCGTCCACGCACAGCTCGTCCACCACGGCCTTCAGCTCGGTATCGGTCAGGCCGTCGATCAGCTTCTGCTGGGTGGCGGGGGTCAGCTCGGTGAACACATCCGCCGCCAGATCCTTGGGGCACAGACGGAACAGCACCGGGAGCTTTTCGGCCGGCAGGTCCTCGAACACGGCGGCCAGGTCGGGAGCCGGCAGGGTCTCCATCACATCCCGCAGGCTCTGGTATTTTTTGGCGTCATCCAGATTCGCCAGCATGGTCTTGAGGGTATTGATCGAAATTTCAGACATAAAAAAGCTGCCTCCTTTTTTACCAGGCGGCAGCGGACACTTTCATTTCCGGGGAAGGCAAACACACCGTGCGTTCTCACGCACAGCCGGGCCGTTCTCCGGCATGCAAAAAGGCTGCCGTCTGGTTCTTTGATCGGGGATATAAACTGTTGCTACTACCAGCAGGTTCCATGACGACCACCTCGTTTTTCTGTCGTAAAAAGGCACTTTGGCCTTTTCCGCCCATTACTTTACCACGGCCGGAGCCGTTCGTCAACCCCGCCCCGCAAATTTTACAGCTTCTTTGCAGGGCCGCGCGCCTTTGTGCAACTGTACCAACCTCAGCCGTTGTTTTTCGGCAGATTCCACCCTTGTTCCGGAGCCCAAAACCCTCTATGATTATGGTACAGCGTGGCTCTGGGCAGCGGCGGCCCGGAAGCCAAAGCCGCCGCCGACGATGTAAACAAAGACGGCCTGTACAACGCCTTTGTGCACCTCAGCCTGATTTAACACAACCGCTCAACAAGCCAGAATCCCCCTGCCCGTTCCGGCATCTGCCGGGATGGACAGGGGGATTCTGCATGAAGGAGAAAAAGTGAAGAAAAAGATTTCGGAGATGGTATCGCACAAAAGGCAGGATACCACCGCCACGGTGATACCCTGCCTTTACTTGCTCCTGTTTACCGTTCTGCGTACTCTCGCCGTAGGACTTCCCGTAAACAAAAAACGTACCCGAACCCTTTCTCATAGAGAATCGGGTTCGGGTACGAACTGTATGGTGGAGAATTAGGGACTCGAACCCCAGACCCCCTGCGTGTGATGCATGATGACTTTTCGTTTTTTAGAACGATGATTCGTTAAATAAGTTCGATTTGCTACAAATCTGCTACAAACTGAGATTTTTCTCTTACTCTTTATCTTCATCGAAAAGCGATTGCTGCTGGGCCTCTTCAATCATTTCTTCCCATGGCCAACGCATTACGCAATGTTTTCTGTAAAACAGAAGCTGATAGTCAACAACAAATATAACGTCCGATGCCTCATCATAGGAAATCACAAGCCCTTTTCCACTTTCCGGTCTTTGCAAATCAACTAGTTTTCCCAAAATAGTTTTCAAATTTCCCTTTTGAACTCGTGGTTCTTTTCCGTTAGCATATATAAAAATTTTATTTCGGCTAAGTCCATACATCAGTTCATCATCTGTTGCCCTTACAATCGCCTGCATTGCTAACGCATAGATTCCTGTAGATTTTTTTCTGCTCCTAATCCCCTGCGATAATGTCTTTGCAAATTGCTGATAAACGCCATCTAACTGTGTAGCATATTTTTCAGCAGCTTTTTTATAAAGTTGGAATTCCGTTATATACATTTTTCCGATTTGTGTCTCCTCAAAACCGGACTCATCTTCAATAAGAAGAAGTAATAAACTTTGAAGAATTCCAACATTTTTAAAAGAGTCCTTAATCAATTCATTTTCTATTACGGGATCTATTTCCACGTTCAGTACAGCACAACCTTTATCAATTACGCGCTTTAAGTCCTCATCTGTCCATGAAACCGACAGTTCTACAATTCTTCCCGTTAGATCCGGATTCATCGAGGTCAACAGATTCGTTTGAGTCCATACCCCTATGATAATAAAATAGCACTCATAGTCCCACAGAGTCTTCATATCATGTGCTAATTTTTCACGCGTTGCCAAATTAAGGTAGTGAAAATCCTCAATGACCACACGTTTTCCAGATTTTTTCACAGAATCCGCAATATATCGAAGATTATTAGAGCTTGTATTAAAATCCACCTCTGTTGAAATTGTTTTTTCTTGGCCAAGCTCAATATTCCCTTGTGCTTTTGCATTTGCGATATACGCCAATCCCAGTTGACCCTCCGCTGAAAATTTCTCATTTGCCACAAATGTAATTTCTTTGCCAACATCAAACTTTACATTTAGTGCGCTCAGAATTTCTTTATAAATGTCTACAGTGCCCATATCCAGTCTACACTGAACAACAATCGCTTCGCTCAAGCATTTCTGTCTGAGCCACGATTTTCCACATTTTGATGGCCCCGTAATTGCAATATGCGTATCCCGCCTTAAATAACGACTAAAGTCTTTATCCAAATTGCTTCTATCCACGTAAGAATAGGCATTCATCTTGGTTGAAATTCCGAACACTTCTGACGTAAAAGGCATAGCCGGTTCCTTTCCCTATCAATTCTTTCTATTCCTTAAACTGCCTTATAATTTTTTAGGCGTATGCGTCATTTGGCTTGGTCTTGGCCCAAACAGCTTTTCAAAAAAGATATTATTGCGTTTTTTCGCATCACCGAGAAGCTTTTCATAGGATATCACTTCCGTGTAAGCATGTCTCGTTTGATTATAGCCAGAGTAGCCAAGATTATCCGGCATAGGCAATAAAGAGCTATTGGTACAATGGGTGCGCATTTTATCTGTCAGATCACAAATAACATAACAGCGAAAAATCGTTCCATCCGTAACATTGAATGATTGCCCGTTCTGCTTCTTTTTCTGGCCTCTTCTGATTTTGTCAACATATTCACCAACCTGATTGATCGGATTTTTCTGGTCATTATCAGGCTTTTTGAATTCTATGATCGTGACCGAATTAAATGGTTCATCGCTATCCGAATATGCAAAAGCATTATTGAACACAGCAATATCTGGCTCTTTGCAGCTATCACTGGAAATAACCGGCATTGATTTCAGCGTCTTATCCGACGCCAAAAATTTGTGATACGCCAGCCGTTCATCAATAACCCACAGATTCATTTCTTCAAATTGAACGTCATCCGATGTATGCTGCATCGGGCAGATCAATGAATGAATCACTTCTTCTTTTTTGAAAAGGCCATTTTTCTGCACGGTCAGTGCATCTTCCAGTAGCTTCAGCAGTGTTTTCCTACGGGTCACATACTCCGCCAGACTGGTTTTGCTGATTTCAGTAATCGACTCCCAGTAGGTCTCAAAAACTTTTTTATACGAGGCATCTTCCTTTTTCACAGCCTCTTTTGCAGCTTCTTCCAGTTCAACACTTTGCTTTTTGATTTCTCGTTCCCATTTTTGCAGTTGCTTGTGAAGTTCGAGTTCCAAAGCCTCCGGCTTCAAATTGGCCGGAATTTCATCATATACATTTGGTCTTTTATGAAGCATATAACGGTATGTCGGTCGTTCTTCCGCAACAAAACGATCTATTTCCTGTCGTTTTTTTGCATTGATATCTTCCAGATAATCCTTCAGATAGACCTTTACATATTCTATTGACGCAGAGAGAATGTCTTCTTCACTTGTTCCTTGAAGCGCTGTCTGACCATAGCGCTCGTCAAAATTAAAGTCCGTTCTGGTTGTATTTACAATGGAGTCCAGATAGGGGCTTGTAATATAGCCGACATAATAAAACGGCGAGTCTCCATCGGACGGAGAAATTTTCTTTTGCAAATTAGGGATATACTTTTTCAACTCCACAGAACAAACTTCTTGCATGTTTGCGGCCAGATGAAGTTCATGATTTACAACACCGACCGGAAAGTGCAAATGATAAATTCTGAATCTCTCATTGTGTAAAGAAAACTCATCTTGACAAATCGAATCTTTAATTTTGTCATCATAATATTCATTCAAATTTATTGTCTGATGAGCGTCTCTTAGCACAATCTCCGGACAATTTCCCGTTATAAAGAACAGCAGGCAGTGCTCAATGATTTTTCTCGCCACTACATCAAGTTCCAAAGGGGCAGCGTTGCGATAACGCTGCACAAAATTTTTCAGAGTCACTTGTGTGCAATTTTCCTGTAACTCTGCTTCTTTCAAATTATCCTCTGGTTGAACTCCATCCCTTGTAAATGCAAACTCACGGATATATTGTTTTGTGTTTTCCTTAAATGTGCTCTTAATCTCTACCGAGTCAAACGCTTTTAACCAGAGGAATCTTCCGATTCCCTTGCATCCTTTTGTAAATTTATGGGTTGAATACGCAGTTTGAAAAGACTCATAATTTTGAGTGTTAAATCCAACTCCGTTATCTGTGATTGTGAAAGACTCAAATTTTTCTAAAGTCTCTTCCTTTTTCTTCGGGTCTTCATCAAATCGAATTTCACTTGTTTCTTCTCTATGAGCATAAACTTCAATTTTACCACAAGTCTTATTCTCCGAGTCTTCAATAGCCTGAATAGAATTAACCACCGCCTCAAACAATGGCCACAAGGCTTTTGCTTCCGCCAAATGGATGTTATTCAGTTGGCCCTTGATATTTAGCAAGAACTCCATATCGCTGCCACCTTTACAATTTTTTCAGGATTTGTATTCTTTGTTCAAGCATATCTTTCCACTGCTTGTGCTCTGCTAATTTGACTTTTTCTACACTATGCAGTTGATTCAACCCCGTATTACTCACAGCTTCCATCGCTGCTTCTTTCTGGCTCAAATGCCGCTTTCCAACGGTCAGGCAGTTTGCGCCATCCAGCGTGTCATACTGCTGGAACGCTCGATTGAAGTCCATCAGATCATGCAACCGGATAGGTTGATTCGTCTCATTGTCCACCAACAAACCCCAGTTTTCCCAATGGCGGTCGGTGTTGCCCACCAGATAATCCAGAATGTTCATCATATAGTATCCGTAAGCATCCAGTTCTAGAATTTTATCCAACGTGTTCCAATCATGATTTGTGCAGTAGGCATCGTAGGCTGCATACGTCACAAGGCTATATCGCTGCGAGGTCATAATTCTGCTGATGGAAACCGGCTCATTCTCAAACATTCCATGCTCATACAGAACCTGATGACAGTCAAAGCATCGGCAGATTTTACTTGCCAGCACTTCACGCTCGACTGCATCTTGTCCACCATCTTTGTAAAGATAGAAGCCATCATCCTTGCGCACCCACGCTTTAGGATAGCATCCACCAGTGGACAAATCATTTGCCAAAAGATGTGCATTTGTCACAGTCATCTGATGCCCACGCAGTGCAATATCCACAAGAGCATTGCTTAAAGAATGTGTGTAGAGATTGATATCCTCAAATCTGATATTCTCTTTTTCTCCTTTTACCCAGAACACATCCAGCAGCGACAGGCAATGGTAGGAAAGCGCAATCTGTGCACGCTCCCGATCCGTAACACTCTGGGATGCGCCAATGCTGTTCAGGATTTCCTTTGCATAAGTACGGTCACGTGGTATCAGCCGAGATGCACACCATGAATGGAAGCTAATCACATTATTGATTCGAGTATCAAAGTCATTCGATTCTTTCAGCACCAGACCATAGGGCATGAAATCTTCAAAACAAATTTTACACTCACCAGCCGTACTCACCTGTGCCACGCACTTTTCCATGTGCATGACATGATAGACTGTTGCTTCGCCCATTGCTTTCACCACCTATTTGACCAATGCACGCCGTCTTTTCTACTATTGTACCGTCTTTCTACTTGTAAAACAAGCCTGTTCTGCATACTGCAATCCAAAAAATCTCACCCAGATAATATAACCATGATACGAAACCTCTGAGCCGAAAGACTCAGGGGCTATTTTTATGTCTGGAGGTGATTTTCCATGCTGTTCCGTATCATCGTTGTCATCATCACTATTACGATTTCGTTCTAAGCTGTATCCGCGCAGAAAGGAGATGTCCCCATGAACTTTTTACCTGAGCTCATTCAAAAACTTGGCACGGTTCTTGTTGAAGTCCTCGTGCTGATCGCTGAAGAAGTCGAAAAGAAAAACTAACGAAAACAAATCGAAAAGGAGATTTTACTATGTCTGCAAATGTTGAAACCATGTTCTCTGTCCGTGAGACCCCTTGGCATGGCCTTGGCCGCATCGTTATGGAAGCCCCTGCAAGCCGTGAAGCCTTGGAGCTGGCTGGTCTGGATTGGCAGGTCGAAAGCCGCAACATCTACTCCGGCAGTGGTTCTGTGATTTCCGGCTACCGCGCCAACGTGCGCAGCACCGATGATGCCGTTCTCGGCGTGGTGTCTGACCGCTATCGCATCGTGCAGAACGAGGAAGCATTCCAGTTTACAGATGACCTGCTGGGCGAAGGTGTTACTTACGAAACTGCCGGTTCTTTACAGGGCGGCAAAAAGGTCTGGATGCTGGCAAAGCTGCCGGAGAAGTACATCATTGCAGGAGATGAAGTGACCCCATATCTTGTATTCTTCAACAGCCATGACGGCAGCTCTGGTGTCAAAGTCGCCATGACCCCTGTTCGTGTTGTTTGCCAGAACACCCTGAATCTGGCTCTGGGTTCTGCAAAGCGCATCTGGACAGCAAAGCACACCGAAAATGTTTTGCTCCGGGTGCAGGATGCCCGTGAAACTTTGCAACTTGCCAATAGCTATATGGCAGATCTTGGCAAGAGTATCTATGACCTGACCAACATCAAGCTGTCTGACCGTAAGGTGCAGGAGTTCATCAATGAGTTTTTCCCGATTACGGAGGACTTGTCCGATGGCCAGCGGAAGAACAATCTGCGCTTACAGGAAGATCTGAAAGCCCGCTATTACAATGCGCCTGACCTCTCTTGGGTTGGAAAGAACGGCTGGCGGTTCGTGAATGCTGTTTCGGATTTTGCCACCCATGCAGACCCCATCCGTAGAACTCGTAACTACAACGAAAACCTGTTCCTGCGCACCGCAGAGGGCAATCCCATGATTGACAAGGCTTACAAGATGGTGCTGGCAGCAGCATAAAGGAGGACGTATGAACGATGTGAGCAACCGGGCTGTCCGGGAATTTTCTGAGTTCCTTGACCGCATCGAAATCAACTTTCCAAAGCCTACTTGCACCACGGCATACGAGATCACGATGAAAAGCACCATTGTCAGTGCCTTGATTACGCTGGACACCGAAAAGCAGATGGACGAGCGTTTCTGGAACCATCTCCGGGTGCAGCGGAACATTCTGGATTTCCTGTATGCCCTCTGGCTGGACGATGACCGTACCTTGGTGGATGAGTTTTCCACGATTATCAAGGACTTGGTGGAATACGATTTCTCCATTGCAGAAGAACAGATGAAAGAGAGGCTGAACATTGCATGAAAAGACTTGTATCTACATTGAATTTATCCAAAGAGGATTGGCTCCGCTACCGTAAGTGCGGCATTACCGGCACGGATGCTGGTGCCATTCTTGGCCTGAACCCCTATCGCTCTGCATTTCAGGTATACCATGATAAAATCAGCGATACCATTGAGAATATCGACAACGAAGCCATGCGGCAGGGTCGTGACTTGGAGAATTATGTGGCGCAGCGGTTTACCGAAGCAACCGGTCTGAAGGTGCGCAGAGCGAACGCCATCTACCAGAGTGAGGAACATCCGCTGCTTCTGGCAGATTTCGACCGCCTGATCGTTGGGCAGAAAGCAGGGCTGGAATGCAAAACGGTCTCACCGTTCTCTGCGGATAAGTGGGCCAACGGCAAAATCCCGGCTCACTATCTGGCGCAGGTTGACCATTATCTCGCTGTCAGCGGTTTTGACTGCTGGTATGTGGCGGCTCTGATTTTCGGCAGAGAGCTGGTGATCCACAAGATCGTGACAGATAAGCAGGTGCTCTCTGATCTCATTGATAAGGAAGAACTTTTCTGGACGAACCATGTTGTGCCCCAGATTCCCCCTGCACCCAACGGCTGCGAGTGCGACACCCAGCAGATCAACCAGCTTTATGAGGTAGACAACCGGGACAAGACCGCTGACCTGAGTGCCCTGCATGGACTTCTGGATAAGCGGCAGGAGCTTTCTGACCAAATCGAGCAGATGGAACAGGAGAAAACGGCTATCGAACAGCAAGTCAAGCTGCAAATGCAGGATGCCGCCTATGGCACAGCACCGGGCTATAAGGTATCGTGGGTGTCCTCCGAAAGTAAGCGTGTGGATTCCCAACGTCTGCGGAAAGAGCAGCCGGACATTTTCAACCAGTACAGCAAAAATGTAAGCAGCCGCAGGTTTACCATCGTTCATGCGGCATAAAACTTTGTATATGGCGGCAGGGAGTGACTTCTCTGCCGCCTTTTTTCTTGGAGGTTATCTTATGGCTACGGAAAATCCATTCGTAAAATTATCTGCCGTTGATTTCAAGGATCATCTGGAAGTCAAAAAGTCCGGCAACACGGAGCTGAAATATGTAAGCTGGGCGTATGCCTGGGCAGAGGTGAAGAAGCTGTACCCTGCTGCCAGCTATGAGGTCAAGAAATTCAACGGTCTGCCCTATGTTTATGACCCCATAACCGGCTTCATGGTGTATACCTCGGTCACGATTGAGGGCGTTTCGCACGAAATGTGGCTGCCTGTACTGGATGGCGCAAACAAAGCCATGAAAGCTGTGCCTTACACCTATACCACCCCGAAATGGGACTACAATCCGCAGACCCGCCGCCGTGAAAAGATCGGCATGGAAGAACGTACCGTAGAAGCAGCCTCCATGTTCGATGTGAATAAGGCTATCATGCGGTGCTTGGTGAAGAACCTTGCTATGTTTGGCTTGGGTCTGTACGTCTATGCCGGAGAGGATTTGCCGGAGGATGCCGCACCGCAGCCGGAGGCAGAACCGCAAAAGCAGCCGAAACCGAAATCCACCAGTCAAAAGCCGGAACAGCCGCCTGTGCCCTGCATCTGCGCTCGCTGCAACCAGCCCATCAAGAGGGTCAAGCTGAAGGATGGCTCCATCATGCAGGCGGCAGAATTTGCAGCTACCCATGAGGGAATGTGCGCAGACTGCTATAAAGCCACCAGATTGAACGTAGCATAATAAAACTGCTCTATTTCGATGTCACTTGATTCTTGTATGATTCTATATTTCATGGTACACTTACAGTAGTGAGTTCTGAAAGCTCTCCTCTGTGAGCGGAAAGGAGCATTGCATGAAAGATTTGCAGTTTCCTGTTGGAATCTCGAATTTTGAAAAGATTCGAGAAGGCGGGTATTATTATATCGACAAGACCAATCTGATTTCTGAACTTCTTAGCGGTGGTATCGCTGAAGTAACATTGATCACTCGTCCTCGCCGTTTCGGAAAATCCCTTGGTATGAGCACTCTCGCAAATTTTCTTGATATCCGCAAAGACAGCAAGCAGATGTTTGAGGGATTGGCGATTTCCAAAAATACAGAACTTTGCAAAAAATGGATGAACCAGTGTCCTGTGGTCTTTTTCTCTTTCAAGGACACGGACGGTCTGACCTTTGAAAGCGCCTATGGAATGCTGCGCATGAAACTGGCATTTGCATTTCAGGATTATCAGTTTCTTTTGGATGACGCTGCTATTTCTGACGATGACAAAGGCATCTTTAAGCGAATTCTGGGACGCACTGCATCCATAGATGAAACCAAAAGCTGCTTTTTGCTATTGACCCGGATGCTGGAAATCCACTTCAAAAAATCGGCAGTCGTCATTCTGGATGAGTATGATGTTCCCATTGCAAAAGCCAGCAGCAACGGATATTATTCGCAGATGCTGGACGTGATGCGGGCTATGATGAGCACCACACTCAAAGACAATACTTCGCTTGACTTTGCTGTTATTACCGGCTGCCTGAAAATTGCAAAAGAAAGCATCTTTACCGGGACGAACAATTTCGTTTCGGATACGATTCTTTCTCCCCGGTTGAGCGAATCCTTTGGTTTCACACAGGCAGATGTAGATCAAATGCTGAAAGATGCCGGTCTTGAATCGCAGTCTGCTGAAATCAAGGCTTGGTACGATGGTTATCATTTTGGCGATGCAGACATTTATTGTCCGTGGGACGTGATCAGTTATCTGCGAGATTTCCAGTATGGTGTAGCACAGAAGCCGAAAAGCTATTGGAAAAACACCAGTGATAACGCCATTATCCGTTCTTTCATCGACTATGCAGGTGACAATATCACCACAAAGCTTGAAACGCTGATGGCTGGCGGCTCCATTGTTCAGCATATTGAAGAAAACCTGACCTACGATTATCTGCACTCCTCTGAGGAAAATCTTTGGAGTGTGCTGTATCTGACGGGCTATCTGACCAAGGTTCGGGATAAGGATCTGACGGATTCGCTGCCGGATGGCTGCTCTGCGCTGATGATTCCCAATGCAGAGATTCGGGAAATTTTTGAAACCACTGTAAGCAAATGGTTTGATGATAGTGCAAAGGCATGGAACCGCAGCCCGTTGTTTGATGCAGTCTGGAGCGGAAACAGCGAAGCTCTGACAAAAGAAATGACCAAGCTGCTACGTATGACCATCAGCTACCATGACTATCGGGAAGATTTTTACCACGCTTTCCTTGCAGGCATCTTTACTGGTGCTGGCTATGTGGTAGAATCCAATAAAGAGCACGGCGAGGGTCGCAGCGATGTTATTGTAAAGGATATCCGCAATGGCCGCGTGGCAATTTTTGAAGCCAAGTATGCCAAAACTCTGGATGCTCTGCCGGATGCCTGTGATACTGCCATTCAGCAGATCAATGACCGGATGTATGCAGCGGACTTCCGGGATGACTATGATGACATCCTCTGTTATGGCATCGCATTCTTCAAAAAACGTTGCATGGTAAGAAAAAAATAATTATCTACTGGGGAGTATCTTCGGATGCTCCCTTTCACTTTCTACAGGACAATCCATTTGGATTGTCCTGTTTTTATTTGGAGGCACACAATGAAAGAAGAAAAAATCCAAGTCCTTGCGCTCCTGCCAATGGAGCTGCCAAAGGAGATTGATCTGGACAACACCCTTGAAGCCATGCAGAACTTTGTAGGCGGGCTGATCGAATGCATCACCTTAAGTGATACCGGTTCAGAGGTCACACTGGTCTGCAATGATGAAGGCAAGCTGCTTGGCCTGCCGCTCAATCGTCCGCTGTGGGATGGAGCCGATGTTCTTGCCGGACCGGGATTTCTGGCCGGATGTGACAACGAAGGGAATCTGACTTCCCTGCCGCAGAGTGCAATGGATTTCTACAAAGAGAAATTCAGAGCTTTTATTGAAATCTAAGGAGGACAGATTATGACCTTTAATGCAATGACCGAACACTACGAGGAGATTACGGTTTGCGGAAAGCCTGCACTGTTCACCAGCATCCGCATCAAGAGAGATACTGTCCCGGACGGCTTGTACGCCTACGATGTCCGGCATGATGATGAGTGCCGGGGCATCCCTTGTGAGATCGCACCCTTCGTGATGGTCAACCACTGGGGCACCATCATCCTTGCGGAACCGCTGGAACTGCCGGATGATGGGCGGCGATATATTGACGAGGATACCGACTGGAACTACGCTCCTTTGGATGGCGAGGACACCGCCAATCACAAACCGTGCACTACCATTTCTGATTTTATGACTGCCTATGCCCACTAAAACTGTATTAAAAATACCGTATATTCTGTTTTGTATTAAAAGCAGCCGTTTTCAGGCCATCTCAAGGTGCAAAACACAGTCTTAAAAATGTCGCTCGTTATCTTTGAGCCAGAAAGGAGACGCATGAACATCTATGGCTATTGCCGCATCTCTACGGCAAAGCAGAGCATTGACCGTCAGATCCGCAACATCAAGGCTGAGTACCCGACTGCCCATATCGTGCAGGAAGCCTATACCGGCACATCCATCTTTCGCCCGGAGTGGCTGAAGCTTTACCGGGTTCTGAAAGAAGGAGATACGGTGGTGTTCGATTCTGTGTCTCGGATGTCCAGAAATGCAGAAGAGGGTTTTGCTCTGTACGAAGACCTCTATCATAAGGACATCCGGCTGGTGTTTTTGAAAGAGCACCACATCGACACCGAAACCTACAAAAAGGCTTTGTCCGGCAGCATTGCCATGACAGGGACAAATGTGGACTTCATCTTAAAGGGCATCAACGAGTATCTGATGGCCTTGGCAAAGGAGCAGATCAAGCTGGCCTTTGAGCAGTCCGAAAAAGAAGTTGCCGATCTGCACCAGCGTACCCGCGAGGGCCTTTTGACCGCCCGGTTGAACGGCAAGCAGGTTGGCCGCAAAAAGGGCGTTGGATTTGAAACGAAAAAAGCCAGAGAAGCCAAGCAGATCATCCGCACCCACTGCAAGACCTTTGGCGGTACACTTGATGATGCCGAGTGTATGAAGCTCACAGGGCTTGCCCGGAACACCTATTATAAGTACAAGCGTCAGATTCGTGCCGAACTGATAGCCGCGCAGGATTTGCCGAAAGGAGCAAGTATCTTTTATGAACCGCCAAAATCATTCTGAGCCAGAGAACCGGCTCACCCCGGAGGAACAACAGGAGTTTTTGGAACTTCTGGCCCAGCTTTCCCCGGAGCAGCGTGAAGCACTGAAAGAAGTGCTCAAGTCCTTTACTTAACAAAAATGTGCAGGGCGGCGTTGCTGCTACCCTGCACATTTTATTTTTTGTTATGCACGCTCTACTCTAACGCTACCAGTACGAGCGTCTTTAATGATACGAAAACGAGAACCGCAGCCAGAACAGGTTTTGGTTTGATTTGTTCCACCTCCGAGAATTAAGCGCGCAAGTTCATGTCCACAATCAGGACATTTGATAACTTTCATAGCCATATTAAAGCCTCCATTCAAATTTTGCTTTTGTACTGCCCGTAGAGATTAGGCAGCGTTACCATCTTTGAAGTTGCCTTTATATTGAACACTGCCGTCTTCATTGTACAGTGTCCCCTTACCATTGCGTTTTCCGTTCTTATATTCGCCATCATAATGAAGGCTACCGCCCTCGTAGTAACCTTTTCCCTTGCCAGAGGTCTTATCATCTTTGAAGCCGCCTTCATAAATAAGGGATGGCACATTTTTACTATAATTGAAGATGTACTCCTTACCTTGACCGTTTTTCTGGTTTTCCTTTAATCCTCCATCGTATTCGATATATGCGTCGTCTTTGAATTCCAGTCCAGTGGTTTGTGTATCACGACAGGTCTTAAAACCATAGTAAATATATCCATCACCGGATGCGACAAAGCGATGATGAACAACTAGCATTGTAATAGTCGAGCAGTCGTCGCCTTCATATGCGTAGTCAACGTTGGGAATGTCTGAATCAAAAACGATTCCATAACCGCTGGGCTTTCCTTTTTTGAATTCGCCACCGAAGACCAGTTTATGATCGCGGTAAACCAGTCCGATGCCATCGGCTTTACCATCTTTAATATTTCCGTAGAAAGTATAGTCTGCTTTTCCATCAAAAGATTGAGTCAGCGCATCATGCGAAAAGTACACGTCTACACCTGCACCTTTGCCAATCAATGCGATGACTTTATTGCGCTTGTCCGTGTATTTTTTAGGAAAAGAAAAACCAGTTGAAGTTGCTGCGATTGTGGACGTGATTTCAGTCTCTTGTTCGGAACTTTCGGAAGAATGTTCCTCTTCAAAAGACGAGGCGTTCGGCTCTACGCTTTCTGTGCTAGAAGCATCTTCCTCAACAGAAGAACTGGACTCAAGCTGAGGAATGACTTCGGTATGTTCATATCCGCACACAGAGCATTTGGAAACAATAGAGCCATCGCTTGTTTCAGATGCTTCCGTCCGAGAGATTTCGACCATGGTATGTCCTGTTGCGGGGAGTACAGTGTCAACTTTCTTTCCACACAGGCTGCATTCCTTTATGATTTCTCCATCTTCTGTACAGGTTGGCTGTACATCTTTGGTGGTTGTATACTCGTGCTTGCAATGTGCTTGAGGATCTGTTTCCATGGCAAGCATCATTATCACAAATCCGATAATGAGTGTAACAGCCATGAAAATAGCATCTTTTTTCTTGCTTTTCCTTTTCAGAAGATGAACGACAAACCGTGCAAGAAAATACCAAAAGGCAATAATAAATCCTGCACCAATAAAAGTTAGAGCCGAAGTCAAAAAAGCATTTTCAGAGGAGGAAAGAAACACTGCAAAGAGAATAAGGACGCTTAGTGCGCTACATATCGTTCCGATCTTCGATTTTTTTGAAGCCGTGCCAGTTTTATTTGCCTTTGCGGCGTAATGGAATCCCAAGATTTCTGGTACAACGAGCGCCCCCATCGTGACCAAAGCCCCTATTCCGAAAATCATTGACCATTTGTCATATTTCTTTTCGGAAGGTGCTTTTTTAGGCTTGTCTTTAGGAGGCTCAGATGGGCTGGACGGAGGAGTAGGTATTTCTGCATCAGATTTAGCCCTCTCTGTGTTAGAGGAAGTCTGATTGGACGGTTCCTCTTTTGAGGGCCGCGAAATGGGTGTTCCACATTCAGGACAAAAGATGCCTTCATCGAACTCTGTCCCACATTTAGGGCATTTCATAATGGACTCTCCTTTTTATAGTTAATTTTTGAGCCGCAGAAGCAGCAGAACTTTGAACTTCTTGGGATTTTCTTCCCACAATAAGGGCAAAAGATATTATCACTTTTTGGCGGATCTTTGGGCTGTAATGGCTCTTCAGGCGATTGAACCTCAGAGTGAAGACCAATAACCAAAGCTTGATTCAGGTGGTCGAAAAGGGATGGTGAGTTGATTGTTGGATTCTTAAGCCGTTTTGAAAAAATCTTATCCGAACTGCTGATTTCAATATAGCTGGAATCATTGGATTTCTCTAGCTCGATAGATTGTAGATCTTCAACGTGAATTGCGCAGCCTTCATTTTGACCATCAAGAAAATACAGAAAACTATTTGTGAGGACGATAATGAGGAAATTGTCTATGGTTCGTGCTGATACTTCGGAACTTTCGATGTTAATTATAATATTTATAAATGGGTTTGATTCATGTTGCAAAATGAATTCATTTCTGGAAAGATGTGCCTTCAGAGGAGATGTCCCAGTTACATTAGAATTGGGATGTTCAGAACTACCGTATAACTGAGAACCCGATGTTAAATAAACAGAAGATTGTTCATCGGGCGATAAATAGTGATGCAACCGTTCACACAAAAAAGAACTCGAATTGATTTTATTATTAGGGATGATTTTTTGAACCATGAGAGATTGGGCTGTTTTGATGCACTTTTTCAGTAATTCTAATCCCTCTCGATCTTTGCCAAACTCGAATGTATGATTGGTGGATTTGAAAATGATTTTAGGATGATAGCTTTCTTTAGGATCTTCTTTAATGTCTTTCCATAAGCGACCGGTGGGCATGTAGCTGCCTGGATAATAGATTCCGCTCGTTGTAATGACTGTGTAAGTACTATCTAAGAAGCTCTTTCGAGAGTAGTACATACAAACAATATCATCTTTTGGAACAAGTGCACCGAAATCACCAACATAAACAGATTTGTGATCTGAAAATTCTCCCTTTTTAGCCCAATTCTCATCAAGAGTAGTATTTATAGAGGTGCATGGGAATTGAGGATAGTTCAGGCATTGGTTGACGATTGCAGATGCGATTTTTTTGCGGAGGTCGTTGTCATCTTTGTTGGGATCAGCGTAATTATCTAAATACCGTGCGATTTGCGTTGGGATGTTCAGAAGATCGGCACAATCAGCAAGGATGGCGTTATAGACATCACTTCCACTTGCTTTGAAAGAAGCTATGATTTCAAAAGGCTTCTGGGAATCAACTATTCCACGTTGTGTGAAAAGTTGCTGGATTGCATCACGGATTTGATAAATTTCCGAGGAGGGAGCATGGATTTGTTCTTTGATTTTAGCAGTATAACGACTATTGAGCTCTTCCACAGCCAAAGCCATAGTGATAGCATTGGCGATAGTTGGCGTTGAACTGGAGAATGCGATTCCGTTTGTAACGGGAATGTGCCGCCTTTCTGCAAAATCAAGGATAGCGGTAATACGTTCTTTACTGCTCAGGCTTTCATTTCTGTAAAATTGCCTCAATTCCCGCATAGCACGCAAGAAGTACTGCTGCTGCTGAACTTCTGCGGCAACTCTTAAATCACTTGCATTTTCCAGTTCTTGAATTTCATTGATTGCTGATGGGTCAACCTCAGAAAGACTATTATAATCATACTTTTTCTTGAGTTCTTCCAGAGACTGCAAGTAAATGCGGTGCTGCTCGACGCTATTATTTCCAGCTCTGGATTGTTCCATGGCCTCATGGTATAGACCGTGAATTGCAAACTCAAAAGATGATTTGATTAAAAAGCTCGCAGCTTCATCACCTTTGACCGTTGCATGGATGCAATCGTCTGAAGATATTAGACTGTATTTTTGGCCAAGAGCGATGATTCCTTTGGCACATTCGCCATATTGTGCTGGCGAACTCAGTCGGTCTAAAAGTGCATCAAGGGCTGTATCCATCAATTCAAGTCGATCCGCATAAAGAGAAAATCCTAAGTATTCTGCTAGGTTAAGAACTTCAGTTTTGTCGATACCATCCTGCCGGTACAGAAAAGAATAGTACTCCTCATTATAAGGCGAGAGCTCGATTGCGGTAGACATGAGTTTCGCAATCTTTGATGTATCGGTTACTCTTGTCTGCACATTATTAAAAATAGCAAATGACTTTTCGATGTTCTCTCTCTGGCTCCAAGAGCATAAAATGCCTTTATGAGTAGAATACTCTATTTGACAAGCGAGAATGCAACCATGAATACAATTTTGCAACGCAATATCGAATTCCTGAAAAACATCGTCAGACAGCAAAGAATTTTGCTTGCTTTTGTATGCAGTGGAAGATGCAAAATCGCTGATTCCATCTCCAATACCACGTACAACACCAGTGGCAGCATTTAAGACAGCAGCTTGTGCAGCACCCTTAATTGCACCTGTGATTCCGAAACCTCCGCCCATCCACTGCGAACGATTTGCACGATTGTACTCTTTTTGTGTCCTTTTTTCCATGTACTCGTTTGCAAGATTGACGTAGTGACTAAGGAAATTTTGAAATTGGGGCTGTTTTGCAAAATTGAAATAGCGTTCCTGATACCTGTGTATGAACAGTTCCTCAGAACAATCGTAAATTTCATTTTCAACAAGAAAATTGACGATAATTGGAACGATTGCTTCGCAAATCAACTGATTGACCATTAGCGGAAATGATGAGGCGACCTCGTCAATATTTGGCATCTTTCCGTGTTTTGAAATCAGTTGTTCCATTGAATCATAAATGGAAAACTGGCTCATGTCATCTATAATATCAGTTCTGAGAGTGTTTAACTTATTAAAATCATCTGAAAATGAGATGCTGTTTTCTCCCAAATGGAACTGAACCATAGCGGAGGACCTCCTTTGAAAGCTAACCATGCTTGACATTTGAAACTTCCAACAAAGGTTACATACCTTTGCAATAGTAACAGAAAGACCATTGATTAGAAGTGTGATTCTGTAAAAATGCTACGAATAATCCTGCTATGATTATACGACTTATGCAATTACTGGTCAAGGCTTCAGAAGATAAAATCGTAAGTAAGCACTACGATTTGTACAAGGAGGCCGAACCATGGAACGAGAGAAGCCCACATTTGATATTCTGGGCCGCATAGAGAAAGAACGTGCTGCCCGCAACTGGTCTGAGTATGCCCTTGCAGAAAACTCTGGCCTGACCCAATCCACCATCTCAACATGGCGAAGAAGAAATCTCCAACCCAATGTTGCTTCCATCGAGAAGATCTGTTCGGGCTTCGGCATCACGCTTTCCCAGTTCTTTCAGGAGGAGGACTCAGTTTATCTGACGAAGGAGCAAAAGAAGCTTCTTGATCTCTGGGCTAAGCTCTCTCCTGCTCAAAGAGAGGCAGTTACTAAAATGCTGTGTGCTTTCCTATATATAGAGGAAGAACCCTGAGTTTCAACTGCATATTGCCAGATAAAAGCGGCCAAGCCTCAAAAAGCTTGACCGCTTTATCCTTTTGAATAATAGGGTTTAGGTACAGGATTCCCGGATTTTTGCCAGATCACTGTTCAGCAGCGTTTCATGTTCCAGAAGTTCTTTCTGGACAGCAAGTAGGAAATCTCTGTTATCATAGAGGATTTTGTAGGCTCTGCGGTATAACTCTTCCATTTTAGCTGCTTTTATAGCTTCGCTACTGAAAAGTCTTGTCTCTGACATTCTATTATTCGCTGATTCGACCTCCGAGAAACCAGCACCTGCGAGGGATGTCATCCAAAGATCAAGCAGACGATTGGCATTCTGAATGTCACCACTTGCATTTACATCCATCACTCCATAAATTAAAGACACACCTGCTTTTCCTGCCAAAGTCTTCGTTATATCGTTCAGAAGTTCTTCTTCGTTTTTCAAGTAAGTAGAACAGCCATTCTCGAGGCCACCAATGCAGCTCTGATTCCCACGAATGGTAACGATGCCGATGCTGTCAGGATTCAGAATCTCTCCTACAACTGCGTGCGCTGCTTCATGTAATGCAATCTTCTGGCATTCGGTTAAATCAAGGCTCTTGTCTGTTTTGGAGAGCTTATAAACCACCTGAAGCAAGGCATCTGTTACATCATCTTTGTAAATATGCTCGTGTCCTTGGTAGGTGCTATTCAATGCAGCAAGGTTCATTACTGTTTCAAGGGTAGCACAACTCACCTTGGGCATAGCTTTGACGATATCTGAAATCAAAACATCCTCTGCTAAATCCTTGTCCCGGAGATAATAGCTGACGATCCTCTCTGCAATCTTTCCCATTGGGGGGTCAAGATAAAGCGTGTAGTCAAATCTGCCGGGCCTCAGCAGCGATGGCGGCATATACTTTGTGTCATTCGTTGTGGCAATCACAAAAAGGTCTGTGCTCTTTGCATCGTCAATACAGGCTTGTAAGCAAGCCCATTCTGGCGCATAGGGAGAATTACTTTCTACGTAGAGGTTCAAATCCTCTAGGAGCAGTATACTAGGTGCGGCTTCCTTTGCAGCCAAGAAAGCAGCCCTCAATTCATCCAGAAAACTGTTTTCCTGACTGGTTTTCCGAAAGACGAGAGACTTGCGGCCTGATTCTTTTATAAAGACGGTTGCCAGCAAACTTTTACCAAGGCCGGGGTCGGATTCCATCAGAAGTCCTCTGGGGATAGAAGTTCCTTTGCTTTTATAGAGTTCTGGCCTTTTCAGGGCATCCAGTATTTGACGTAGAATGTTTTTAGTGGATTCATAGCCGATCACTTTTTCATCGAACTTGTCCATTGTTATAGACCTCCTTTGGTTCATCGTTTAATAATCTGGACATTCGTCATATTCGATACCTAAGACTTCCATCCGCTCTCTCGGTTTTTTCGGAAGATATACAGCAACCGAATATTCCCGGTTTTCGCAGCGCACTCTTTTCGATACAGACCTTGTGATATACTGCACACTATAATCATTCAGTATTTCATGGATTTGATTCCACTCATACCTACGGCTCATGTGGAACTTATTTAGATTCTGATAGGAAATAGTATCTACGATAACATGGATATGTGGGTTTTCTGTGCCGAAATGAATTGCATACGCAGCAATATAACCATTGTTAGCATAAAAAGACACTATCCGTTCAGCAATTATCTTTAATGTCGCTACTAAAGGATTCTCTTCTTTAGAAAATGAGATCACTCTATGTTTTGCCAAATCTTTCCAATACTTGAATTGTCTCTTATGGTTGAATTCCATAAATTGATGTACCGCTAAAGGATTTCTCATATACCAAAATGGAAAACCGAAAGGTTTACACCCAACAAATTGATTGTCGTTCATTATTGTCTTTTGAGGAGCAAACGCATAGCAAAGAAGGCTGCAAACGTCTTGCTCTGTAGGATATTCAATCTTTTCACTTTCGTTCACGAATTTGATAATCGGCATATTTTTTTACCTCTTCTCTGATTTTATCGTACTCTCTTTCTTCAATCCAACATGCTATCCTAAAAATGCTGTCAGAGAACTTAGCATCCATTATATCTTGCTCTCTATACAAGCTCTCTTTCAGAACTTCTGATTGTGACTTTCCGCTTTCATTCTGACGGTTTTTTAATAATTCATATTCTTCTTCTGAGAGATATACGTTTACTCTATGCCTTTTTTCCACTTTCAAGTGCTCCTTTCCGTTGATATACTCTTCAGATGGACAAGATAATTTTCATACAAGAATATCTATTAAGAACCATAACATTGGTACAGCTTTCAGCCATTTTCAAACAATATATACTATTATCTAATGTTAATAATAATTATATTATTTTTAATAATAACATCTTGTATTTATATTATCTTATCTTATAAAACAAAGGGAGCTCCGCTCCCAACAGGTGTGGCAAAATGTGTGTGTGTCCCACATCATTCGCTCGACCCGAAATAGCCTACTGTCATTCAGCTATTTATCTTAATGTTAGTGCTGTTAATAAAGATTAAATTTCACCTTCTTTCCTCTCCACATATTATCCAGCATTAACACCAAGATTATTTTTATGTACACCTCATTATCAAGCATTATTTTCAAGCAACAGAAAACCCACATGGAGTAATCATTCCATGTGGGCTTTTTTCGTATTACCATCCAGCAGCTTTTATATGAGCTTCCTGCACAATATATTCTTGTACCGCTCTCTTTGGAATTTTCCATACTCTTCCAATTCGCATCGCTTTGATCTTCCCGGTCTTCAAGAGCTTATAGGTGGTGTTCATACCGCAGTTCAGCATATCAGCAACTTCTTCCGGGGTTATCAGGGTGTCGTAATAATCAAACATAACGGCCAATCCTCCTTTGATGGGTTACTATACTGTTGCCGAATGTCAAATCATACCAGATACAAAGAAAGGGCAACCACTTGCGTGATTACCCTCTATCATCGTTATTCATGATCTCATCCTACGGTTTTACAATAATTCACGCCAAAATGGTGCCGAGCTTCCACCTATTTGAACTTTTTTGAGCCGAATTTTTGGGGAAGTGTAGGATAAGCACCTGAGAGTTGCAGAAAATCTTGTATCAACTTTTCCTCGGTTCTCCTGCAACCGGATTCTTTCGATCCATAAATTGGGTCTTTATATAATTCAGATAGTGGCCATCCACCTTTTTGGGTATCATCTGATCCAGTTCATTACAGGTGATCGGTGCCTCTATTTTCTCGACAGGGGTAAGGGTTTCAATGATATAATCCGATAATTTGCGAACCATATCCGGCTTTCTCTTTACGGAATTGCAGACACTTTCTGATATATGAGGTTTAAACTTTATTTTGCCCTCATCAATATAATCCGCCAGAATCTCAAATGTCGTTTGAATGATTTCCGACGAATTATTTGATTTATTCAAATCAGCTTTTACCGCTTTGACCAAAATCGTGCAGAAACAGGTATTATACAATGGCACTACCCAATTCGCCATAAAATCCATCCCTTCTTCATAAATTTTCTTCCATTTCCGTATGATCTCACTTTCATTTTCCATTTCGGGTGTTGTTCCCCAATTTCCTTTTATGCTTTCTTCGATTTCCGTCCTCCATGTTTCAGCAGGCATTCCGTCAAGCATCTCATTCAATGTCTTAAATGCCATATCGACCAATGCCGTCCGATTTATGATGTTGCCAAGCATATGACAAGTACTCATCTGCTTTATGGATGTCACATCATCGAGTTCGATTCTTCTAGCCTCATGGAGTTTTTGTACATTTTCCCACAAACTCATCGTCAACTGTATACCGAGTGCCTGTTCTATGCGGATTGTAATATACAGACGATCTGCATTTGTCAGTTTCGGATTATCGTTCAAAGTGCAAAGATTGTTATATAGATTCTTCAGCTTCCGAATTTCTTGCATAGTCAGCTGATGTTTATCCGGTTCCGGCCTCAATCCATCATAGGCATCCTTGACGATACAAAGTGCTGCCATCGCCTTATTATATCTTCTGAATATTGCCGCTACATCCAGATCACTTAATTTGAATCCGGAGTTTTTTCCGCTTACAAAGAAGCTTTTGTATTGTGGCAGAATAGATAATTTTTTATCTGCGGATTCAGAACTCGATTTCAAGGTACTGTTTGCACCGGAACATTTTTTCTTTATTTTTTTCTCTTCCTCTTTATCTTGAAACTCAAATGTATCCAATTCGGATTTCTTGTTCAAAGCCATACTGCCAGTCTGAAAAGTATAGACATTATTTTGAATCAGATAATCCATTCCTGTGACTATGCCTTTTTCGGAGGATTTTTCTTTTGAGCCAAAATAAGTATACTTTACTGCTTCATACGCACTGACCGGGTTTTCCTCCCCAATAATTTCTCGAAGCTGGCAGTAGAGCTGCGCAATCGCATTTTCTCCTAAAAAGTTTTGTACTGCTTCTTTTCCATAAAGAGGGGGCAGACATCCTACTCCAAAAGGTTTTGCGATTCGATCTCCCACTAAAGGCTCAAACATTGCATACGCTTCTTTTACTGCCCAGTCGATCAGTGCATCTTCCTTTTTGGGGCGCTTACTCAGGTCTGGTCTGTCCAGTCGAAAGCTATATCGCAGGATATTGTCTGCAATCGCACACCTTGTCACAAACCGCTCATCACTTCTCGGTTCCTTCTTCATCATAATTCTCCCCATTTATTCAATCCTGTTCGCAATAAGTTTGCGCAAGCAAACTCAACTTATATTTCATATTATATCATGATTTATGCACGATTTCAATAGTATTTAGACTGATTCTGCACAACTTCAAACTCAAGGTTGTTATTCTCTTCAAAACGTGCTACCATACTGTCACCGGAAGCGATCCGGAGACGAGCGAGGCCCAACAAGCCTTACTCAGTACACATCCTACAATAATCTAGGAGGTATCACCATGATTAACACCACATCGGTTTCAAGCCGCTCTCCCCCCTCGCTGTAAAAGACAACGCAAAATTCGCACCTTGAAAACAGCATATAGAAAAGGAGATGTATGGTATGAACGGCTATCAGCCGCCCCTTGTTCCACAATCTGCCGTCACATTTGGAGATGAACAACTCGTTGATCCATGGGCAGAAACCATGCTACGGAATACCTGTAGTAATTTTCAGGTTCAAAACATGGCGTTGCAGCAGGAAAATGCCGCTTTGAAAACCAAAAACCAATCTCTACAGCAGCAGAGGGCAAATTCGATTTTCAAAGTAGCTGATCGCGCTTACCTGCGGGAGTTTAGTGCCTATAGAACAGAGCATTTTGTAAAGTTTCCCGATGAGAGATACTACCTTGTCAGAGAAAATGGTTTCGGTGCTCCCTACGAGGTCATCAAGCCCCTATCGGACTGCACAGAATTCTCCGCTCGATATGTGTTTGACCCGCGAGACGGCTCAACACTTATTGAAGTCCAGTACCGTCTTCCAAATGGAAAGCTGTCTGGCTTTAGTATTCCCGCTGAAAAATTTCAGAAGAGCACTCTAGCTCAAAATTTTTACAAGGGTGGTGGAACACTTCACTTCGGAAAAGATGGCCTTCGGCTGTTTTACATGCTTATTGCACAGCTCTTAAGCAACCGTGAGTCATGCATTCTATCCATATCAGGGTGGAACTTCAACAGCTCCCGATGGACTTTCAAAGAGTCAGCAGCGTGTGAGTCGATATTGAATAGCCCCATTCTTCCTGCTGCCGGTCTTGCATCGGAAAATCAGAGAATGATGTCACTGGTCGTAGGACTGTCGCTCCTAAAAACACATTTTGGGGAAGCAATGCAACCGACCAAGCCTTATGCGATGATCTCTGAAAGTTTCTCTGTCACAACAGAAATTACACTTAATTGCCGACTTTCGGAACTAAAAAAGCAGCTATACAACCACCGCGATGACCTACTTGTTTATATCCATGACGGATCTGATTCTTCCCGTCACCAAAAAACAACGAATTACGGCTTTCTCTCAGATGAAGCCGAAAAAGGAAGTGCAAGTCGTTCAATCTATGTTGTTTTGGCAAGAAAGCTGACGCCGGAGATTCGTGAGCACTGCATCCCGATTATTCCAGCAGAGGTTTGCAGCACTACCAATATAGTTTCTGTGACATGGAACGACCTAATCAGCTTGGCTGAGAGCAATCCTGATGAGTTTAACGTACGCGCTCAACGTTCATACGAAGAAGCGTGCAGTAACTTTAATGGTTCAAATTACTGCCAAGATTCAGCGGCCTTGAATGTAGTCTCCGAAATCATCTGTTGGACTTTCTCCCGTACAGCCGCGACTCACCAGCGTGAAAGAGAGCTCCAAGACACATATAAACAGACTTTGGAGAATTATGTTCAGTATTGGGACTCTCTGGCAGATGCTTCTGCGTTAGAGCGTTTCCGCGATGCGCTTTACGCCGCTGCCAGAAAGCAAAGCATTCGCTTCCGTGCCATCGGTAATATAGACGAAACTTATTGTAAGGAAATGGAGGTGTTATACGATGAGTACAAGCTATATATCACCCTTGACCTTGTGAAGTCCTTGGTTTCAGAGTATATGTCGGAATTTCTTGTCTCTGATGTTCTGGCTCAGTTAGGCGAAGCTGGCATCCTCTCTGACAGCATTGTAAAGACATTGACTCTCTCTACCGGACATCCAAAGAATGTTCGGCTGCGCTCCATTAACCGCAGTTTTGTGAATGGGCATGGACGCCGCGATATTACAACTATTTGACATAAAAAGGAGATTTTTTCATTGATTCCAGACTTTGAAATTAAAGTTACACCCGGAAGCTACGAGGAGGTTTCCGAAAGATTCAAAACCTATCTTCGGTTTCGCTTCGGTATTGACCCCGCCAGTGTATTTATTACAGGAGCAACAGGAAGCGGTAAAAGTACTGCTAGTATAAGTCTTGCTATCCAGTATGTTAAACAAGGTATTCCTGCACTTGCCATAGACATAAACCAAACAATGTCTCCCGAACACATTTGCAAGGCTCTGTCGCCAGAATTTGAATCGCTCGTGATACGACATAATCTGTATAGAAAAGCAGTGGCAAGCGACTTAATAACCCCTAAAATTTACGATGGCTGTATAGAGGATTCATATGACACTGCTTATGGATTATCTGAGATCATCAGTAAAGGTTATCGGTTGGGGCCTACGCAGGCCGCAATTCTTACCGATGCTATAAAATCCCGTGTAGACTGCAGAGAGACATCTCTACGAATTTTTCCCAGTATTCTTGAGGAACTTGAGAACTCCAGTTTGGCAAGTGCCCACACACTGGCCAATCGTCTAAGACCTCTTTTGCGGAACAACGTATTCGAGTGCCAAAAAACAGGCAGCACTTCTCTCCCACTTTCTCCGAATATTCACGTCTTTGATCTAAGCGGGTATCCTGCTGGCATACGAATTATCCTAGCAGAACTTCTGCTATATGATTGGTTTCGTTCTGCCCGTGCGCTGCAAACTCCAATCATCATTATGGTCGATGAAGTGCAGAATCTAAAGCTTGGTCGAGGCACAGTTTTGAATCAAATCATCACAGAAGGTCGTCGGTTTTCTGTCGGTTCCATCCTTGTTTCGCAATCTCTGAAAGCCTTCAGCCCAGATGAGCAGTTGGCGTTGAGCCAAACTGGAACCAAGCTGTTTTTTAAGCCACCACTCACAGAACTTCGGGCATGTTCCGAGATGTTGGCGCCCCCACAGCACCGTGCCGAAACAGCTGAACTGCTCAAAACATTAAAAGCCGGCCAGTGTCTTCTGCTGTCCGAATACGTTTACATAGGAGACGAGACTCACCCGTGCACTGATTGCATTCAGGTGAATGTTGACCTACCACAGTCCGTTAAATAATAGGAGGATTTTACCATGAACTATCATTATGGATTTTTTGATGCCCCTGCGGTTCCCGCATACCCTAATTCAACGCCAGCCATGAAACCCGCTATTTATTTTATCGAACCACCCTGTCTTGCCGATGCCAATTATGAATGCCTTGGCTGCGACACTGCAACCTTGCGTAACAACGGTCTCCACCTAAACTGTGGCTATCTAATTCCCTCCAATTTTCCCCTGTGTGATGAAGCGGTATTGGAACCCGATCTTCCTTGGTATCCTTAAAGTTGCTCTAAACAAACAGTTATTCTTATACTGACTAGGAAGCCGGAAAGGCTTCAATATTTAATCTTCATGGAGGAAAAAGCCTATGAAAAACAACAGTGATTTTATCAGTCTGACCGCAGCCGTCCGCCGTGCCAAAAGTGAAGGGCTGAATCTGAGCTATGCCAGCCTGCGGAGGTTTATCGCCGAAGGATTCATTCCACACGTGCCCAATGGTAGCCATATTTTAGTATACTATCCAAATGTGGTCAACCTGCTGAAGAACGGTGTGACTGCCGAGCAAAGTAGAGACTATCAACTCAGTCGTACCCGTAATTAACCAACTATCTGCCCTCGACATCATCCTGATGTCGGGGGCATTTTTGAAACAGGAGGTTCAAATCTATGTTCTGTGAAAATTGCGGTCATCAAATCTCAGACACCGCTAAATTCTGCTCTGCCTGCGGTCATCCTGTTGGCACAGCATCATCCCCCGGTGTAGGAGCACCGCCCACTGTTCCAGTCAAACGAGAATCGCCCCGGCTGAAAGCATCGTCTGGTAATGGAAGCATCTCTAGAATGTCCGGGATACGCCGGAAACCATGGATACTCCGAATGCCAATCCCTGACCCCCACACAGGTATTACAGTTATGAAAACTGTCGGCACTTATGTCACCCGTGAAGAAGCCGAAGCGGCACGCGCTGAAATGATGAAACGTCCTGCTACACCATATCAGGATTCCACCTTAGCAAAAATTCACGAGGTTTTTCTGGAATCTCGTGAGTACAAAGGACGTTCTGATAAGACCCGTGAATTGTATGATCTGGCATGGAAGTACCTAAAACCGCTCTGGTATTATAAAATCACCGCTCTCTATGCGCAGGATTTCCAGAACACCCTTGATAAGATGGCCGATGATGGCCTGTCTCAGAGCATGTTGGAAAAAGAGCGTACTCTTATCAGCAAGCTGTATCGTACAGCCATTGGCTGGCGTGTCGTAGATGCTAACCTTGCATCCGTTCTGAAAGTCGAGGGGCGTAAATCCCCGGAACGTGAAATCTTCACGGATGAACAGATTACACTGATTCTTAGCCAAAAGAACACGCCCACTGGGCAGATGGTAATTGCTCTTCTGGCCTGCGGAGTGCGTATCTATGAGCTGCTGCATTTCAAACACGAAGATTTTCACCGCACGGAATCCGGCGCTTATCTGATTGGCGGCTGCAAGACCGAAGCTGGACGCAACCGCATCATTCCCATTCTTGACTTCGGCATCCCGATTTTTGAACATGCGTATGCCACCTCTGTGGAAAACAGCCCGCTTTTTCCAAATGGCAAAGGAGGTTTTTGGAACGAAAAGAACTGGCGCAACCGCAAGTTCTATCCATTCTTGGAGGAAATTGGCATTCAGCCGAATCCTTATGACGAGAACGGCAAGCGTAAACCGGAGTTTTCCGGGAAGCTCGCCACTTATACGCCTTACACCACCCGGCATACATACGCCAGCCTCTGTGATCGCGCAGGTGTCAACAAGGATATCCTGAAACGTGCTGTCGGGCACACGCCCAAATCCAAAACGCTGGATGAAGTCTATCTGCATCCGAAAGCCAACCAGATGATCGAAGCCTTTGACTCGGCCAATCAACTGGTCAAAGATGAAGTTCTGGCTCTGCCAGAAGAATAATCCCCACAAACCAGAAAAATCGCCAATACATGAGAGAAAAATCTCTCACGTTTGGCGATTTCTTTTTTACCCTAAAAGTACTCTTGCTCTGCGCTGAACCTCTTTTTCGATCATCTTCAAGCGTTTTGGCGGCAGATTATAACATGTCGCTCTGCGGTCAAAATGGAAATCCAGTAGCTTATGGAGCATTGCACGGTGACGAGGTTTCATTGCACTCTTTGCAGCTGCAAAGAAATCATCGTATGCAAGCGGAAGCAGTGTGCGGGCATATTCATCAAATGCTTTCTGGTTGTCCCAAAGATCCGTTCCACCCAGACTGAACAACGAGTTTCCGTGGTCAAACAGCGGTGCGGGTGCCGCAATCGTGTTGGTCTTATTATCTACCAACACACCAAAATTTCCATAGTGGCGGTCTGTATTGCAGATGATTGCATCAAAGACCAGCATATCTTCCAGTGCATCCACAAAGTTCTGCCCTAACGTCTGATAATACGCTAAAATCGCTTTTATTCCGCCTTTGGACACAAGCTGTCCGATGGGAATATAAGAATATTCTTTGCTGGTGAACAGTTCACACTTGGAACAAAGCGTCCTTTTCAGATCTTTTGTCAGGGTGTAGCGAATCGCATTCACGCCCATCACCTGTGCAACTTGATAAGCATACAGTTCCGAGTACGGTTCAAATCCAAAATTGCTGAACCCTGACGTGCCACCTTTATAAAGATAGATTTTTCCGTTTTGTCTGCGCCAGCATTTTGGCAGCATCCCGTTGGTCGAGAACTCCGGGCAGGACGCAAGCGAAGTTCGTATGCTGCTGCCATATCCTGTAAAGGCGATTACTGCCAGCACCTGACTGAATCGGTTATCGTAAAGATTTACTTTTTCAAAGGTGTCACCGGAGCCCTCTGCATCTACCCAAAAGCAATCATTGAGTGAAAGACCTTTATTGGCTGCAATAATTCCAAGCGGTCGATTCAAAGAAAGCCCCACCTTAGAGAGCAGAGCGTCTACATACGCTCGGTTCTTCGGAATTGCGCGATGCCGCAGCCAGCGTTCTACACCATCTTCTGATACAGTCAGATTCAAAGGTAGAAAAGAACGGTTTTCTTCGTAGACCTTTATAAAATGGAGGCCAGTATCTGCACTGTCCATGTTTGCTTCAAAGGTAAGCAGCGGCAAATCAAAATGCCGGATGGTGTAGCGCACAGCGATTTCTCCTTTCATCCATGATCTTTTTCTTTATTATACGGCATCAGAATCCGAATGAAAAGCACCACCGTTATTCCGCACAAAATTCAAGGATAAAATTTTATACCCAGAAATCTGCAAAAATCGGGTTTCTGAGGTCATTTTGCCGTTCCTCTCCGAATTTTGCTACAGATTTGCTACAAACTTGCTACAAACGACTGAAAAGGGGGCCTCCTACACGTTTCATTATCAATATGCAAAAGTGAATTCGTTTCACTTTTTCGTATCAAAAAGCACGTAGATACAAGAAAAAGCCGCTTACCTTTTCAGGTAAACGGCCTTACGTTTGGTGGAGCATTCTCCACAGCACTCGAACCCAACACCTCTTCACGGGAGATGGTT
>ERZ780144.908-NODE-908-length-36524-cov-5.790946_pt1 | contig 36524 bp, 34 predicted proteins | sample MGYA00511380_ERZ780144 | MGnify/ENA primary metagenome ERZ780144 (study PRJEB29588, sample SAMEA1965858) | human gut metagenome | biome: human gut; feature: human-associated habitat; material: faeces | place: Denmark | collected 2008/2010 ... | reverse complement strand
GTACAGGAAGCAAGTCAGTAATCAACAATACAAAGAATGAGCCAGTAGTCGGCAGGAATTTTTACCATAGGGCATGACCCTGTAATGGAGCATAGCTGACACCCTGGTTATGGGCAGGCAGGACGAAGGAAGTTAGGACCTCTGGAGACAGAGATGATCCTGGTGGATATAGGAGGTTAGCTGCCATAGAGGGAAGGGTATACACAAGGCCAGTAAAGCGAAAATCAATGACGTTTTATTTCGTATACCATTCAACCGCTATTTCAGTACCTGATACATCGAAATGCTCATAGCTGTGGCTTATTCACTGAGATATGAAAGGTTGAAAAACCTTGAATTTTCAATAAAAAACACTTGATTATATGAGGAGGTATATGTGGAAAAAAGAAAATTAATCAGAGAACTTCAGTCCCATCAGTCTGCCTTAAAGGAAAAAGCCAGGGAGAAAGCCAGAGAATCCATCAGCGCAGTGATTCCCATTGTACTGATCGTTTTTATACTTGGTTTTACCGTGGCCGCGTTATCTCCAGGCATCCTGGTGGAATTTCTGGTAGGATCTGTGCTTGTGATCCTTGGAATGATCTTTTTTTCCATGGGAGCAGAATTATCCATGACGCCCATGGGAGAGCATGTGGGAGGCAGTATGCTTCGCACGAAGAAATTAGGCTTTATTATAATTATAGGTTTTATTCTGGGCTTTATTATCACAATATCTGAACCAGATCTGCAGGTTCTTGCAGAACAGGTTTCTTCTGTGCCCAATCTGGTGCTGATCTTATCCGTGGCACTTGGTGTTGGTGCGTTTCTTGTTGTGGCCTTATTGCGTATCCTTTTTGGAATTGCGCTGCCGCCATTGTTATTCGGTTTCTATATTTTTGTATTTGTATTAGCCATGTTTGTTCCTGAGAATTTTCTGGCAGTGGCATTTGATTCCGGTGGAGTGACCACTGGACCTATGACGGTACCTTTTATTATGGCATTGGGCGTTGGTATTGCATCCATCCGTAATGATAAACATGCCGGAGATGATAGTTTCGGGCTTGTGGCTCTGTGCTCCATTGGACCTATTTTGGCAGTCCTGATTCTGGGACTTTTGTACCACACGGAAGGCAGTGCTGCGCTGGAAGTGGTTTCTGAAGTGGAAAATTCGATAGAACTGGGAAAATTATTTGCAGTCGCACTGCCAAAATATTTTAAAGAGATCGCTGTATCCCTTTTCCCAATTATTGCTTTCTTCGGAATTTTCCAGATTGTTTCGCTGAAATTGAATAAAACTGTGCTGATCAAAATCTGTATCGGCTTATTTTATACATATATAGGACTTGTTCTGTTTCTTACCGGGGCAAATGTAGGCTTTATCCCAGCTGGAAATTACCTGGGGATGGTGTTGGGAAATCTGCCTTATAACTGGATTCTTGTGCCTCTTGGAATGGTGATCGGTTACTTTATTGTAAAAGCCGAGCCTGCGGTATATGTGCTGATGAAGCAGGTTGAGGAGCTGACTGACGGAGCGATTTCCGGGAAATCTATTCAGATCGGTTTGTCTGTGGGTGTGGCAGTCTCTGTTGGGATTTCCATGCTCCGGGTGCTGACCGGAATCTCCATTTTCTATTTCCTGGTGCCAGGCTATGCCATTGCTTTAATTCTCAGCCTGTTTGTGCCGAAAATTTTTACTGCCATTGCATTTGACTCCGGTGGTGTTGCCTCAGGACCTATGACCGCAACCTTTCTCCTTCCTCTGGCACAGGGAGCCTGTGAAGCTGTGGGAGGAAACATTGTGACAGATGCCTTCGGCGTAGTAGCGATGGTTGCCATGACGCCTCTTATTACTCTTCAGGTGCTGGGCTTGGTTTACCAGGTAAAAGGCGGCGAGCTTGGAGGCAAGGGGAAGAATTTGCCTGCGGACAAAATACCAGTGGAAGCTATACCAGTGGCGGAACTGTTTGAAGAACTGGAAGACACAGAAATTATAGAGTTATAGAAAATTAAGAAAATAGGGATTGAGTGTTGACTCAAACACATTATAAATGAACAACTATAGTTAGGAACACCTAATAGATGCCATTTTTGTGTAGCACAAAGTGGAAGTACAGATTATAGGAATGATGATTGGGTACACTCAGGAGAGATTATGAACAGTGTTAAAATTTGCAAAGAAAGGAATCATCTATGAGCGAATTATACATGATGGTTACCATCACCAACCGAAAATACATGTCGAAATTTGCAGCATTTTACCGGGAAAATCAGATAGAAGTAGGAACGATTTCCCTTGGTATGGGAACTGCCTCGAGCTCCATCCTTGACTATATGGGATTAGAAGATGATGAGAAAAGCATCTGTTTTCACTTTGTGACAGCAGCCACCTGGAAAAAGGTGAAAAAGGGCTTGCAGAATCAGCTTAGGATCGATGTGCCCGGAACCGGGATCGTGTTTACCATTCCCATGAGCAGCATTGGCGGCAAGCGGGAACTGGGATTTCTCATTCAGGGGCAGGAGTTTGTAAGAGAGGAGGAAGGTACATTGAAAGAGACAAAGCATGAACTGATCGTGGCAATTGCCAATTACGGATATAACACCCAGGTGATGAAAGCAGCAGAGGAGGGTGGCGCAACCGGCGGTACCGTTCTTCACGGAAAAGGGGTAGGAATGAAGCGTGCCGAACAGTTTCTTGGCGTTTCCCTGGTTTCCGAAAAAGAGGTGATTTTCATTGTGACAAAATCAGAGCAGAAAAATGCCATTATGAGTGCTATCATGGAAAAAGCCGGTCTTACCTCCAAAGCAGGAACCATCGTATTTTCCCTCCCCGTAACCAGCACCGCCGGGCTGCGGATTCTGGAAGATGAGGAAGAAAATTCATAATCTCCACTTTTTTACGTGGAGAAGTCATGAAAATATTTGCAGATTGATGTTGTTTTTGCATTCTGAGATTATAGTAATAAAATTATGGTGACCGCTTTACAATAGAATAGAACTTATTTTTGAGGAGACATCCTATGCTTGGAAAGGCAATAAGAAAGGCGGTTTTACCAATTTTGCTGGCCAGTCTCATGGTGGGACCTGGCTGTCGGATTGTATATGGGGAAGCAGATATATCGTTGAATGAAAGGGCAGAAAATTTTACAAGTGATAATACCGCTGCATCCCAGGAAGAACAAGAAAAAACCACGGAGCCAGCAGTATCTGATGATGCGCTTGTGCAGGCACCTTCTGCTCTTTTAATGGAGGCCAGTACAGGCACTGTAATTTACGAAAAAGATTCGGATATCAGGCGAAGTCCGGCGAGTATTACAAAGATTATGACTTTAATCCTGATTTTCGATGCGTTGGAGAATGGTACACTGAAAATGGATGATCTGGTAACCACCAGTGCCTATGCGAAATCTATGGGTGGCTCCCAGGTATTTTTGGAGGAAGGGGAAACCCAGGATGTGGAGACTATGATCAAGTGCATTGTGATCGCCTCTGGAAATGACGCCAGTGTAGCAATGGCAGAGCATATTGGAGGCAGCGAGCAGGAATTTGTGCGGCAGATGAATGAGCGGGCAGCAGGGCTTGGAATGGAGAATACCCATTTTGTAGACTGCTGTGGATTGACAGAATCCACAGATCACTACACAACTGTCCGGGACATTGCCATTATGAGCCGGGAGCTGATCACCAAATATCCGAAGATCCTGGAGTACTCTTCTATATGGATGGAAAATATTACTCATGTGACCAGACAAGGCTCCAAAGAGTTTTGCTTAACGAACACTAACAAACTCCTTCGAAGCTACGACGGATGCATCGGTCTGAAAACTGGAAGTACCAGTCTGGCAAAGTATTGCGTATCTGCTGTGGCGTCCCGAAATAACATTACCTTGATTTCTGTAGTTATGGCAGCACCCGATTACAAAGTTCGTTTCAAGGACGCCGCTGCCATGCTGAACTACGGTTTTTCAAAATGCAGCTTTTACACGGATGAAAATCCCGAAAAGCTTCCCCAGATAGAGGTCCGAAAAGGAACCAAACCTACTACAGAAATAAAATATGAAAAGAACTTCCAGTATCTGAGCACCGACGGCAAAACCATAGGCGAAGTGGAACGGAAACTGAATCTGGAAACTCAGGTCCAGGCGCCTGTAAAAGAAGGCGATGTTGCCGGTACCCTGGAGTATTACCAGAATGGACAAAAGCTTGGAGAGGTGAACATTCTTTTTTCTGAAACTATAGAAAAAGCAACCTATAAAAACTGTCTGGAAAAGCTATTAAAGCTATTGTAAAGAACGTAGTATGGCAGGAGAACCTGATTTTCACCTTTGCCCCTAAAAAGTTACTGTTCACTGGTAACGTTCCGCGAGGCGTTTTTTGTGAACAAAGTTCACAGAAAACCCGAGAATTGCGGCGCGAAATCATGCGAATGCATGATTTCTGTGCATCGCGAAGCGCGTTACTGTGAACGGAGTGAACAGTAACCCTAAAAATAGTTATACAAATTAAAGAAGCATTTTGACAAAACAGTCCTCATCGGTTTATAATAAACTCTGTATGAAAATTTTTGCTGATGTCTTACAAAAATATAGCAGCAAAAGCGGAGGAGAATCATATGAAACAAGAGAAAAAACAGCCTGGCAGATTAAAGATGCTTGCAGGCTATTATAAACCATATAAGGGACTGTTTTTTGCAGATCTTTTTTTTGCATTCCTTGGGGCAGCAGTGACACTTGTCATTCCACTGATGGTTCGTTATATTATGAATTCCATAAGTGAAATGCCAGCGGCTGAAGCGAAGACCATGATTTTGAAAATCGGGGTGGGAATGCTGGTATTGATCCTGGTGCAGCTTGGAAGCCGTTATTTTATTACCTATTATGGACATATGATGGGTGCTTATATTGAGCATGATATGCGAAACGAGATATTCAGCCATTACCAGAAGCTCTCTTTTGCATTTTATGATAATCAGAAGGTCGGCCAGCTTCTTTCCAGGATCACAAGTGATCTTTTTGATATTACAGAGCTTCTCCACCATGGACCGGAGGATATTCTGATCTCAGTGATCAAGCTGTTCGGAGCACTGATCATTCTTATGAATGTAAAGCCGCAGATGGCGCTGCTGTGTTTTGCAGTTGTAATTATTATGCTGATCTATGCACTGATTTATAATAAAAAGATGAAAAGTGCATTTAAGGAAAACCGTGTGCGCATGGGCGAGATCAACAGCCAGATCGAGGACAGTCTTTCCGGAATCCGTGTGGTAAAATCTTTTGGAAATGAGAAGCGTGAGATTGAGAAATTCCGTAAAGGAAATGAGCGTTTTGTGGATTCCAAGCGTGTGACTTACCGCTATATGGCAGGTTATCATGCAGGCATGGATGCGTTTACCACGCTGATCACAGTTACTGCACTGGTTTCCGGAGCCATGTTCTTGGCAGCAGGAGATTTAAGCGCCACAGATCTTGTGACCTTTCTTTTGTATATTAACAATTTTACAGAGCCGGTTACCAAGCTGGTAAACTTTACCGAGCAGTTCCAGAACGGCTACAGTGGTTATGACCGCTTCCTGGAAATGATGTCCATTGCGCCGGATATTGAGGATGCGCCGGATGCCGTTTCTATGGATCATGTAAAAGGAGATATCCGTTTCGAAAATGTTTCTTTCCACTATGAAGACCACAATGAGAAAGTGCTTTCTAACGTAAATCTGGAAGTGAAGCCCGGTGACTATGTTGCCCTTGTAGGCACCTCTGGAGCTGGAAAGACTACCCTTTGCAGTCTGATCCCCAGATTTTATGATGTTTCATCTGGTGCCATTTATCTGGATGGAAAAGATATCCGAAAGATCAAACTGAAGGATCTTCGTAATCAGATTGGAATTGTGCAGCAGGATGTATACCTGTTTGCAGGAAACATTATGGAAAATATCAGATATGGCCGTCCGGACGCTACCGACGAGGAAGTCATCCGCGCAGCCAAGCTTGCCAATGCTCATGATTTTATTATGGAAATGCCGGATAACTATGGCACAGACATTGGACAGCGTGGCGTGAAGCTTTCCGGAGGACAGAAACAGCGTCTTTCCATTGCGAGAGCGTTTCTGAAGAATCCGCCGATCCTGATCTTTGATGAGGCAACATCCGCCCTGGATAACGAAAGTGAGAAGGTAGTGCAGCAATCTCTGGAACGTCTTGCCAAAGACCGAACCACCTTCGTGATCGCCCATCGTCTTTCCACGATCCGCAATGCCAGAAGGATCCTGGTGCTGACCGAAGATGGAATTGCAGAAGAAGGTACACATCAGGAGCTGATGGAGAAGGACGGCGTATATGCGAAACTTTGCAAAGCCGGATTGTGATCGTAAACAGCAATTATATGCGAAAGGATGAATTGCAGAATGAAAGAAATAAGAACCGAAGACGCAGCAGGCCAGATCCTCTGCCATGATATTACACAGATTATAAAGGATGAGAAGAAAGGCGTTCTGTTTTCCAAAGGACATATTGTGAAAGAAGAGGACATTCCGCTGCTCCTTTCTGTTGGAAAAGAACATCTTTTTGTGTGGGAAAAGAAAGAGGGAATTCTTCATGAAAATGAGGGCGCTGATATTTTGTATAAAATCTGTGCAGGAGATTCCATGCATGGAACTGATGTGAAAGAAGGCAAGATCGAACTGGTAGCAGACGAGGACGGAGTTCTGAAAATCCGCAGAGATGCCCTTCTGGCAGTGAATTCTCTGGGGGAGATGATGATCGCTTCCCGCCACGGGGACTTCCCGGTAAAAAAAGGAGATAAACTGGCTGGCACCAGGATCATCCCTCTTGTAATCGAAAAAGAAAAAATGGACAAAGCTGTGGAAGCTGCTGGACCGGAACCGATTTTTTCCATTCTTCCCTATCACCTCAAAAAAGTTGGGATCGTTACAACTGGAAGCGAGGTAAAAAAAGGTCTGATTCAGGATACCTTTACCCCTGTATTAAAAGAAAAGCTTTCCGAGTACCCCACTGAGGTGATCGGTCAGACGACTCCGGGAGATGACAAGGCACAGATCACAGCCGACATTATGGAATTTATTAACCAGGGTGCAGATATGGTAGTCTGCAGCGGCGGCATGAGTGTAGATCCAGATGACCGTACACCTGGAGGAATCCGTGATACAGGAGCCAGAGTTGTTACTTACGGTGCACCGGTACTGCCAGGAGCCATGCTTCTCATCGCTTACTATGAGAAAGAGGGAAAACGCATCCCGATCCTTGGCCTTCCCGGATGTGTCATGTATGCGAAGCGCACTGTATTTGACCTGGTTCTGCCAAGAATCATGGCAGACGATGAAATTTTCCCGGAAGAAGTTGCTGCATACGGAGAAGGCGGTCTCTGCCTGAACTGCAAAGTCTGTACTTTCCCCAACTGTGGATTTGGAAAGTAAGCTCTGGAAATTACAAAGTATTTAAGGAGATTTATGGAAAAATTTCGAACTGCAACCTATGAAGTCCATAACCCGAAAATAAAAAAAAGCGTGCGCTTTGCTGTTCTTGCAGACCTTCACGGAAGCATTTTCGGCGAAGAGAACAATACTTTGCTGAAAAAAATCCAGGAATATGCCCCTGATGCCATTCTTCTTGCCGGAGACATGGTGGTCCGGATGGATCCTTCCACCCTGGAAACCGCCAGGAAGCTGCTTTGTACATTGGCGAAGAACTTTCCTATTTTTTACGCCATGGGAAATCACGAAACCAAAATGAAGGCCAAAGAGCACATTTATCGGAATGAGTATCTGGAATATCAGGCAGAATTGAAACAAAAAGGAATCTGTTTCCTGGCAAATGAGAAGAACAAAGTTGTTCTGGCTGGCAATTCCTTTGTGGTAAATGGACTGGAACTTCCACTGGAATACTATCATAAGCCTTTTTCCCCGAAGCTCACTTCTGAAAAAATGGAAGAGCTTATGGGAAAGCCAGATCCGGAGGCCATAAATATTCTGCTTGCCCATAACCCCAAATATGGCAGAACCTATTTCCGCTGGGGTGCAGACCTGATCCTGTCTGGACATTACCATGGCGGTGTGCTCCGTTTTTCCAGACATGTGGGAGCCATCAGCTCTCAGTTTATACCTTTTCCCAAATACTGTTGCGGCGATTTTTACAAAAATGGCAAATGTATGATCGTAAGTGCAGGTCTTGGGGAACACACAGTGCCTCTTCGGATCCATAATCCAAGAGAGCTGATTTTTATAGAAATGAAACCGTAAGGGAGAGAGGAAAGCGCATGGCAATTCCCGTAAAACTGAATGTTTTTGAAGGACCGCTTGATCTGCTCCTTCACCTTATTGATAAAAATAAAATTGATATTTATGATATACCGATTGTGGAGATTACGGATCAGTACATGGAATACATTCACGCTATGGAAAAAGAAGACCTTGGTATTATGAGTGAGTTTATGGTCATGGCCGCTACGCTTCTGGATATCAAGTGCCGGATGCTTCTTCCAAAAGAGATCAATGAAGAAGGAGAAGAAGAGGATCCCAGAGCGGAGCTGGTTCAGAAACTTCTGGAATATAAGATGTATAAATATATGTCTTATGAGCTGAAGGACAAGATGGACGATGCCAGCGGCGTCTATTTCCGTGAGCCGGATGTGCCCAGGGAGGTGCTTCAGTACCGGGAACCAGTGGATCCCTCAGAACTTCTGGCTGGTCTTACTCTTGAGAAGTTAAACGCCATTTACCAGTCGATCATCAGGCGGCAGGACGACAGACGGGACCCTATCCGAAGCCAGTTTGGAAAAATCGAGAAGGAAGAAGTCAGTCTTTCTGATAAAATGCTGGAGATGAAAGAATTTGCAAAGACTCACAGGAAATTCAGCTTTCGGGACCTGTTGAAAAAGCAGTGCTCCAAAGTACAGGTAATCGTTACCTTCCTTTCTGTTCTGGAACTGATAAAAATGGGACACATTCATGTGGTTCAGGAAGAGATCTTTGATGACATCCAGATCAATGTTGTGACGGAGCCAGAAACCTGGAAGAATCTGACAGAGTTTGCAGAGGAAGAAGGATAGTATATGGAAATTAAACGATTAGAAGGTGCCGTTGAGGCAATTCTGTTTGCGATGGGTGAATCTGTGGAATTAGGTCAGATTGCGAAAGCAATTCAGCAGGATAAGCCGACTACAGAAAAATTACTCCATAATCTGATGGATAAATATAAGGATGAGGGAAGGGGAATCCAGATCATTGAGCTGGAAGGCTCTTATCAGCTGTGCACCAAACGGGATTACTATGGCTGTCTGATCCGGATTGCCATGCAGCCTAAGAAACCTGCCCTTACAGATGTTATGCTGGAAACGCTGTCTATTATTGCCTATAAGCAGCCTGTGACAAAAGCTGAGATTGAAAAGATCCGGGGAGTAAAAAGCGATCATGCAGTAAATAAGCTGGTTGAGTATAATCTGGTAAAGGAGCTTGGACGTCTTGATGCACCTGGACGGCCGATCCTTTTCGGCACTACAGAAGAATTTCTTCGCACATTTGGTGTGCAGGGTCTGGAAGAGCTGCCGGCTGTGGATCCGGTAAAAATGGCGGATTTTAAGGCTGAGGCCGAAGAGGAAGTACAGCTGAAGCTGGATATATAAGACAGGACAAGTAAGCCACAGATAAACTGCAGACGATATAACAGAACAAGTAAGCCGCGGATAAACTGCAGACAATGAAACAGGACAAGTAAGCCGCAGATAAACTGCAGGCGATAAGACAGGAGAGAAAAAATGCCCACAACATATGCACATGATTTGTTTGGTCAGAAAGTATACAGACAATTGCCCGATCAAGTGAAAGAAATTATTCGGAAAAACGGTGAACTGTATCGGATCGGTCTTCACGGACCGGATATTTTCTTCTATTATTTTATTTTTAAGAATCACGTAAGCAGTGTAGGATACCGTATGCACAAAGAAAAAGCCCGGGCTTTTTTTACCCAGGGAATGGCGCAGGTCAGAGAGACTGGTGATGAGGCACTTCTTGCCTATCTTCTTGGCTTTGGCTGTCATTATCTTCTGGACTCTTCCTGTCATCCTTTTGTAAATGAAATGAATGATAAGGGCAGGATTTCCCACAGCCTTCTGGAAATTGAATTTGACCGCTTCCTTATGGAAGAAAATGGAAAAAATCCATATGCCTTTTATCCTTCTGATTGTATCAAAGCAAAACGCAAAAATGCAGCGGAAATCCACAAGGCTTTTCCTCTTGTAAAAACAGGAGATATTCTTCTGAGCCTTAAACTGATGAAATTTATGACAAATCTGCTGGTATGTGACGATGGCGGGACAAGACGGGCGCGCTTGTCGAAGCTTTCCAGCCTTGGAGGAAGAAGAGCACAGTCTGCTTTGATCGATCACTATATGATGGCTCAGCCGGCAGGTGGCAGCAGGGAACCTGTGGAACAGCTGAATACATTGTTTGAAAAAGAGGTGAAAGAGGCACCGGCAGAATTGTTGGAGCTGTATCAGCTTTCCCAGGAGGACAGGCTGTTGTCTGAGCGATGGGATCTGACTTACAATGGTTAGCTGTGATATACAAATTGAAAATTGAACCAATTTCAGGGACAGGTATTTCTGTAAGATACCTGTTCTTTTTATCAGGTAAAACTTGTAGAGTGAGCTTTGCATAGTTTGGGACAGGTTCGCGTAAAATACTATAAACGGAATGTGGGGTGGACTATGAAAAGCAGATACAGATTCTTTTGTCTTACACTGACTTTTGTACTTGTTTTATGCACTGCTGGCCAGGTGTCAGGAAGCACTGGCACAGACGAAAAAAAGGCTGTCAGCTCCATTGTGCAGATGATACCGGCAGCTGTTGATATGAAAGAAACAGACGGACCTGGAAATCTCTATGCCTTATCCGCAGTTCTTATGGATGGGGATTCTGGCCGGGTACTGTACGAAAAAGAGGGCTATACAGCTCGTCCGAATGCCAGTACCACAAAGGTAATGACCTGTATCCTTGCCTTGGAAAAGGGCTCCGGTGATGATTATGTAATGGTGTCAGAAAATGCGGCCTCTCAACCAGAAGTAAAGCTGAATTTAAAGGAAGGGGAGCAGTATTACCTGGAAGATCTTCTTTATTCTTTAATGTTGAAAAGCCATAATGATACGGCTGTGGCAATTGCTGAACACATTGGCGGTTCTGTGGAAGGGTTTGCAAAAATGATGAATGCAAAAGCAAAGGAGATTGGCTGCACGAACACTCATTTTGTTACGCCGAACGGTCTTGACAGTGCAGATGCAGGAGGCATTCATCAGACTACCGCAAGAGATCTGGCTTTGATCATGAGCTATGCTGTGAAAAATAAAGCATTTCTTCATATCACACAGACCAGGGATTATTCTTTTTCTGATATTACAGGAAAACGTCAGTTTTCCGTCCATAATGCAAATGCATTTCTTGATATGACTCCGGATGCCATTTCAGGAAAAACCGGTTTTACAGGAAATGCAGGTTATTGTTATGTGGCAGCCTGTGAAAATGAGGAAAGAAAATTTATTATTTCCCTTCTTGGCTGCGGCTGGCCGAATAATAAGACATATAAATGGAAAGATGCCATGAAACTGCTGGAATATGGCAAAGCAAATTTTCACAAGGAAACCTATTGGCAGGAGCCGGAGATTCCGGCTATACCAGTAAAGGACGGGACTGACGAAAGCAGCGGGAAAGAATCTGGCAAGGAAAACAAGGAAAATCCCGGAAAAATTCTCACAGAAACTGGGACAGGTTTCGCAGATGTATATATAAATGGCCAGATTCAGGCATCTGATTCTGACAAAAAGAAACAGATCCTTCTGAAAGAAGGGGAAAAGATTACCTGCCATCTGCGTATTGAGAAAAATTTGACAGCACCTGTGAAAAAGGGGCAGAAAATTGGTCAGGTCACTTTTAGCCTTGGAGAACTTGTCCTGGATAACTATTTTGTGACAGCAGACCGCAATATCGTCAAAATCACCTATTTATGGTGTGCAAACAAGGTGTTTCATGACTTTTTTCACTAAAAAGCCTGACGGAATATGTATGATATATAAAAAAATCCCCCGAAAATCGAGGGATTTTTTTGCATAAAAACACGGAAAACTATTGAAAAATTGTGTGAAAAAATGTACAATTAGAATCGGCAGAATTTTTGGTTATACTTTTAAATTATTATAAAATGGAGGGCAAGAAAGAATGAGTAACGCAACACAAAGTTTAGCGGGCACAAGAATCACTTCTTTGCTTGACGCGAACAGTTTTGTTGAGATCGGCCAAAGTGTAACAGCCAGAAATACAGATTTCAACATGACTGAGAAAAAAGCACCTTCAGACGGTGTTATTACCGGATATGGTGTAATCGATGGAAATCTGGTGTATGTGTACAGCCAGGATGTTTCCGTACTGAACGGAACCGTTGGTGAAATGCATGCCAAGAAGATTACCAGACTTTATGATATGGCTATGAAGACCGGTGCTCCGGTGATCGGCCTGATCGATTGTGCAGGTCTCCGTCTTCAGGAGGCAACTGACGCATTGGAAGCATTCGGTGAAATTTATATGAAACAGACTCTGGCATCCGGACTGATTCCACAGATCACAGGTATCTTCGGTACCTGCGGTGGTGGTATGGCACTTGTACCGGCACTGACAGACTTCACATTTGTTGAAGAGAAGAAAGGCAAACTGTTTGTAAACACCCCGAACGCCCTTGAAGGCAATCACGTTTCCAAATGTGACACATCCTCTGCCAGATTCCAGAGCGAAGAGACAGGTCTTGTAGACGGAATCGGCACTGAGGACGAGATCCTTGGAAAAATCCGTGAACTCGTAACATATCTGCCATCTAACTGCGAAGACACTGATTCTTACATGGAGTGCACAGACGACCTGAACCGTGTATGCGAGGATATTGAGAACTGCACAGGCGACACAGCCATTGCACTTTCCAGAATCGCTGATAACGGACAGTTCTTCGAGGTAAAAGCTGACTACGGCAAGAGTGTTGCTGTTGGATTTATCAGACTGAACGGCGCTACCGTTGGTGCTGTTGCAAACAGAAGCGAGAGCTATGATGCAGAAGGCAAAAAGGTATGGGAGTCTGATGGTACCCTTAGTGCACGCGGTGCAAGAAAAGCAGCAGAGTTCGTAAAATTCTGTGACGCTTTCGAGATCCCGGTACTTACTCTTACAAATGTAAACGGATTCAAGGCTACTGTATGTGGCGAGAAGATGATGGCGAAATCTGTCGGAGCACTGGTTCATGCATTTGCAGACGCTACTGTTCCGAAGGTTAACGTTGTGATCGGCAAAGCATTTGGAACCGCTTACACAGCTATGAACAGCAAAGCAATCGGTGCAGACATGGTATATGCATGGGAGAACGCAGAGATCGGTATGATGGATGCTGACCTTGCAGCCAAGATCATGTATGCAGGCGATGACGCAGCAGCTCTTACTGAGAAAGCAGCTGAGTACAGAGAACTTCAGAACTCTGTTTCCTCTGCAGCAGCAAGAGGATATGTTGACACCATTATCAGCCCGGCTGATACAAGAAAATATGTGATCGGTGCATTTGAAATGCTGTTCACAAAAAGGGAAGAACGTCCGTCCAAGAAACACGGCACGGTCTAAGCGAGGTGGAGCATATGAAACAGATTTTTAAGAAAGTATCCTCCCTTTGCACAGTACTTCTCATGATGGCAGTTCTCACTCTTACCGGAGCTTCCTCCGTATGGGCAGCTGATGAGGTAGATGACTCGGTAAAGCAGACTTTGGTCACTACCGCTGAGGGACTTACCGATACCATCATTGCTCTCAGTGATGAAGATATTGAGAATTATACCAAGTCATCTGATGAGTTTACTGTTGGTGCAATGACTGCATGGGCAGGCTCCAAGGATGAAGTTGGGGCTTTAAAGGAGAGAACCGGAGAGACAGAGGTGAAGGCTTCTGACGATGGATATACCGTTACTGTACCGGTCTCCTTTGAGAAAGCAGATGCAAATTTCGTTTATATTTTCGATGCTTCTACAGGAGCACCTACATCCCTTACTGTTGATGTACAGTACTCCATGGCTGAGACCTTAAGAAGAGCTGTTATGAATACTATCATGGGTATTGCAATCGTATTCATCGTTCTTATTTTCCTGAGCTTCCTGATCTATCTGTTCAGATTCATCCCGAATCCGGAAGCAAAGAAAAAAGCTCAGGCAGCAGCCCCTGCACCTGCTCCAGTGGCAGCACCAGTGGAAGCAGCAGAAGCAGACGATACAGAACTGATCGCGGTTATCGCAGCAGCAATTGCAGCAGCTGAGGGAACCACTACAGATGGATTCGTTGTTCGTTCCATCCGCAAAATCAATCGTAAAAAGAGATAAATACAGGAGGATCCTAAAATGAAAAGTTATACAATTACCGTTAACGGAACAGCATATGAAGTAACTGTTGAAGAGACAGGAAGCGTTTCCGCACCAGCAGCTGCAGCACCAGCAGCAGCTCCGAAAGCAGCACCGGCACCGAAGGCAGCTCCTAAAGCAGCAGCCGGAGCAGGCGCAGTTAAGGTTGCAGCTTCCGTACCTGGAAAGGTTCTGAAAATCGCAGCAAGCGTTGGACAGGCTGTAAAAGCCGGTGACAACATTGTAATCCTGGAATCCATGAAGATGGAGATCCCGGTTGTAGCTCCTCAGGACGGAACCGTTGCAAGCATTGACGTTGCAGAAGGTGCCTCTGTAGAAAATGGAGATACCCTGGCAACAATGAACTAAGTCGGGAGGTAATAGGATGTCTTACGTAGCAGACACTTTGTCCAACCTGATCCATCAGACCGCATTTTTTAATCTGACATGGGGTAACTACCTGATGATCGTGGTTGCTTGTGTATTCTTATATCTTGCCATTGCAAAGGGATTTGAGCCTCTGCTGCTTGTTCCCATTGCATTTGGTATGCTCCTTGTTAATATTTATCCGGACATTATGGCAAATCCGGAAGACATGTCCAACGGTGTTGGCGGTCTTCTTCATTACTTCTACATCCTTGATGAGTGGAGTATTCTTCCTTCCCTTATCTTTATGGGTGTAGGTGCCATGACAGACTTTGGTCCGCTGATTGCGAATCCGAAAAGCTTCCTGATGGGTGCTGCAGCGCAGCTCGGTATCTATATAGCTTACTTCCTTGCAATCTTCCTTGGATTCAATGGAAAAGCAGCAGCAGCAATCTCCATCATCGGTGGTGCAGATGGTCCGACCTCCATTTTCCTTGCTGGTAAGCTTGGTCAGACTGCTCTTATGGGACCGATCGCCGTGGCGGCATATTCCTATATGTCACTGGTTCCGATCATCCAGCCTCCGATCATGAAACTGTTTACTACTGAGAAAGAGCGTAAGATCAAGATGGAGCAGCTTCGTCCTGTATCCAAGCTTGAGAAGATCCTCTTCCCAATCGTAATCACAATCGTTGTCTGCATGATTCTTCCGACAACAGCTCCTCTGGTTGGTATGCTTATGCTTGGTAACCTGTTCAGAGAGTGCGGCGTTGTAAAACAGCTTACAGAGACAGCTTCCAATGCACTTATGTACATCGTAGTTATCCTTCTTGGTACATCTGTTGGTGCTTCCACAAGTGCAGAGGCATTCCTGAATGTGGATACTTTGAAGATCGTTGTATTAGGTCTTGTGGCATTTGCATGTGGTACTTTCGGCGGTGTTATGCTCGGAAAGGTTATGTGCAAGCTTACAGGCGGCAAAATCAATCCGCTTATTGGTTCCGCCGGTGTATCTGCGGTACCTATGGCAGCCCGTGTTTCCCAGAAGGTTGGTGCTGAGGCAGATCCTACCAACTTCCTTCTGATGCATGCAATGGGACCAAACGTTGCCGGTGTTATCGGTACAGCCGTTGCTGCAGGAGCATTTATGGCTATTTACGGAATCTAATAATGATACCAGAAATTCGGATTTTTCCCGGCTTTCTATAGTGAAACCGGGAAGTCCGGATGAACTAAATAAATAAGGAGAACAATTATGGCAGAAATTGAAAAAAAACCTGTTAAAATTGTGGAAACCATTCTGCGTGATGCACATCAGTCCCTGATTGCAACCCGTATGACAACAGAGCAGATGCTTCCAATCGTTGATAAACTTGATAAAGTAGGCTACCATGCAGTTGAGTGCTGGGGCGGTGCTACTTTCGATGCAAGCCTTCGTTTCCTTCATGAGGATCCGTGGGAAAGACTTCGTAAATTACGTGCAGGATTCAAGAACACAAAGCTGCAGATGCTTTTCCGTGGCCAGAACATTCTTGGATACCGTCCATACGCTGATGATGTTGTAGAGTATTTTGTTCAGAAATCTCTGGCAAATGGTATCGATATCATCCGTATTTTCGACTGTATGAACGACCTTCGCAACCTTCAGACTGCTGTACATGCTGCAAACAAAGAGCATGGCCATGCACAGGTTGCTCTTTCCTATACACTTGGTGATGCTTATACTCTTGAGTACTGGACAAGCATTGCGAAACGTATCGAGGAAATGGGTGCAGACTCTATCTGTATCAAAGATATGGCTGGTCTTCTTCTTCCATATAAGGCAACTGAGCTTGTTACAGCCCTGAAAGAGACTGTTAAGATCCCGATCGATCTTCATACACATTACACCTCTGGTGTAGCTTCCATGACTTACTTAAAAGCTGTTGAAGCTGGTGTTGATATCATCGATACTGCAATGTCTCCATTTGCACTGGGTACTTCCCAGCCTGCAACTGAGGTTATGGTTGAGACCTTCAAAGGCACTCCATATGATACCGGATTTGATCAGCAGCTTCTTGCTGAGATCGCAGACTACTTCCGTCCAATGCGTGACGAGGCTCTTGAGAGCGGCCTTCTGAATCCGAAGAACCTTGGCGTAAACATCAAGACTCTTCTGTATCAGGTACCAGGTGGTATGTTATCCAACCTTACTTCCCAGCTGAAAGAGCAGCATGCAGAAGACAAGTTCTATGATGTTCTTGAGGAAGTTCCGCGTGTGCGTAAAGACCTTGGTGAGCCGCCGCTTGTTACTCCGTCTTCCCAGATCGTTGGTACACAGGCTGTATTTAACGTTCTTATGGGCGAGAGGTACAAGATGGTTACCAAAGAGACAAAGGATGTTCTCAGCGGAAAATATGGCGCTACAGCAAAACCATTCAATCCGGAAGTTCAGAAGAAATGCATCGGTGATACGAAGCCGATCACATGCCGTCCGGCAGATCTTCTTGAGAATGAGTTGGGCAAACTTGAGGGTGAGATGGCACAGTATAAAGAGCAGGATGAGGACGTTCTGTCCTATGCACTGTTCCCACAGGTTGCTACTGACTTCTTCAAGTATCGTCAGGCTCAGGAGAAAAAGGTGGATGAGACGGTTGCTGATACCAAAAACGGAGCATATCCGGTTTAATCAGTGAGGAATAAGGATTTCTATGGGACAGGTTATATGCTGATCCTATAGAAATTACGACGAAAGACACGTGCAGAGAAGGTTTTTGCACGTGTCTTTTTAAAAAATATACACAAAACTGTTTGAATCCGGTATGAAAAAAATATTCTACAGTGGGCAAATATCGCCAGGGGCGGCTGGTCACAACCTGGGAATTCCGCAGAAAAAGGTTTTCGAACAGATTTATGAAAGGTATCTAAATGAGTAAAATATTGATCGTAGGCGGCGGAGCTGCTGGAATGATGGCCGGTGTTTATCTGGCAAGGGCAGGACAGGAGGTCCACATTCTGGAGAAAAATGAGAAACTTGGAAAGAAAGTGTATATTACAGGAAAAGGCAGATGCAATGTTACAAATAACTGTGACACGGAAGAACTGTTCCGGGCAGTTATGTCTAACCCGAAATTCCTGTACAGTGCTTTCTATTCTTTTACACCCCAGGACGTAATGGAATTCTTTGAAGAAGCGGGAGTTCCACTGAAGACAGAGAGAGGTAACCGGGTTTTCCCTGTGTCTGACCATTCTTCAGATATTATCCGCGGTCTGGAACGGGAACTTAAGAAAGCTGGCGCATATATCCATCTTCGCACAGAGGTGAAAAATGTGAAGGTCAGTCCTTATGAGGAACCGGACGTGGATGAGAAAAAGGCACATCACAGCCAGGTAACCGGTGTAGAACTGGCAGATGGAAGTTTTATGGAGGGCGACCATGTTCTGGTTGCCACTGGAGGACTTTCCTATCAGTCAACAGGCTCCACAGGGGATGGTTATCGCTTTGCAGAGGAAACCGGCCATAAAGTAACGGAGCTTTCTCCGTCTCTGGTTCCTCTTAAGACAAAAGAGGATTATATCCCAAGACTTCAGGGACTTTCCTTAAAAAACTCTGAACTTACGATTAAGTCAGGCAAAAAGGTGCTTTTCCAGGATTTTGGCGAGATGATGTTCACCCACTTTGGCGTGACAGGCCCCATGATTTTATCTGCAAGCGCACATATTGGCAAACAACTGCAGAAATCCGGAGAGCTGAATGCTTATCTGGATCTGAAGCCTGCCCTTACCATGGAACAGCTGGATGCCAGAATTCTGCGGGAATTTGAGGCAGGACAGAACAAACAGTTTAAGAATGTGATCGGCGTACTTTTTCCATCATCCCTTACACCTGTCATGCTGGAACTGGGTGGTATTTCTCCGGAAAAAAAGATACACGATATTTCCAGGGAAGAAAGAATGCACTTTGAAGAACTGGTGAAAGCTTTCCCATTTACCATCAATGGAATGGGAGAATATAAAGAAGCAGTTATTACAAGAGGTGGTGTTTCTGTGAAGGATATCCAGCCTGGTACTATGGAATCCAGAAGGGTAAAGAAGCTTTATTTTATCGGAGAAGTACTGGATCTGGATGCAGTGACCGGCGGTTATAATCTCCAGATTGCATGGTCTACCGCATATCTTGCAGCTATGGCATTGAAAAATGAATAAAAATCTGTTATAAATGTAAGAAGTGAAAAAACTGCGATTTAAGAGGAGGTAACAGAGAAAATGGGATGTAACATTGCCATTGACGGGCCGGCAGGAGCAGGCAAAAGCACAATTGCAAAGAGAGTGGCAAAGGAACTGTCTTTTATTTATGTAGATACAGGCGCTATGTACCGTGCCGTTGCACTTTATTTGCTGAGAAATGAAATTGACGGAACAGATGCGGAAGCAGTTGCAGGTAACTGTCAGAGCGCTGAGGTTTCCATTCGATATGAAAATGGAGAGCAAGTTGTAATTCTTAACGGTGAGAATGTAAATCAGTATATCCGTACAGAAGAGGTTGGAAACATGGCATCCAAAACATCTGCAAACCCGGCGGTAAGGGCACATCTTCTCAATCTTCAGAGAAATCTGGCAGCAAAGAACGATGTGGTAATGGATGGCAGGGATATTGGAACTGTAGTTCTTCCGGACGCACAGGTGAAGATTTATCTTACTGCCAGCGTGGAGACCAGAGCTAAGAGGCGTTATGATGAATATCTTGCCAAGGGCGAGAGTGCTGATCTTGAAGAAATCAAGAAAGACATTGAAAACCGGGATCATCAGGATATGACAAGAGAAATTTCTCCTCTTCGCCAGGCTGAGGATGCAGTGCTTGTGGATTCTTCTCTTATGAACATTGATGAAGTGGTAGCTGCGATCCTTGGAATTTACAAAGATAAGGTGGAATAAACCATGGAAGTAAAAGTTGCAAAAACAGCAGGCTTTTGCTTTGGCGTGCAGCGTGCAGTAGATAAGGTATATGAACTGATCGACAGCTGTCCGGACAGGCTTTTTACCCTGGGTCCCATCATCCACAATGAAGAAGTGGTAAATGATCTGGAAAAGAAAGGTGTCCGTGTTGCTTCAGAAGAAGAACTGAAAACTCTTCCAGAGGGCAGCACCGTAGTGATCCGCTCACACGGTGTTGGAAAAAAAGTCTACGATCAGCTGGAAGAGTGCGGCCTTTCCTATGTGGACGTGACCTGTCCTTTTGTCCTGAAGATCCACCGGATTGTGGAAAAGGAGAGCAAAGCCGGTTCCCATATTGTGATCATTGGAGATCCGGATCATCCTGAGGTTGTGGGAATCTGCGGCTGGTGTATAGGACCATATACTGTGATCCGCACCAAACAGGACGCACTGGATTTCGTGCCTCCGGAAGGCAAAAATGTGTGCATTGTGTCGCAGACCACATTTAATTATAATAAATTTAAAGATTTAGTTGAAATTCTCCGCAAAAAGAGGTATGATAATACTGTTTTAAATATTCTTAATATTTTAAACACTATTTGTAATGCTACCGAAGAACGGCAGAGAGAAGCAAAGAGCATAGCCGGAGAGGTAGACACTATGTTAGTCGTAGGAGGCCGACATAGTTCCAATACTCAAAAGCTGTTTGAAATATGTAAAAAGGAATGTGAAAATACTTACTATATACAAACACCTGTAGACTTGGATTCAGATATGTTCCAATGCAGTAGTTATGTAGGTATTACAGCAGGGGCTTCAACCCCAAAGAAAATTATTGAGGAGGTTCAAGAACATGTCAGAATTAAGTTTTGAACAGATGCTGGAAGATTCCGTAAAAACAATCAGAAATGGAGAAATCGTACAGGGAAAGGTCATCGATGTGAAAGAAGATGAAATTATCCTGAATATTGGCTATAAAGCTGATGGTATTATCACCAAGAGTGAATATAGCAATGATCCTTCCGTAGTACTCACAGACGCTGTACATGTAGGTGACTCCATGGAAGCCAAAGTGCTTAAGGTAAACGATGGCGAAGGCCAGGTTATCTTAACCTACAAGAGACTTGCTGCAGAGAAAGGCAATAAACGCCTTGAGGAAGCATTCGAGAACCAGGAAGTATTAAAGGCTCCTGTAACTCAGGTACTTGACGGTGGATTATGTGTTAACGTTGAGGAGACACGTGTATTCATTCCTGCAAGCCTTGTTTCCGACACATATGAGAAAGATCTCAGCAAATATGCTGATCAGGAGATTGAGTTCGTTATCACAGAGTTCAATCCAAGAAGACGCCGCATCATTGGTAACCGCAAACAGCTTCTTGTTGCTGAGAAAGCTAAGAAACAGCAGGAGCTTATGGAGCGTATCCATGTTGGCGATACAGTAGAGGGTGTTGTTAAGAACGTTACAGATTTTGGTGCATTCATCGATCTGGGCGGCGCTGACGGACTGCTTCACATCTCTGAGATGTCCTGGGGCAGAGTAGAGAACCCGAAGAAAGTCTTCACAGTTGGTGAGACTGTTAAAGTTATGATCAAAGATATCAAGGGCGAGAAGATTGCTCTTACAATGAAATTCCCGGAGGAGAATCCATGGCTTACAGCTGCTGAGGATTTCGCTGTTGGAAACGTAGTAACTGGTAAAGTTGCACGTATGACAGACTTCGGTGCATTTGTTGAGCTTGCACCTGGCGTAGATGCACTTCTTCATGTATCTCAGATTTCCAGAGAGCACGTTGCAAAACCATCTGATGTGCTTACAATCGGACAGGAGATCCAGGCTAAAGTTGTTGATTTCAATGGCGAAGACAAGAAGATCAGCCTTAGCATGAAAGCTCTTGAGGCTCCGGCTGAGGAAGAGTCTGTAGAGGAATAATTTAACCAAGAGGGATGTGTTGTGCATTTCTTTTATCCCATGTAAATAACCGCCATTCACAGGATTTGTGAATGGCGGTTGGTTTTGATATCATGAATATGATATTAGTAAAAAGACATTGTCTGTTAGAGCGTGTCTGGAAAAGGCTTTCTGCAAGATGTGCATCACAATTTGCGGGAATGATTTTTCAGATACGCTCTGGGATGATGTCTTTTTTACGTGAGATTTTACGTGCTTTGGAAGTTTGAGTATGTTTGAAAAAGGTTTTTGGAATTTTGGAATATGGGTTGAAAGTTTATTTTAATTTCCAAAATAAAAATTCCAGGGTATGTATTAAATATTGCTTTTGCTTTTCTTCATTTTCCAGAAATTCTTCTGTGCATGGAAACCAGGTATAACAGGTCTCTCTTGTAGCAGATTTTTTCAGTCCTTTTTCCATAAATTTGCTAATAGATTTAGGTACTGCCATGTCCTCTCCGGGCAGATAATCATAACTTTTGTAATCGCTGTAATATTGGCGGATACGGCCATTGAAAGGCTTTACAAGGAGGCTTACCAGATTGTCCTGACCTGTAATATAGAATTCTTCTGTGCCGTTAGAAAAGGAAGCGGGCAGGCTGTAATGGGGGTTCATCTGCAAAATTAGATTTTCACCGTCAAAATCCGTTCCGCGAATAGTAAATTCACCATCCCTGAGTGCAAGATACCCCATCATTTTAAACACATCGCCAAGTCCGAGAAGATCTTCCGTATTGTGTCCCATAACCGTATCCAGGTCCGTCTGCTCCTGGTGTGCCATATATTTTTTATAGATTTTAATGCATTCCCCGCCATTACAGTAAATGCGCTTCTGTTCTCCAAGAAAGGCTTCCATCTGTTCCTGCTTTAACCCTGGGAGCTTTAAAAATCCCTTCAGAGGGCGAAGCATTTTATACAGGTCAAAAGAAGAAATCCCCTCAAAAGGATCTGGCAGCTCGTAGAATTTATAACGAGCCTGAAGGTAAGGCTGATCAAAAGAATCTCCATTGTATTGGATGGTACAGCTGAAATTTTTTATAAATTCTGAAAAAACCTCCAATAATGCTTTTTCTTCCCGGAAATCGGGAGCAAGCCACTGATAAAGCTGCCAGGAACCAGATTCATAGCAAACTGCACCAATTAAATATAAAAAAGATGAATTTCGTCCCAATCCAGTGGTTTCAATATCATAAAATAATGGTGAAAAATTGACATTCTCAGTAGCATTTCCAGATAAATTTTTAACAGTCTCAAAGTCCGGAAAACCTTGTAAAATCGGCATTTTTTTAACAATCAGCATGTTTATACTCCTTTCATGGATTGTATTTAATTATACACAATTTTTTTATTTTTAGGTAGTGAATTTTTTCATAAAATGCGGTATAGTAGAATGTATAGAATAGTCAGAATATATAAAGAAAAGGAGAAATCTATGTGGGAGTTATCAATTAACGGAGTGGATTTCTATCACATTGCCAATTGGTTTTATATATACAGCTTTCTTGGATGGCTGTGGGAAACCTGTTATGTATCGGTGAGAAAAGGCAAGCTGATAAACAGAGGCTTTATCAATGGTCCTTTATGTACCATATATGGCTGCGGAGCACTTGCTGTTTATCTGATTCTTCTTCCTGTAAGCGGGGATCTGCTTCTTTTGTTTGTGGGAGGAGTTGTAGTTGCAACGGCTTTGGAATATGTGACAGCAGCTCTGATGGAGAATATTTTCCATACGTCATGGTGGGACTACAGTGATAAGAAGTTTAATTTTCAGGGACGTATCTGCCTGGGATGTTCCCTTGGATGGGGCTTATTTACAGTAGGGCTTTTCAGAGTCCTTCATCCGGTGGTCTCTGATTTTGTAGAGCTTTACTCCAGAAAAACAGGTGAGATTGCAGTTTGTGTGGTCACAGTTGTTTACATAGTGGATTTCGCTTTCTCAGCTGCAGCTGCATTCCATATTCACGAGCGTATTCCTGCATGGGAGCAGGCGCTGGATCAGATGCGTGTAGAACTGCTTGTACAGGCACGTGAGAAGATGGAGAATCTGGAGGAGAGCAGCGGACTTTCCAGAGAGAGAATCAAGAAACAGCTGGAGAGCAAGCTGGGACGCCTTGATGATGTTGCTCTGATCAAGGAACTGGAAGAGAAGAGAACTGCTATGCTGTCAGATATCTCTGAAGAGCTTCAGAAGCGTAAAGAGGCTATGGCAGGAAAGGTCAGCCACAACATGCAGCGTTTTGTAAAGGCATATCCGAATTTGAACCGTGGATATAAGATCCATAAGAAATATGGATTTGGCAGGAGAAATAAAGACGCTGAATAAATACTCAGACAAAAGTGATATTAATAATATAAATCAAACAGACAATAAATCAGGTTGCTGCGGACAAAAGAGTCAGTAATCAATAAAATAAAGGCGGTGAATATTAGTGCGATTAACTTTTAAAGGAGGCGTACACCCCTTCGAGGGGAAAGAAATGTCAAAGGACTGTCCGGTGGAGAAATATCTTCCTAAGGCAGATTTGGCATACCCATTGTCCCAGCACATTGGTGCTCCGGCGAAGCCTGTGGTTGCAAAGGGTGACCATGTGCTTGCTGGTCAGATGATCGCTGAAGCAGGCGGATTTGTATCTGCTCCTGTTCATGCTTCTGTATCTGGTACAGTGAAAGGGATTGAGAAACGTCTGACAGCTACCGGAAGTATGGTAGATTCCATTATAGTGGAGAATGACGGACTGTATGAAGAGGTGGAATTCCACCCGGCAGATCCGGCTTCGCTTACTCGTGAGGAGATTATCGGAAGGATTCGCGACGGCGGTGTAGTAGGTCTTGGAGGTGCAGGCTTTCCCACACATGTGAAGCTTTCCCCCAAGGAGCCTGACAAGATTGAATACATATTGGTGAACGGTGCAGAATGTGAGCCTTATCTTACAAGTGATTACAGGCGCATGATGGATCAGCCGGAGAAGGTTGTGGAAGGATTAAAGATTGTAGTCGGACTTTTTCCAAATGCAAAGGGCTGTATCTGCATTGAGGACAATAAGCCAGATTGTATTGCCAGAATGAAAGAACTGGCTGCCGGAGTCCCGAATATCGAAGTAAAAGAATTGATGACCAAATATCCCCAGGGTGGTGAGCGTACCCTGATCTATGCAGTGACAGGAAGAGAAATCAACTCCTCCATGCTTCCAGCAGATGCCGGATGTATTGTAGATAATGTTGAAACAATATGCAGTATTTATGACGCAGTGGCACTTGGAAGACCGATCATGAAGCGGATTTTCACAGTAACCGGTAAGGGCATCAACCGTCCGGCACATTTTGAAGTCTGTACAGGAACGGATATGGCCGAACTGATCGACGTAGCCGGTGGCCTGAAGGAGCATGCCGGTAAGGTGATTTCCGGCGGTCCTATGATGGGATTTGCCATGTATGATCTTCATGTACCATGTGTGAAGACCTCTTCTTCCCTTCTGTGTATGCAGAGTGACCCGGTATCAGATGCGAAAGAGGAAGAGACAGCCTGCATTAACTGCGGACGCTGTGTAAGCGTCTGTCCCGGACATGTTATTCCGGCAAGACTTGCGACCTTTGCACAGCGCGGCGATATGGAGAGCTTCCAGAAGTTTGATGGAATGGAATGCTGTGAATGCGGCTGCTGCAGTTACATCTGTCCGGCCAAACGTCCGTTGACCCAGAGCATTAAGTCCATGCGTAAAATGGTTCTGGCAAGCAGGAAGAAGAAATAATAAGGGGGAAGAAATAAATGGAACAAATGTTTAATGTATCATCTAATCCCCATGTCCGGGCAAGGATGACCACTGCAAAAATCATGCAGCTGGTTGTCATAGCGCTTTTGCCTGCTGCCCTTATGGGAATTTATAATCATGGATTAAAGGCTCTTGCCGTTCTGGTGGTATCCACCGGTTCAGCTGCGCTTGCAGAGTGGTTATATGATCATTTTATGCACAAAAAGAACACTGTGAAGGATTTCAGTGCAGTGGTAACCGGACTTCTTATCGGTCTGAACATGCCGGCAGGAATTCCGCTCTGGATCCCGGTGCTCGGCAGTATTTTTGCAATTATTGTGGTAAAACAGCTTTTTGGCGGTCTTGGCCAGAACTTTATGAACCCGGCCCTGGCAGCCCGCTGTTTCCTTATGATTTCCTTTGCCGGCAAGATGACAGATTTTTCTGTATCAGACAGCTTTAAAGGTGCTGTTGACGGTGTGACAGGAGCCACTCCTCTGGCCGCTCTTCGTGACCATGGCTTTGTGGCAGGCTCCTCCGTTCCGGTTAAGAATCTGATTTTTGGTAATATCCAGGGAACCATCGGAGAGACATCTGTAATTGCCATTTTGATCGGTGCAGCAATCCTGCTTTGCTACAAAGTGATCAGCGCCAGAATTCCGTTGACCTATATTGGCAGCTTTGCAGTATTTGTGATCATCTATATGCTTGCTTCCGGCAAAGGCTTTGATGTAAATTATCTGCTCACCCATCTTTGTGGCGGTGGTCTTATGCTTGGTGCATGGTTTATGGCAACAGATTACGTTACAAGCCCCATTACACCAAAGGGGCAGTATGTATATGGCGTCTGTCTTGGTGTTCTTACCGGAATTTTCCGTATTTTCGGAGCTTCCGCAGAGGGCGTTTCCTATGCGATTATTTTCTGCAACCTGCTGGTACCTCAGATTGAGCGTTTCACCCGTCCGGTTGCTTTTGGAAAAGGAGGCGCGAAGAAATGAAAAATAAGATCGTGAAAGATACTCTTGCGCTGACTGTGATCACACTGGTTTCCGGACTGCTTCTTGGTCTTGTAAACGATATTACAGCAGGTCCGATTGCTAGCCAGCAGGCGAAAGAGAAGGAAGAGGCATATAAGGCTGTATTTGCTGATGCAGCCAGCTTTGAGACTGTTACAAGCGGTGAGGATATGGATCTGGAAAGCTATCTGGACGAAAACGGTTTTAAAGCTCAGAATATTGATGAAGTCATGCTTGCAAAGGATGACCAGGGAAATGAACTTGGCTATGCCTTTACCGTAACCACAGCAGAAGGCTACGGCGGAGACATCCAGTTTGCCATGGGTGTTCAGGATGATGGAACTCTGAACGGAATTTCCATTTTGTCCATCAGTGAGACCGCCGGTCTTGGTATGCGTGCAACTACAGATGATTTTAAAAATCAGTTCAGGGATAAGAACGTAGAGAAATTTACCTACACGAAAACTGGTGCCACCTCTGATGATGAGATCGATGCTTTAAGTGGTGCGACAATTACTACAAATGCCATGACAAATGGCGTCAATGCAGGACTTGCCGCATTCCGTTACGAGAAGGGGGGCAGCCAGAAATGAAAAAGAATACACCATCTGAACGACTGATAAATGGTATTATCAAAGAAAATCCTACTTTTGTGCTGATGCTTGGTATGTGTCCAACACTGGCCATCACCACATCTGCAATCAATGGTATCGGAATGGGACTTACCACAACGGTAATTCTGGCAGCATCCAACCTGATGATCTCCCTGCTCCGTAATTTTATTCCGGACAGTGTGCGTATGCCTGCTTACATCGTTGTTGTAGCATCCTTTGTAACAATTGTGCAGATGCTTCTCCAGGGCTTTATCCCGTTTTTGTATTCTTCCCTTGGAATTTACATTCCGCTGATCGTTGTAAACTGTATCATTCTGGGAAGAGCAGAGGCTTATGCATCCAAGAACAAACCGATTCCTTCACTTTTTGATGGTATTGGAATGGGACTTGGATTTACTTTAAGTATCACCTGTATCGGTGCGGTACGTGAGCTGATCGGTGCCGGCAGTATTTTCGGCAAACAGATCCTTCCTCTTGCAGATGCTGCAGCGGGAAAAATAGGCTATGAGCCGGTAACTATCTTTATTCTTGCACCTGGCGCATTTTTTGTCCTTGCGTTTTTATCTGCGCTTCAGAACAAATTCAAGATTGGTGCTGCAAAACGAGGCATTGATCCAAGCAATCCGGATTGCAAGGGCGGCTGTGCTTCCTGCGGAAATTCCATGTGTTCGGGAAAAAGGGGGTAAGAGAAGATGAAAGAATTATTACTGATCATTGTAAGCTCTGCGCTGGTAAATAACGTAGTCTTGAGCCAGTTTATGGGACTTTGCCCTTTCCTTGGAGTCTCCAAGACTACAGATACTGCAGCTGGTATGGGTGGCGCGGTTATTTTCGTAATCACATTGTCCTCCTTTGTAACGAGTGTGATCTACAAGCTGATCCTTCAGCCGCTTGATCTGACTTACCTTCAGACCATCGTGTTCATTCTGATCATTGCAGCACTGGTGCAGTTCGTAGAAATGTTCCTGAAGAAAAGTATGCCTTCTCTTTATAAAGCACTTGGCGTGTATCTGCCTCTGATCACCACAAACTGTGCAGTTCTTGGTGTGGCTCTTACAAACGTGCAGAAGGATTACAATATTCTGGAAGGCACTGTAAACGGTTTCGCAACAGCATTTGGTTTCTCCATTTCTATTGTGCTGATGGCAGGAATCCGTGAGAAAATTGCCTACAACGATATTCCGGAATCATTCCAGGGATTTCCAACCGTTCTTTTGACAGCTGGACTGATGGCGATTGCATTTTTCGGATTTTCAGGATTAATTTAAGGAGGCGTCGGGATGAATATTAGTGCGATTATAGCAGCAACAATTCTGGTTGCAGCAGTAGGCCTCTTCATCGGTGTTTTTCTTGGAGCAGCCGGAAAAAAATTTGCTGTTGAAATTGATGAGAAGGAAGTTGCCATAAGAGAAGCTCTTCCTGGAAATAACTGTGGCGGCTGTGGATATCCGGGCTGTGATGGTCTGGCAGCAGCAATTGCCAAAGGTGAAGCGCCTGTAAACCGTTGCCCGGTAGGCGGAGAGCCTGTTGGGAAAATAATTGCCGGTATTATGGGACAGGCGGCAGTTGAGACTGCCCGTCAGGTAGCTCATGTAAAATGCTCCGGAACCTGTGAAAAAGCGAAAGAAGAGTATGTTTACACTGGCGTGGAAGACTGCGAGATGCTTCCTTTCGTGCCAAATGGCGGTGCAAAGTCCTGTACATATGGCTGTTGTGGCTTTGGAAGCTGCGTGAAGGTCTGTCCATTTGATGCCATTCATATTGTAGATGGCATTGCAGTAGTAGATAAAGAAGCTTGTAAAGCCTGTGGAAAATGTGTTGCCAAATGTCCGAGACATCTGATCGAGCTGATTCCGTACGACCAGAAAGTGGCTGTGGACTGCAGTTCTCATGACAAGGGCAAACAGGTAATGGCTGCCTGTGAGATTGGCTGTATCGGCTGTAAGAAGTGCGAAAAGACCTGTCCAAACAGTGCAATTACCGTGGAAGATTTCTGTGCACATATTGATTATGAGAAGTGTACAGGATGCGGAGCCTGTAAGGAGGCCTGTCCGAGAGGGGTTATCCGGGAGGCATAAAATAAAAATGAAAAGCCTGTATTTTCAGACTGTTGGCATAGAATGTAAATTTTATGAGAACCAGCAGCTGGAATACAGGCTTTATTCTTGGGGGCGGAGCGTGTTTGAAAAATCATTTCTGCAAATTGTGACGCACATCTTGCAGAAAGCTTTTTTCAAACATGCTCTAAAGCCTTTCAGATAGCCATCTTTTTGTTTACGCTTTACTTCGTGTGTGATATGATGTTCCAATCAGGATTATATAATTGCAGATAAAGAATACTGCAAGGTTTTTTTATTAAATATCACACACAAAAGAGGAGACATGCATATGATTTGGAAATTACTTTGGCTGTTTCTCATCTATTCCTTCGCAGGATGGGTCCTTGAGACAGTTCTTGCTTCCCTGAAACAGAAAAAATTTGCAAACAGAGGTATTATCAATGGTCCATTCTGTCTGATCTATGGATTTGGCGGATTCTTCATTACCGCATTTACAAGAGAACTGACCGGTATCTGGCTGTTTCTTGGCTGTGCCATTGTAGCCTCCCTGCTTGAGTGGATCGCAGGACATTTAATTGAAATGTGGTACCATGAAAGATGGTGGGATTACCGGAAGATCAAATGGAATCTGGATGGATATGTCAGTGTTCCAACCTCCTGTGTCTGGGGTCTTCTTGGTGTATTTGTGATCAAAATTGGAAACGGGCTTTGTATGTCCTTATATGGCATGCTTCCAGGTCTTATAAGCAGAATTATCATACTGGTTCTTCTGGGCTTCCTTGCAGTGGATGCCATTGCCACGCTGACCATTCTTTTTGGACACAGCAAGAATCCTGAAAGATGGATCGCCGCTGACCGGGATATTGATTCCGTAACAAAGAAGCTTGGGGCAAAAATTGATGATGTTGTAAATCGTCGAATTACCAAAGCATATCCTCAGAAGCAGCACACGGAGAAAGAAGAGGCACATCCGGAGATTTTTGCCTACGGCTGCAGCTTTTATAAAATTGTACTGCTGTTTTTTATCGGCGCATTTCTTGGAGATATTACAGAGACTATTTTCTGCCGGATTACAGCTGGATACTGGATGAGCCGCAGCAGTGTGGTGTGGGGAGATTTCAGTATTGTGTGGGGCCTTGCCATTGCAGCAGTTACAGCTCTTCTCTACAAATACAGAAACCGCTCCCAGCAGTTCCTTTTCTGGATGGGCACATTTCTTGGCGGTGCCTATGAATATATCTGCAGTGTTTTCACAGAAATCGTATTTGGAACTGTATTCTGGGATTACAGTGATATCCCGTTTAACCTTGGTGGAAGAATCAATCTTTTGTACTGTTTCTTCTGGGGATTTGCAGCAGTGGCATGGTTTAAAATATTCTATCCGCCTGTTTCCAGGCTGATCGAGAAGATTCCGGTAAAAATTGGAAAAATCATTACCTGGCTTCTGATCATATTTATGCTTGCAGACGGAATTATATCCAGTGCAGCACTGGCACGTTATAATGCCAGAAGCAATGGAATAGAAGCTGCAAACAGTTTTGAAAGCTGGGTAGATGAACATTTTGATGATGGTCGGATGGCACAGGTATATCCGAAAGCGAAAAAAGTGGATTAGAACCTTTTTCAAATACGTGTCAAACCCAGATAAAAGTATTAATTGTAAAAACAATGTAAACTGTGTAAAGAATTAAAAAAAGAACAGAATGCACATGTGACAGTACTGTTAAATATGCGTCAAAAGACAGGAAACACTATTGTTTTCTGAAAATTAGAATGCTATACTCCTTTCGGACAAGGAAATAAGGGCCCGCAAGTTTCCTTCCTACATCTGAAAGGAGTATTTTATTATTATGAAAAGAAAATATATCGCCGCAATTTTAACTGTTTTTGCAATGACAACTGTTTGTTCCACAGCCTTTGGTGCTACTGAGCATTATACCGACAGCAGTGTAGTTGGAGCTGAGAGCGGCTGGGACGAATGGGTGGCAAACTGGGATGCAACTGCCACGGATTTTACAAAGGTTTCTCTTACCCCGGGAAAAGATGACACTGAACTGAACTTTGCATGGTACAGTGAAAAAACAGATGCAGCAGCAACACCGGTTGTTCACTTCGGAACTGACAAAGAGACTCTGGATACCTTCGAAGGAGAGGCTGGAGATGTTGACCAGGATCTTACCGGCGATAAAGCTTACGAATATAATCATGTAACCGTTACAGGCCTTGAGCCAAACACCACTTACTATTATACTGTTGAGAAAAATGGTGAGCAGACAGAGCCTGTTGAATATACAACAAAGGGTACTGACACAGTAAAAATGATCTATGTTGGTGACCCACAGGTAGGCGCTTCCAAGGGTCAGACACAGGACGGTGCTGAATTGGTTCCAGATGATGGGGCAGCAAACACAGCAGCCAGAAATGACGGATTTTCCTGGAATCGTACCTTAAATACAGCACTTGCAGAAAACCCGGACGTAAACTTTGTAATCTCTGCCGGTGACCAGGTAAACAAAACCGGTGCTGCAAAAGAGGAAGAGTATGCTTCTTATCTTAGCGCAGATGCACTTGCAAGCCTTCCAGTAGCAACTACCATTGGAAACCATGATTCCCTGAATCCAGACTACGCATATCATTTCAATAACCCGAACAACACAGAAAATGGAAAAACAGCAGCTGGCGGAGACTATTATTACAGCTATGGCGAGGGACTTTTCATTGTTCTGAATACCAACAATTACAATGTAGCAGAGCATCAGAATACTATCGAAGAGGCTGTAAAGGCTTATCCGGATGCAAAATGGCGTATCGTAACCATCCATCAGGATATCTACGGTTCTGGACTTGACCATTCTGATACAGACGGTATGATCCTTCGTACACAGCTGACTCCTGTATTTGATGCAAATGACATTGATGTAGTACTTCAGGGACATGACCATACATACAGCCGTTCTAAACTTCTTTATGGTGACGGACAGACTCACCAGAGCTATGAGTTCCAGTTAAATGCAGATGGAACTGATTATGACTGGGATCACGCTGCAAATGTTGAGACTGGCGAGCAGATCACTTTAAATCCGGAGGACGGCGACGAGGAAGCGAAGGCTGCACTTGACGCATTCAAAGAGGACAACCAGTGCTACACCATTGAAGATGTAGACGGCAATACCGTAACAGATCCACAGGGAACTCTTTACATGACTGCAAACTCTGCTTCCGGTTCCAAATACTATGAGCTTGTTTCCACACAGCAGGATTACATTGCAGCCCGCAGCCAGAACTGGCTTCCAAGCTATTCCATTATCACAATGGATGCAGAGAAATTTACTATTGATACTTATCAGATTACAGATGACGGAAGTGTAGAGGCAATTGATGATACCTTTACAATTGAGAAAACTGCAAAATAAATTGCAGTAAAAGATATGCAAACAGCCCTTTTTAACACTTACTGTAAGCGTTTTTAACGCAGAAAAAAGTGTGAAAAGAGCTGGAAGCCAAGAAAATAAGTGACAGAAATGAGTAATAAAAATGAATCAGATGCAAAATAAAAACAACGCCGGACTTCGCTTTTCCCAAAAAGCAGTCTGGCGCTGTATCTTAGGAGTAATAATTGTATTATTTGGAGTTTTTGTTTACCAACTGAACCAGGTGGACAAAACAGAATTGGTTGTCCGTACAGGGCAGACCTTTGAAAAAGCAGAAGTGACAGAAATTCTTCAGGATAATCTGGAGGACAACGGAACCCGTGTGGGAGAGCAAAAGGTTCGTGTGCGTATGCTGACCGGTGTCCGAAAAGGAGAGGAACTTGAAATAACCAGCAGCTCCGGTTACCTGTTCGGCGCTGCATGTAAAGTTGGAATGAAAGTAATCGTGATGCAAAGTGTGGCTGGAGATACCACCATCGCCAGTGTGTACACCCAGGACAGGGAATGGGTGATCTACATTTTTGCAGCACTTTATCTCCTGGCACTGTGCGCTATAGGCGGACGCCAGGGTATAAAAGGATGTATCGGGCTTGTGTTTACCTTTTTCTGCGTGATCTTTGTGTATCTGCCACTGATCTATCGGAATGTGTCTCCTTTTGGAGCGGCCGTATTTATGTGCTTTATCACTACGCTGGTGACAATGTACATGATCGGCGGAGCTACTAGAAAAACCATAGCAGCCACGGCAGGAACCGTAGCCGGCGTAGTAATCGCCGGAATTTCCGCCTGGCTTTTCAGCATGGCATCTGGAATCACAGGCTACAATGTTTCCGATATTGAGACGCTGATGACCTTATGGAACACAAATGGAATCCAGGTAGGCGGTCTCCTTTTCTCAGGCCTTCTTATTTCCTGTCTGGGCGCCGTGATGGATGTGGCAATGTCTGTCTGCAGTTCCATGTACGAAATCTATAATCAAAACCTGGCAATGAGCCGCGCCGACCTGTTCAAAGCCGGAATGCATGTAGCCCGTGACATGATGGGTACAGACAGCAACACTCTGATCCTAGCTTTTGCCGGAAGCAGTGTAAGCATGCTCCTCCTGGACTACGCTTACGACCTTCCTTACCAGCAGATTATCAACTCCAATAACATTGGAATCGCCATCATGCAGGGGCTGGCGGGAAGTTTCGGCATTGTGCTCTCAGTGCCGTTGACGGTTCTTATTTGTACGGTTCTTTATCATGGAAAAATTGTGAAAAAGGACTGTTAAGTATTTTATGACTGTTCGGGAAAAGATTAGTTTTAGCCGACTACCAGCGTTGGGGCCAGTCCTATTCCTAAGCAGACCATTTAAGCCGTGGTTTTAGTGAAGCCAAGATCCATGGCCTACGTAAACTTAGACGTGAAGGCTCTCCTGAACGTCTTAGTTGTAGTTGGCCATTAGCTTGGTGGAACGTTGCGGCGGTCCGCGTGGAATATGACTGGCTCCATCGCGTCCGTTTGAATTTATTTTTACCCGAATGAATGTTTGCTTTTTTTTATTAGATATGGTATGATGACAAAGAATTTCGAATATAACTCTTTACAATAGATAAAACAGGAGGTCCTCCCCATGATCTCATTCATCCGAGGAACAGTAGCAGACCTTACCGAGAATTCTGCAATCATAGAATCAAATTGCATCGGATTTGAAATAAATATGACCGGAAACGCACTGGCACAGCTACACATTGGACAGGAAGTGAAGCTTCATACTTATTTTCAGGTAAGAGAAGATGCAATGGTTCTCTATGGCTTTTTCAATAAAGATGATTTACAGGTGTTTAAACTTCTTCTTGGTGTAAACGGAGTTGGACCGAAAGCTGCTCTGGGAGTTCTGGCAGGAATCACTGCAGATGAGCTTCGCTTTGCTGTTCTTTCCGATGATGTGAAAACTTTGTCAAAAGCCCCTGGAATCGGTAAAAAAACAGCCCAGAAGCTGATCCTGGAGCTGAAGGATAAGCTCAGTCTGGAAGAAGCCTTTGAGCAGAAGCTTGCCAATGAACAGGTTCAGGCTACTACAGCTGCAGCTGGAGCAGGAATGACAGATGCCAGACAGGAAGCAGTAGAAGCACTGGTGGCACTTGGCTACAGCAGTACAGATGCCCTCCGCGCAGTGCGCAAGGTGACAGATGTGGAGCCGACGGATGTAGAAGGAATCCTGAAAGCTGCGTTGAAGAATTTTTAGATTCCATAAATTTTTTCGCAAAGGGTGCTATCGTGAATGAAATGCATCCCGGTATATAAATGCAAACACTAATTTCAAGAGGTAAAAAATGGACAATCGTATCATAACCACTGATGTTATGGAAGAGGATTTTTCTCTGGAAGGGAATCTTCGCCCACAGACCCTGGACGAGTATATTGGCCAGGAAAAAACCAAAAATACCTTAAAAATATATATTGAAGCTGCCAGACAGCGTCACGATTCCCTGGACCATGTCCTCTTCTATGGTCCTCCTGGCCTTGGAAAGACTACTTTGTCAGGAATTATTGCCAATGAAATGGGAGTACATATGAAGGTAACTTCAGGTCCGGCAATTGAGAAGCCGGGAGAAATGGCAGCAATTCTGAACAATCTTCAGGAAGGAGATATTCTTTTTGTAGATGAGATCCACCGTCTGAACCGTCAGGTGGAAGAGGTGCTTTACCCCGCTATGGAGGATTTTGCCATAGATATTATGATTGGAAAAGGCGCTTCTGCCAGATCCATTCGACTGGATCTGCCAAGGTTTACCCTGGTGGGGGCAACTACAAGGGCAGGACTTCTCTCCGCACCTTTACGTGACCGTTTTGGCGTGATCCATCATCTGGAATTTTACAGTAAGAAAGAATTGACCACTATTATCATGCGTTCCGCTCAGGTGCTTGGAGTGGAAATCGACGTAAAGGGTGCCGGTGAGATTGCCATGCGCTCCCGTGGAACTCCTCGTCTTGCCAATCGCCTTTTGAAGCGTGTACGTGATTTTGCCCAGGTAAAATACGATGGGAAAATTACCTATGACGTGGCCTGTTTTGCACTGAATCTTCTGGAGGTGGATCAGTATGGTCTGGATAAACTGGATCGTCAGATTCTGACTACATTGATCGTAAACTTCAAAGGAGGCCCGGTGGGACTTGATACTCTGGCAGCTGCCATCGGTGAAGATTCCGGTACATTGGAAGACGTTTATGAGCCATATCTTTTGAAAAACGGGTTCCTGAACCGCACTCCAAGAGGCAGGATGGCTTCTGCACTTGCCTATGAACACCTTGGCTTTCCTGTGCCTGAAATATAAACATAGAAGTATGGAAAATTAATAATTTTAAATTTTGTGGGGTAAAATGTGGGGTACAGAAAGCCACAAAATAAGTAAAGCACTCAACGCCTTAATTGGTATTGGGTGCTATTTTATTATTCATCATAAGGATTAGATTGTTTACTGCTTAATTGAACAGGTGAGGGACAGACGAAAAACGTATTAGAGTAGCTTCGTCGTTTTAGAAAGTTATGAGATAGGTGAAACCGCTGGAAAGCCGCACCGAAGCCGTGAGGAATCCGTGAAAAATGGAATAAAGCGGCGAGGAAGCGGCGAGAACCGGAAGTGCTTGAACAGTCGATAATATTTTGATCGAAGCAGTGAGAAAGCCGTGAGGAATTAATAAATTGATGGAAAAAATTATCCTGCATGAGGTCAATCTTGGAATTGTGAAAGGAAAACCTTACAAGGAGATATACAAAGATTGCCGGAAACGTCTTGAAGCGGTAAAAGATCTGGCTTATTTGGAAGCGGTATAAAAGAAAAATGAATAGGTGGCTCGGAATGGGAAATTGACAAATCCCGGAAGCTGGCATATAGTATACTTATCAAGAAAGCCAGTAAGGAAAGTCAAGGTTCTCCGTTCTGGCAAATATGTTTAGCTAAGAAATAGCCGTCTATTCTTTACCAGAGTGATATGCCCCTTGTCAAGTAGACAGGTGAAATATCTAAAGGTAAGCGACAAAAA
>ERZ780144.847-NODE-847-length-38518-cov-5.003666_pt1 | contig 38518 bp, 36 predicted proteins | sample MGYA00511380_ERZ780144 | MGnify/ENA primary metagenome ERZ780144 (study PRJEB29588, sample SAMEA1965858) | human gut metagenome | biome: human gut; feature: human-associated habitat; material: faeces | place: Denmark | collected 2008/2010 ... | reverse complement strand
TTTGATAGTTGTTTTCTTTAATAAAATCAAGGTATCGGGAATGTATATTCAATCTATAGAGTTTTCTATTATCCTTGCATCTGTTTTACTAATAACAGCATTTGTTACGGGACAGCATAAAAAAATAATGTAAAAATCGACAAAATATTTCTAAAACTGCAATAAAATTTCCAAAACTGCAATGCGCATTGAAAAGTAAAATAATAAATGATATTTTCTAATTGTTGTTAGAACTAACAATAGTAAAAATGGAAGGAGGAACAGGCATGAATATTAAAGAGAAAGCAGTAGAGGTTTCAGGTTCTGTACTGAAAAAAATGGTTGAGAAAGAAAAGCAGGGAAATTCTAAATGCTGCGCAATTTTACATCAGCCAAAAAGACCAACAGCTTTAAAAAGAAGCGCAAAGTAAGTTTAATTATTGAAAAGAATAGTAATGTTTTATAATAGGGAAAATATTGGGAACAAAAATCTCTCACTCTTTAACTCTACCCAGGGTGAGAGATTTATTTGATAAATAAATGGAAAAAATGAACGGAGAGAATGAATATGAATAATAAAATAAAAAAACTAATGATATTTTTTATGTGTATTTGTCTATTAATAACAAACAATGTACAGGTATTGGCAGCAGGAAAAACGATTGGTGCATATAAAAATACAACTTATACCGTAGATAAAGGCTCAGATGCGAAAACGATATACGATGGAGTTATAAAAGAAGATAGTAATTATTCAGGTATCTACAAAGATGTGAAAAATAAAAAAATGACAGAAAGTGACTTCTATGATAAAACAAAAACTATTAAATATTGGTCGAGTCATGGTTCGGTTACTGGACAATTGTTTGGAGACAGCAATAATAGCTGTAGTTTTAATATTTTTAGCAAAGATAATTTTACATGGGCAGGTGGAAATTTGGAATTTGTTTTTTTGGCAGCGTGTAATCAATTGAATAAAGAATCAAAGAATCCTTTGAAAAAATATGCTAAAGCAATGCTAGGAAATAAAGCAGTCCGAGTTATTTGCGGGTATCATGACAAAGCACCTGCAATAGCTGACAATAAAGTTGCTAATAAATTTTTAGATTTTGCAAAAACGGGAGAGTCAGTAAAATCGTCATGGATTAAAGCAAATGAGTATGTGTATGCTCATAACGGATATACAAATGCAAAAAATTATGCAGTATTAACTCATACAGGAAATGTACAATATTCTAGATTTCCAGGTTTTTCAGGCAATACTTATGCACGACCTAAATTGGATTCTAAAAAAATATTACGCTTTCGTAAAAATGTAGAAAATGGAGAAACAGTGATAAATACAGCAAGTGTAAAATTGAGAAAAAAAATTGTGAAAGAAAAAGATATAAAACCTATAAAATTACAGATATCACCTAAATGTGATGATTTTATCATGAATAATGGTAATAAAATAAGTATAGATGGCGGCGAAATTACCGAAAAAGAAATTGCAATCGGTAAAATGGATTTATATAAACAGATAGCTAGATATGTAAAGCAGAATATATTAAATTCAGAAGATATTGATTTAGAAATGAAAAATATGAAAATTGAATCAATTGTTGCTGATGATGCACTTTCAGAAATAAAAGATGATAAGATTGTGTCGTATGTAGTATCATTTGCACATATTGAAGAAGGATATGGATTCCTAAATGATAAGGCAACTTTTATTATTGATAGTGATGGAATAAAATATATTACGATAAATTGGAGCAAATTGAAATAAGAAATGATTAAGATATTGGTTATTCCAAATTGACAAATCGCCAATGGTATATGCAGAAAAATTGAAAGAACTTCACCAGTAATGTGAACAATACGGCAAAACAAGGTATGTGTCTGAGTAAATTAGATTTTCGTGTAGCAATGTAGGTCAGTAAGAACAAAACAGACCAGACATGGAAAGTTCATTATCATAGTTAAGCACAGGGTTAATAGCCTTTATAAAACAAAAGAAAATGATGCTTTATTAGGCAAGTGTACCTTGATTTGCCTACTCAGTATAAGTTACTGTGACTATTCTACACTTTTTGCTCATTTGTTAGAGGTAATAAAGTAAATAAAAAGTTTGACGAATAAAGATTTTTAGATTTGATATTATGGGAAGGAAAAATAAATGAATAATAAAAGACTTTTTTTATATAGAGTTATAGTTATATTAACTGTGTCAGTTATGGGACTTACAGGGTGTAAAAACACAAATACGAAAGAAAATAGTGAACCTGAAATTGCAACAGTTGCACCAACTGAAGGTAATGTTAATAATAGAGAGGCTAATGAATCTGAAAAAGATGCAGATAGTACAATAACAAAAGTAAATACAGTTTCGGAATATTATTTGGCGATGGGAGTATTTTCGGAGAATATTGTTTTGAACGGTGCTAATCGTGATGAGGCTGAAGTAAGTGTTGTAAATGAGAAAATATGTTTGCCACAGGGGATGTTTCGAGGCATTGCGGTGGCAAATCAGGCGAGAAAATACAAAGGATATAGGGTGTCAAGGGATGAAGCAAATGAATTTATAGATATTATGGAAAATGCCCAAATTACTGAAAAGGATAAAGCTATTAAAGGGAGGAATATTGAGGCTCACATGGTTTACTTAAATAGTCATAGTGAGTTTAGAATAATAAATTTGACTTTTTATAAAAATGGATTTTTTAGTGTAGATGTTCAGGCAGATGATGAAAAAAAATTTGCGAAGGACCTGAAAATAAAAATACAATCAGAAAAAAATAAGAAACAGATTTATTTGAAAAGCAGCAAGCTTGAAAATTTAATAAAAAAATGGATAGGTTATAGAGAAACTGCTGCAGAAGAATTTGAACAAATTAAAAGCGTAGTTTATGAAAATGAAAGCATAAATAAAAGTGTCGAATTGAAAGAACAACAAATAAGTGAATTGAAAAAGCTGACACAAAATAATAAAATCATCGATGGAATGCCGTGTGATACCAATAATTATTTTGTGTGCACATTGTCAACAAACAAAAAATTACATTTTTCAATTTCTTCTGATGGAGATTGTTTATCAACAGATGACCATGTATATATGCTAAAAACTAAAAAGGCAGCATATGCAAGAGAGTTTGTAAAGTCGCTTGTCGCACAACATTAAAAAAGAATTTCGCTATGTTTCTTTACAGCATTGGTGGTTTGAGATACAATTTTATATAGGATTTAGGAGGAAATTTGTGTGAAATCTGATGTTATTAGAATTGCCATATGTGATGATGAAAAAGTCATAGCTGAAAAAATCAAGAAATATGTAGAAGATTATATTAATAAAACAGAATTACCTTATATAATAGATATTTACCGGTCAGGAGAAGAATTTATCCTGTTGAAAAATGCAATGACAGAATATGATATTGTATTTTTAGATGTAAGTATGAAAGAAATTGATGGAATAAAAACTGCATATGAATTACGAAAATACAGTGATAATACATATATAGTTTTTGTGACGGGATTTATTCAATATTCCTTAGCCGGGTATAAGGTTAATGCAATAAGATATATTATAAAAGATAACGATACCATAAAATCTGATATAGAAGAGGCTTTGGATACTATATTTGAAAAACTCGGTAAAAGAAGTGATGAGGTAATTTATGATTTTGTTGAGGAAAAATCGAAAAAAGTAATGATTTCAAATATAGTGTATATAGAAAGTTCATTGCATAGAATAAGTTTTCATGTTTATGAGGATGGAAGAGATAAAATATATACAATCTATAAAAAGATGGATGATATTGAAATAGAATTTAAGGCAGAGGAATTAGTTAGGGTTCATCAGAGTTTTATTGTTAATATGAAATATGTATGTGATATAAAAAGGTATTGTGTTAAGCTGATAAATTCTATTGAAATTCCTGTTTCAAAACAGAGATATAAAAATGCTATTTTGGAATATGCAAGGCAAAAGGGAGAGATTTAATGAGTGTATATCAGAACTATGTGATGATATTTATTGAGATGTCAAGTTTTTTGATATTTAACACAGCTTTTTCGGAATTTAAGTTGAGATTTCCGAAATGGGTACATATCATATGGCTTTTTGTTATGTCATCAGTGGGATTTGTTATAGATGGTGTATTTGTACAAAATTTTTTTTTAAAGCAAATGGCAATTATTATAGTTTTTATAATTGGAAGTATTGTAATTGGAAAGAAAAGTTTAAAAAATGCAGTTATTATATCAACATTATTTGATTTTATATTTTTAGCTGCTGATATGATTACTATATTGATAGACAGAGATGTATTTCAGATTGATATGAATGGACAAAGTCATATAGATGCATTTGTAACATTGATGAGTAAGTCTGTGTTGCTTATATTTGTGCTTATATTCAAAAAAATTGGGAGTAACAGATGTTTTCATATCAGTGGAGACAGAGATGTCTTATTTTTTTCGGTTTTTCCCTTAATATCATCAGGGGCAATTGCAGGTGTACTTAAATGCGGAGTTGGTTTGAAGTCAGAAAGTGAAATACAATTTGCATGGGTTGTGTTAGTCAGTCTTATTGCAATGAATATTCTTATAATTTTTTTTATGGATGACCTTGCTGAAAAGGCAATGCTGAAACAGGAAAGACTTATATTTGAGATGGATGCAAAAAGACAGCAGGAGATGTATAATTCATGGGAAGAAAAAATTATGCAGCAAAGAAGTATTTCACATGAGTACAGAAATAATTTGCTTTACATGAGTGCGTTACTTGAGCAAGGGGAATACAGAAAGTTATCTGATTATCTAAAAGAAGCCAGTGGTGCAGATATGAGGGGAATGGACGTAATAAATACAAACAATTCGGTTATCAATGTTATAATGAATACTAAATATTATGAGGCAAAAAAAGCAGGGGCATCATTTATATGTAAGATTAATAATTTATCAGGAATTACAATGAAAGAAACAGACATTATATTATTGTTATCGAATTTATTAAATAATGCGATAGAAGCAGTAGAAAAATGTTTGGATAAGAAAATGATAAAAGTTAAAATAGTCATAGAAAATAATAAATTTATTGTTTCTGTATGGAATACATTTAACGGAGAGATAAAAAGAGAGGGAGACATATTAAAAACTACTAAAAAAGAAAATGCAGTTTTTCATGGTATAGGTCTTAAAAATGTTGTGAGAATTGCAGAAAAATACAATGGATTGTATTTATTTGAACCTCGTGGAGAAGAGTTTAGTGCTATTGTCATAATACCTATGGATATTCATTACTCTGAAAACAAAAGCCGGTAGAATTTATTCTACCGACAATTCACTAAACAGGAAACTATATATTTTTTCATTCTTTTTTTTGAAATTTTCACAGACCTGAAGTGCTTCTTCCTCTGTCGGGACATTTATTGCAACTTCCAAAAGAGTGCTTCCACGTTCTACCAAAGAACAGCGTGCGATGTACTCTTTATTTTTTACATGAGTGTAATCAGTGTGAATAGATGTACTTTCGACAATATTTACCCTGTTTTCAGAAAGATATTTTCTAATCTGTGCTTTTGTGTCGTCAGGAAGCTGTTTCCCGAAAAATGTAAGAATTTCCTGACCGGCAGGCATTATCTTATAATATGATGTTGAGTGTGTCTGCTCGCTTTCTATCATATTGTCTTCAAGGAGATTTGTAAGAGTTTCCTGAATTGAAAAGTAATCAGTATAATTATTTCGTAATATAAAATCAGAAATAATAGCGTTTGACATTGGCTGTCTTGTCAGACTTAAAAAATAAAGTATTATAAGTTTATACAGCTTGCGTGATTCCGGTGTCATTAAAACCCTCCATTTCTTTTAGATGTACTCTTGAAATTCTTAGTCCAGAAGATTCCGGGAGTACATTTGTTTTTTGAGTGAGATTATATATTTTTGACAGATTACATATAGTTTTGTCCCTGATAAATTTCACGTATCTTTAATTCGTGGCTAAGGGTATTTAAAACCAATCGTTTGTTTTTGCTCCATTCGGGGGCTATAAGCAAATCTTTTGGTCCGTCTCCGGTTAGTCTGTGTATTACGATGTCCGGGGAGAGCCTTGTTATACATTCACATAATATATCAATATATTCATCTGGTGTTAATATCTTAAAATTTCCCATCATATCAGCAAGTGCGGTATTTTTTAAAACATGGAGAAGCTGCAATTTTATTCCCTGAATATCCATTTTGTTAAGATAATCAATCGTTTCATATAAATCCGTTGCTTTTTCGCCGGGAAGTCCTATTATGACGTGGACAATAACAGTGATATTTCTTTTCCTTAGTTCGTGAACAGAGTTTTCAAATACACTCAGTTGGTAGCCTCGGTTTATAAGTTTTGCTGTCTTTTCATGTATTGTCTGGAGACCAAGCTCTACCCAGACAGGTTTTATCTTGTTTAACTTTTCGAGAAGATTGTATATATCTTCATTAAAACAATCTGGTCTTGTTCCGATTGACAAAGCACAGACTTCAGGATGTTTTATCGCCTGTGAAAATATATTTTCGAGATATGTGACAGGGGCATATGTATTTGAAAATGACTGAAAATATGCAATAAATTTTTTGCCGACATATTTATTACTTGTCTCAAGTTTTTTTATGGCTGTATTGATTTGAACGGTCACATCATTGTTGGCATTTTTCAGGGTTGCAAAATCACCTGAACCGCCATTGCTGCAAAATATACAGCCGCCTGTGGAGACAGTGCCGTCACGGTTTGGACAGCTCATGCCTCCGTCAAGGGCAACTTTATATGTTTTTTCGCCAAATGTTTCCTTTAAGTAATAATCAAGAGAGTAATAAGGTTTTTCACCCCATCTTTTGATTGATTTATTTTTTCTCATCAGATTAGATATTTGCCTTTACTGCTTCAGAAACTACTTTTGCAACACGAGGGTCAAAGGCTTCAGGCATGATGTTGTCCTCATTTAAGTCTTTTTCATCTACAAGACCTGCGATTGCAAGAGCTGCTGCAAGTTTCATTTCCTCAGTAATCTGTTTTGCGTGGCCTTCAAGTGCGCCTTTGAAAATACCTGGGAATGCAACAACATTGTTTACCTGGTTAGGGAAATCTGAACGGCCTGTTCCGACAACTCTTGCACCTGCCTTCTTTGCAACGTCAGGCATGATTTCAGGAACAGGATTTGCCATAGCAAAGAGAATTGCATCTTTATTCATGCTTTTAACCATTTCTTCGGAAACGATACCTGGAGCCGATACACCGACAAATATGTCTGCACCTTTAAGGGCATCTGCGAGAGTGCCTGTCTTGCCGGTAAGGTTTGTGACTTCCATCATTTCTTTCTGCATCCAGTTGAGTTCATCGCTTGTTTTGCTGAGAATACCTGATTTGTCACACATCACAACATCTTTAAAACCATAGCGGAGAAGAAGTTTTGTGATTGCAACTCCGGCAGAACCGGCACCGTTTACAACAACATGGCATTCTTCTTTTGTTTTTCCGACAACTTTAAGACCATTGATTATACCTGCGAGAACAACGATGGCAGTACCATGCTGGTCATCATGGAAAACAGGAATATCAAGAGCCTCTTTTAATCTTGTCTCTATCTCAAAACATCTTGGAGCGGATATATCTTCAAGGTTGATACCGCCGAAAGCAGGGGCAATATTTATTACGGTTTTAATAATTTCTTCTGTATCCTGAGTATCAAGGCAGATAGGGAATGCATTGACATCACCAAACTCCTTGAATAAAACAGCCTTCCCTTCCATAACAGGCATAGCAGCCTCAGGACCTATATTGCCTAAACCAAGAACAGCACTTCCGTCGGAAACAACGGCGACGGTATTAGATTTGATGGTATAGTTGTAAGCTTCTTTTTTGTCCTTAGCAATTATTTTACAAGGCTCAGCAACACCGGGGGTATATGCGATAGCAAGGTCTTCTCTTGATTTCACATGACATTTAGGTGTCGTGTCAATTTTTCCGTTCCATTCTTTGTGAAGTGCAATAGCTTTTTCGCTGTTTGTCATTTTTTATATCCTCCATTTGGTTTTATTTTATCAGGCAGCTGCCTGATTTTTTTATTTGTGTATAGGAAATCTATTTAATATAAGAATAACATATTTGAAATATTTGGTCAAAAATATAAAAGAGTGTTGACTTTTTTTGAAAACTGTATTACAGTATTATTGTACTAAGCGAGTAATACAATAATACAACGAGAGGAAAGGAGGATATATGATTGGTTTGGAAATTTAATGATGAACAGCCTATTTATCAGCAGATAATCAGTCAGATAAAAGAGCGTATAGTAGCGGGGGAGTGGAAAGCTGGAGATAAATTAAAGTCAGTCAGGGAGCTGGCACTTGAGGCTGGTGTAAATCCGAACACAATGCAGAAAGCACTTGCAGAGCTGGAGAGGGAAGGTCTTGTTTATTCTCAGAGAACAGCGGGGCGTTTTGTTTCGGACAGTAAGGAAAAGACGGATAAATTGCAGGAGGAGATGACCATGGAATGTATAAAGACATTTGTTGTCCAAATGGAAAAGATGGGATATGCAAAAGAGCAGATAATAGAACTTCTCAAAAAATATATAAGTGAGAATTAAAAATGGGGGTGGAATAAAATGATATTGGAATGTGAGAAATTATCAAAGAACTATGGTGGTTTAAGGGCGTTGGATGAGTTGAATCTTAAACTGGAAAGCGGAAAGATTGTCGGATTGCTTGGTCCGAACGGTTACGGTAAGACAACACTTATAAAAATATTGAGTGGACTTTTGCGTCAGGATAAAGGGACTGTTTTAATAGATGGCAAAAAGGTGGGAGTGGAAACGAAAAAAATTGTATCATATCTTCCGGAAAGAGGTTATCTTTCTCCGGGGATGAAAATTAGAGACGTAGCAAAATTTTTTGAAGAGTTTTATGAGGACTTTGATATTAAAAGAGCAAATGCAATGATTGATGAACTCGGTCTTGACAGGGAGAGCAGACTGAAATCACTTTCAAAAGGAAACAGGGAAAAAGTCCAGCTTATTATGGTCATGAGCAGAAAAGCAAAATTATATCTTCTTGATGAACCGATGGGAGGCGTTGACCCGGCAGCAAGAGATTATATTTTAAAGACGATTATAAGCAATTATTCCGAGGATGCTACTGTTATTATATCTACACATCTGATTCAGGATGTTGAACAGATACTTGATGAGGTGGTTTTCTTAAAAGAAGGAAAAGTGATGTTCCACAGGGATGTGGATGAACTTAGAATGGAAGAAAAAAAATCAGTTGATGCTTTGTTCAGGGAGGTGTTCTCATGTTAAGAAAACTTATAAAATATGATATAAAGTCAAATATAAAAATTGTTGCAGGTACTTACAGTTTTATACTGCTGTTAGCAATGTTACACTTGATAATGGATAAATTTACTAAGATATATCCGGGAGCAATTCAGTGGATGGCGTTGGAAGAGCTTACGTTCGTGCTACATATTTTAGGCATAGCAGCCGGATTTGGAGTTACAATGGTGGCATGTGTTTTACATTTCAGAAAAAACATGTTTAAAGACGAAGGATATCTGACACATACATTGCCGGTAAGTGAGGGAGAAATATTTACCGGAAAATTCTTATCAGCACTCATATTGTTTCTTGTAAATGTGGCAGGAACCTATATTACAGTGGCTGTATCGACAGGTAAATTATCATGGTGTTTTACAATCCTGAAAAAAATGACGGAAAGTATGAGAGAAAGCGGATTTGACACTGCTTGTATGTGGCTTACTGCAGCTTCGCTGACAGTAGGAATGGTATATGGTATAAGCCAGATATTTGGAGCTATAACAATAGGATATTCATTTGGAAAGAAAATGAATAAAGATATACTCTCTTTTATTGTATACTTTGCAGGTTATCTGATCATGCAGATGATTTCAATAGTACTGCTTGCAGTAGTATCAGTATCTAGAGGATTTGTTGGTGCTGATGTCACTAACGTAGTTAATATAGGGGGCTATGTAAAAGATGTGATTAGTGGAAGCCTTGTGATAATGATAGTGATGACTGTAGTATATTATGCTGTGAGTGTATTTCTGTTGAATAGAAAACTTAATCTTGACTAAGTTAAATCAGCCATAGCGAAAATATTTCATTTAAAGCTGTCCTTTACAAATACGAAAAGATTGTGTATATTGATATTAAATGTACTAGCTAAAATTATTCAGACACTATCGTGAAATTAAAATCCCGGAATCGTCAATATAATTTATCAAATTAAAAATAAATCAAAATGTATTTGTAAAGGAGCAATGAAATGGCAGATTTAGAAAAAATGTCTCTTGTTGAACTTAGAGTTGCCGGACGCAAAATGGGCGTTAAGAATGTAACTACATATAAAAAACGGGAACTTTTGGAATTGCTTTTAAGTATTCAGGAAAGGCAGGCTGAGGAGACAGAAGAGAACACAGAAGAAAAAGACGAATATGTTGTTGTGGAAAATACGGCAAAAGAGGAAGGCTTAGAAGAGAGTGTTCAAAAAAATGATGAGGAAAATGATGAGGAAATACAAGCGGAAGAAAAAAGACCGCAGAATCAGGGTTCATATGTAAAAAATAATGATTATTATAGTGAAGACCATAGAAATACATACAGAGCCAGAAGGGAAGGCGGCTATCAGTCCGGGTATCAATATCAGGGAAGAACAAACAATGTTCGTGGCCAGCAGAGAAACAACGGAAGAATAAATTCAAGGCAGGGAAACAATCCGTATTCAAATCAAAACATGGGATATTCGTCAAACGGCAACAATTCATATCAGTCAAATTCAAATCATGGTGGATATCAGAACAATTATAATCAGAATAACGGCTCAAACGGTTATTCACAGAATGGGTACAATTCCAATAATGGGTATCAGAATAATCAATATTCAAATAATAATTATCAGAATAATTATAATCAGAATGTTTCAGAACCGGAAAAGCAGCTTGATATAAGCCAGCTTGACAGTGGGGAGACAAGGGAAGGTATTCTTGAAATAATGGCAGAAGGCTATGGTTTCATAAGATGCGACAACTTTCTGCCGGGAGATGATGATGTATATGTATCACATGCCATGATTAAGAAATACAGACTTCGCACAGGAGATATACTTAAAGGTAATCTTAAGATAAGAAGCCAGACAGAAAAATTTGCGGCAATGTTATATGTCACTACAGTAAATGGTTGTCCTGTCGAGGAACTATTGACAAGACCGAAATTTGAGCAGCTTACACCGATATTCCCAGATGACAGAATAAGGCTTGAGACAGATGGCAGCAGCATTTCAATGAGAATTATGGATATAATCGCACCTATCGGTAAAGGACAGCGTGGAATGATAGTTTCACAGCCAAAGACAGGAAAGACAACACTTCTTAAACAGGTGGCAAAAGCGGTTAAAACAAATTATCCAAAGATGCATATAATTGTTCTTCTTATTGATGAAAGACCTGAGGAAGTTACTGACATCAAGGAATCGATTATGGGTCACAATGTCGAAGTTATATATTCGACATTTGATGAACTGCCTGAAAATCATAAGAGAGTTTCGGAGATGGTTATTGAGAGAGCGAAGAGACTTGTAGAACACGGAGAGGATGTTATGATACTTCTCGACAGCATCACAAGACTTGCAAGAGCATATAACCTTACGGTGGCACCTAGCGGAAGAACTCTTTCAGGAGGTCTTGACCCGGCAGCACTTCATATGCCTAAGAAATTTTTCGGAGCAGCAAGAAATATGAGAGAGGGCGGAAGTCTTACAATTCTCGCAACTGCACTTGTTGATACGGGAAGTAAAATGGACGATGTTGTATTTGAGGAATTTAAGGGAACAGGTAATATGGAACTTGTTTTAGACAGAAATCTTTCTGAAAAAAGAGTGTTCCCTGCTATTGATTTACCGAAGTCAAGCACAAGAAGAGATGACCTTTTGCTTACACAGGATGAGAAAGATGCCTCATATAGAATAAGAAAAGCATTTGCAGCGATGAGAAATGAAGAAGCGTTGGAAAAAATTATAGATTTGTTCAGGAAGACAAGAAATAACAGGGAATTTGTTGAAATGATAAGAAAAATCCATTTCTAAAAAGATTTGGTCAGAAAAATTGAGCAAAACGTATATAATTCTGGAATTTCAAAAAGATAAAATATATACTTGCGTTTTTTAGCACAATGTGTTACACTAATGTAGTTGTGTTGAAAATTGAAATCGAAAAGATACAGTCCTACATGCTGGGTGTGATCTTTTTCGTGATATGTATTTGCTGTCAGTGTGACAGCGGAATGGAGGTCATAAGACATGAGAGAGGGAATTCATCCTAATTATTATCAGGCTAAAGTTGTTTGCAACTGTGGTAATGAGTTTGTAACTGGTTCTACAAAGGAAGAAATTCACGTAGAAATCTGTTCTAAATGTCATTCTTTCTACACAGGTCAGCAGAAATCTGTTAAGGCTCGTGGTGCGATTGATAAGTTCAACCGTAAATATGGCATGCAGGCAAATTAGTATCTGTATAACTATAACGTAAGATTCGGTCTTATAGATGGTCACAGCAACCAAAAGGGGGCTGTGACCATTTTTCATATATTATAGCATAATGTACATATTATAGCGGAAATCTGAGGTTTGCCATATGAATAAAAAATTAGTTGTGAAACCGTCAGGCATAGGAGGTCAGGCAGTTCTTGAAGGAGTTATGATGAAAAACAGGGACAGGTATGCCGTTGCCGTGAGGAAACCTGATGGAGAGATAGAAGTTGAAAAGGGACATTGCCAAAGTTTAAGAGATAAATATTTTGTTTGCGACCTGCCTATAATAAGAGGTGTGGTTATATTTGTGGAGTCTCTTGTTCTCGGAATGAAAAGCCTTACTGATTCTTCAAAGTATTATGAAGACGAGGAAGAGGAAAACAGACAACAAATGGATGATGCCGCAAAGGAAAGGCATGAGAAGATAGAGACAACATTTACAGTCATATTGTCGATTGTTCTTGCAGTCGGAATTTTTATGGTTTTGCCGTTTTTCATATCAGAGTTATTGAAAAGTATTATTAAATCTGCAAAAGTGCTTGCAGTTATCGAGGGAATTATAAGGATAATTCTGTTTATAGGTTATGTTTTTGCGATTTCTTTTGTTGAGGATATAAAGAGGGTATTTATGTATCATGGTGCTGAGCATAAAACCATAAATTGTGTGGAACATATGCTGCCACTCACTGTTGAGAATGTGAGAAAACAGTCAAGAGAACATAAAAGATGTGGAACGAGTTTTATTTTTATTGTATTATTTATAAGTATAATCTTCTTTATTTTTATAAGAGTTGACAACATGTGGCTTAAAGTATTATACAGAATAGTGCTTGTGCCTGTTATAGCAGGAGTATCTTATGAATTTATACGTCTTGCCGGAAAATCAGAGAATGCGCTTGTAAATATATTGAGCAAACCGGGAATGATGTTACAAAAGCTTACGACAAAAGAGCCTGATGATTCAATGATAGAAGTTGCTATAGCGTCAGTTGAGGCTGTGTTTGACTGGAAAAAATTTCAGGAGGACTCAAAATAAATATGTTCACATATGAAGAATTATTAAAAAAAGGCGAAAATGAACTTTTGGCATCAGATATTTCTGATGCTGCGATTGATGCCTGGTATCTTTTTGAATATGTGACAGATATGTCGAGAGCATCATTTTTTATCAGAAGAAATGAAGAAATTCCGGAAGAACAGGCAAATGCTTATATAGAAGTTATAGAAAATAGGAAGAAGCGTATACCGCTTCAGCATATAACAGGAAAACAGGAATTTATGGGACTTGACTTTTTTGTGAATGAAAACGTTTTAGTTCCAAGACAGGATACGGAATGTCTTGTCGAGAATGTCATATCATATGCGAATGACAAAAAAATTCTTGATATGTGTACCGGTTCAGGATGTATTATAATATCTGTCAAAAAGTTTGTTCAGACGGCTGAGTGCACCGGTGCGGATATATCGGAAAAAGCACTTGAAATTGCACTGAAAAATGCAGATTTAAATAATGTTCCTGTTTCTTTTATAAAAAGTGATATGTTTGAAAATATCTCAGAAAAATATGATATTATAGTATCAAATCCACCATACATCAGACTTGATGTGATAAAAACTTTGGAACCTGAGGTAAGAGAACATGACCCTTGGCTTGCCCTTGATGGAGGGGAGGACGGTCTTAGTTTTTACAGGATTCTTGCAAAAGAAGGAAAGAAACATCTTAACTCTCAGGGGATGATTTTTATGGAAATAGGTTATGATCAGGGACAGGCAGTAAAAGAGATCTTTGAAAGTGAAGGTTTCGTGGATATTGTCATAAAGAAGGATTTGTGCAAAAATGACAGAGTGGTTATCGGAAGAATAATATAAATGGAGGGAAAATAATGTTTGACAAATTAGAGGAACTTGTAGGGCGCTTAGAAGAAATAAATATGATGCTTACAGAGCCTGAGGTTATAAATGACCAGAAGAAATACAGAGAACTTATGCGTGAGCAGAATGAACTTACACCTATTGTAGAAAAATATAAAGAGTATAAGGCAGCAAAAGACGGGATAGAGGACAGTCTTGCAATTCTTGACGAGGAAAGTGATGAGGAAATGCGTGAGCTTGCCAAAGAGGAACTTAATGAGTGCAAGGAGACTGTTGAAAGGTGTGAGCAGGAATTAAAGATACTTATGCTTCCAAAAGACCCTAATGATGAAAAGAATGTTATCGTTGAAATTCGTGGTGGCGCAGGTGGAGATGAAGCAGCCCTTTTCGCAGCAGACCTGTTCAGAATGTACTCAAAATTTGCGGAGGCAAACCGATGGAAAGTTGAAGTGATGAGTGCAAGCGAAAACGGAATAGGCGGTTTCAAGGAAATAGTATTTATGGTAATAGGTGCAGGCGCATATTCAAAACTTAAATATGAAAGTGGTGTTCACCGTGTACAGAGAATACCTTCAACAGAGTCAGGCGGAAGAATTCATACGTCAACAGCAACTGTAGCTATTATGCCGGAGGTTGAGGAAGTTGATGTGCATGTAGACCCTAATGACTGTAAGATAGATGTTTACAGAGCATCAGGAAACGGTGGTCAGTGCGTAAATACAACTGACTCGGCAGTGAGAATTACGCATATACCTACAGGAATTGTTGTAACATGTCAGGATGAGAAATCACAGCTTAAAAACAAGGATAAGGCTATGAAAGTTCTTCGTTCAAGAATTTATGACATGGAGCAGGAGAAAGCAAACAGTGAGCAGGCAGCAGAGAGAAGAAGTCAGGTAGGAACAGGTGACCGCTCAGAAAAAATCAGAACATACAACTTTCCACAGGGAAGAGTTACAGACCATCGAATTAAATATACAAGTCACAGACTTGGGGAAATTCTTGACGGAGACATAAACGAACTTCTTGAAAATATCATTGCAGCAGACCAGACGGCAAGACTTGCCAAGATGAATGAAGAATAGGACGCAGGAGGAAACTTTGTTAAATGTCAAAAGAATCGATAATATCAAGTGAATCAAATGGGCAGATAAAAGAGATTATCAAGCTTCAGAAACAGGCAAGAGAAAGAAAAAAGACAAAAAAATTTGTTGTTGAAGGAATAAAAATGGTTCAGGAAGCAATAAATTTTAAGAAACTTGATAAAATGTATATATCTGAATCAGCACTGGAAAAGACTGCACAGAGTATTGGAAAAAAAATTGAAGAAATACAGTATGAGATTGTAGCCGACAACGTATTCGGACAGATTTCTGATACAGTTACACCACAGGGGGTGTTAGCGGTTGTAAACATGCCTGAATATGATATAAAGGATATATTATCAGATGACAGGAAGTCATGGATTCTTTTAGATGATTTGAGAGACCCGGGAAATCTTGGAACCATAGTGAGAACATCTGAGGGTGCCGGGATGTCGGGAGTCATTATGAGCAGGGAAAGCGTTGATTTGTTCAATCCCAAAGTAGTCCGTTCTACGATGGGAGCGATATTCCGTGTACCGTTTTGCTATGTGCAGTCACTTACAGGTGTTATAGACGAGATAAAAAGTGCAGGATATGAAGTTTTTGCAACTGCTATGGAGGGCAGTGAAGTTTATGACTGCATAGATTATACAAATGGTGCCGCGTTCATTATAGGCAACGAGGCAAACGGTGTATCCGATGAGGTGTTTGAAAAAGCTTCAAAGCGGATAAGAATACCTATGGAGGGCAAATTGGAATCACTTAATGCAGCGGTATCCGCAGCTATAATAATGTACGAGATTGCGAGACAGAAAAGAGGATGACGCTAGTTGACAAAAATAGTCATTTGAGCTATATTTAGCGCATATATGCGAAGAAAAAACGCATAAATATTGGGAGAGGAGAAGAGGTATGGAACCGATGTATTGGCTTATAGCCATGGCGGTACTTCTCATTATAGAGATAATCACGATGGGACTTACTACCATATGGTTTGCGGCAGGAGCACTTGTAGCGGTGATTGCAGCACTCTTTCATGCACCGATTGCCGTGCAGTTTGCATTGTTCGGCATAGTATCTGTTATATTGTTTTTGTTTACCAGACCTGTTGCAGAAAAATATTTAAACAACAGCAGAACCAAGACGAATATAAACAGTATTATCGGAGAAGAGGCAAAAGTTACAGAGGAGATTGACAATTTTAATCAAAAGGGTGCGGTCGTTGTCAGAGGACTTGAGTGGACGGCGAGAAGTGCTGATGAAAAAGAAATAATACCAGAAGGTTCAAAAGTCAGGGTAAAAGAAATAAAAGGTGTGAAACTTATAGTTGAAAAAGAGATTTGGTAGAAAGGAATTGAAAAAATGGAAGTATTAATAGTATTAGCAGTTATTTTGGTTATCGTACTTTTATCGTGCATCAATGTGGTGCCACAGGCAAGAGCGTATGTTATCGAGAGACTTGGAGGGTATCAGGCAACATGGGGAGTTGGAATACATTTCAAGATTCCGTTCATAGACAGAGTTGCAAGAAAAGTTGATTTAAAAGAGCAGGTTGCAGATTTTCCACCACAGCCGGTTATAACGAAAGATAATGTTACTATGAGAATAGATACAGTTATCTTTTATCAGATAACAGATCCTAAACTCTACACATATGGTGTTGAAAATCCGATTATGGCAATCGAAAATCTTACAGCCACGACGCTTAGAAATGTAATTGGCGAACTTGAACTTGATGAGACTCTTACATCAAGAGAAATAATAAACGCAAAGATGCGTTCATCACTTGATACAGCAACTGACCCATGGGGAATCAAGGTAAACAGAGTTGAGCTTAAAAATATTATTCCGCCGGCAGCAATTCAGGATGCCATGGAAAAACAGATGAAAGCAGAGCGTGAAAAGCGTGAAGCAATCCTTCGTTCACAGGGAGAGAAAGAGTCAGCAATTCTTGTGGCAGAGGGAAAGAAGCAGTCAGCAATTCTTGATGCGGAAGCAGAAAAACAGGCAGCAATTCTTAGAGCAGAAGCTAAAAAAGAAGCAACAATCCGTGAGGCGGAAGGTCAGGCACAGGCTATACTTGCTGTACAGCAGGCAAATGCTGACGGAATAAAAATGCTCAATGATGCGGCTGCTTCAGAGAATGTAATTAAATTAAAAAGTCTTGAGGCATTTGCAAAGGCAGCAGACGGAAAAGCTACAAAGATTATAATTCCATCTGAAATTCAGGGACTTGCAGGACTCGCAAAATCTGTTACGGAAATTGCAAAGGAGTCGTAAAATAAAAATACATGAACAGTATTTTTGATGATTTTGATAAATTAGAGTCTGTCGGAAGCAGACTCTATATGCATATAAGAAAAAGAAATGGAGGACATATCAATGGCTATCAATTTAAAAGGACGCAACTTTCTTACTTTAAAGGATTTCACACCGGAAGAAATACAGTATATGGTTGATTTGTCGGCTGATTTGAAGGCAAAAAAGAAGAATGGAATATCAATTAAAAACTACACGGATAAAAATATTGCACTTATATTTGAAAAGACAAGTACACGTACACGATGCTCTTTTGAAGTGGCAGCACATGATATGGGTATGGGTGTTACATATCTTGACCCTTCAGGTTCTCAGATAGGAAAGAAGGAGAGTATACCTGATACAGCGAGAGTGCTTGGAAGAATGTTTGATGGAATCGAGTATAGAGGATACGGACAGGACATAGTTGAAGAACTTGCAAAATATGCAGGAGTTCCGGTTTGGAACGGTCTTACAAATGAGTATCATCCGACACAGATGCTTGCGGATTTACTTACAATCAGGGAACATTTAGGAAAAATTAAAGGTGTGAAACTTGTTTATATGGGTGATGCCCGTTATAATATGGGAAATTCACTCATGATTGCATGTGCAAAGATGGGAATGCATTTTACTGCATGTACGGCAAAAGAATACTTCCCAAATCAGGAACTTGTTGAACAGTGTCAGGAATATGCGAAAGCGTCAGGCGGTTCAATAACACTCACTGAGGATGTAGAAAGTGGAACAAAAGGAGCAGATGTTTTATATACCGACGTGTGGGTATCAATGGGAGAGCCTGATGAGGTATGGGCAGAGAGAATAAAGGCTTTATCTCCGTATCAGATAAATAAAAAGGTTATGGAAAATGCGGGTAAAGATGCTATCTTTATGCATTGTCTTCCTGCTTTCCATGATCTTAAGACAAAGATTGGCAAAGAAGTTTATGAGAAGTTCGGAATGAGTGAACTTGAAGTGACAGATGAAGTATTTGAATCTGAACAGTCAGTAGTCTTTGACGAGGCTGAAAACCGTATGCATACAATAAAGGCAGTAATGGCAGCGACACTTGGCGAAAGATAAAAATAACAGCACTGCAGAAAAATGGTGATTAACATGAAAAGCGAAATATTACGCATACTGCGTACAGCAGGAGAAGAGTGTGTATCAGGGCAGAGATTGTGTGAGATATTTGGTGTATCAAGACAGGCTGTTTGGAAAAATATTTCACAACTAAAAGAAAAAGGATTTGAGATAGAATCCGTATCAAATAAAGGATACAAACTTATAAGTGAACCGGATATATTAAATTCATCAGCTATAGAGAGTTATCTTTCAAGGGAATGTATATGCAAAAAGGTAGAAGCTTTTGAAACAATAGATTCGACAAATACGAAAGCAAAACAGCTTGCTGAACTTGGTGAGGAAGAAGGAACACTTATAATATCGGATGAACAGACGGCAGGAAAGGGAAGAAGGGGAAGAAGCTGGTGTTCGAAAAAAGGAGCCAATGTATTTATGACCCTTCTGATAAGACCGAGGATTGAGCCCAAATATCTTTCAGGAATTACCCTCCTTGCTGCAATGTCAGTAGCAACAGCCATAAAAGATATATGCGATACAGAAGCAAAGATTAAATGGCCGAATGATATTGTTATAAATAAGAAGAAGATATGTGGCATACTTACTGAGATGAGTTCTGAGATGAACTATGTCAACTATGCAGTCATCGGTATAGGAATAAATGTAAATGATGATGAGATACCACAGGAAATAAGAAAAAATGCATCATCCATATATCTTGAAACGGATAGAAAAGTTAACAGAAATGAACTGGCGGCAAAGGTTGTAGAAAAGTTTGACAGCTATTATAAAGAGTTTCTCAAAACAAATGATTTGTCGGCACTTACAGACAAATATAATTCCATGCTTATAAGCATGAACAGTGAAGTAAAAGTGCTTTATGGCATGGCGGAGACAGCAAAACCGGAAGATGAAGAGATTGGAATAGCAAGAGGGATAGATGTGGATGGCTCTCTGTTAGTTGAAACAAAAGAAGGTATAAAAAGTATAGTGTCTGGAGAAGTATCGGTAAGGGGGTTATACGGTTATGTATGATGAGGCAGATATAAACAGTGATGCCGTGATATTATGTGCAGCGAATGCTTATGAACAGAAATATTACCTGAATGAAAACTTCAGTTCACTTCCACAGGCTATAAAGGACGAATTACAGATTATGTGTGTGCTGTATACGGCTGAAATAGGCGGGATTTTTTCATTACAATATGATGAAGACGGAAATCTTTATATGAATGTTGTAGCCGAGGATGACGACTTTTCATTTGATGAGATAGGAAGTGCATTAAAAATAAAAGCACTTCAGAATGAAAAAAGAGATTTACTCGAGTCACTTGAAAAATATTATAGAGCAGTGATTTTGCACCAGACAGACGATATAGAAATGTGAGGATAGAAGCATGTTATTAGCAGTAGATGTTGGAAATACAGATGTGACATTTGGAGTATTTGATGGAGAAAAGCTTGCCGCAAGATTCAGATTTACGGTACAGGTACCAAGGACATCGGATGAATACGGAGAATTATTATGCAATATATTGGAGCAGAAGGGATACAAACCTGATGACATAACTGAAGTTATAATTGCATCAGTTGTACCTAAAATGATGTACTCCTTTACAAGCGGAATAATAAAATACCTTGACTGCCATCCTATAGTAGTGGGAGCAGGGACAAAAACAGGTATAAGGATTGATACGATGAATCCTAAAGAGATAGGTCCTGACAGAATAGTAGATGCCGTGAGTGCATTTGAGCTTTACGGAGGTCCTATAATAGTAGTAGATTACGGAACCGCCACAACATATGACCTTGTGACAGCCGATGGAGCATTTAAGGGTGGGGTTATAAGTCCAGGAATAAGAATTTCGGCAAATGCACTTTGGAACAACACAGCTAATCTTCCTGAGATAGAAATAAAATGTCCGGGAAATATCATTGCAAAAGAAACCATTTCAGCCATGCAGGCAGGACTTTTTTATGGAACTATAGGTCAGACTGAATATATAATAAGAAAAATCAAGGAAGAATCAGGACTTATGAATGCAAAAGTTATTGCAACAGGCGGACTTGGAAAAGTAGTATATGAGAATACAAAGTCTATTGAAATATATGATGGGGATCTCACATTAAAGGGATTGCAGCTTATCTACAGCAAACAGAAAAAATAGAGAGAAATATGAGTGGATTTTATATTGGAAATGTAAAGATAGACGGTGACCTTGCATTGGGGCCGATGGCGGGAGTCACGGATATGCCGTTTCGTACCATATGTAAAGAATTTGGTGCAGATTTGCTTTATACGGAAATGATAAGTGCCAAAGGTATTTATTATAAAAATAAAAATACGGAACCATTGTGGCAGATAGATGACACAGAACATCCGATAGCATTACAGTTATTTGGCTCAGAACCTGAACTCATGGCAGATATGGCAGAGCAGATAGAGAAAAGAAATTTTGATATATTGGATATAAATATGGGTTGTCCCGTACCGAAGGTAGTAAACAATGGTGAGGGTTCGGCACTTATGAAAAATCCGGAACTTGCCTCTAAGATTGTAAGAGCAATATCAGACAGAATTAAAAAGCCGGTAACAGTGAAATTCAGAAAAGGCTTCAATGATGACAATATAAATGCTGTTGAATTTGCAAAGCTGATGGAACAAAGTGGTGCAAGTGCGATTGCGGTACACGGCAGGACAAGGGAACAGTATTATTCGGGAAAAGCAGACTGGGAGATTATAAAAAAAGTAAAAGAAGCGGTGACAATTCCGGTCATAGCGAGTGGTGATATATTCACACCGGAGGATGCAGTCAGATGTAAAAGAGAAACGGGCTGTGACGGACTTATGCTTGCAAGAGGAGCAAGAGGAAATCCGTGGCTGTTTAGACAGATAAAAGAATATGAAGAAACAGGTGAATATTCTGAAAAGCCGTCGTTTGATGAAGTTGCTGCCATGATATTAAGGCATACAAAACTACAGATAGAATATAAAGGTGAATATCTTGGAATACGTGAGATGCGAAAGCATGTGGGCTGGTATACGGCAGGATACAAAAACTCATCATCGATACGAAGAAAAGTAAACGAAGTAGAATCTTATGAGCAGCTTGAACAGCTTATAAGCAGCTGTATAGAAAATAATTAAGGCAATAGCCGATGAATCCTGATATATTACTAAAATGAAATGGAGATAAAAATGGAAGAACTTATTCAAAAGATTGAGAGATTAAAAAAAGAAAATGATTTTGTTATATTGGCACATTATTATGTAGATGGTGCTGTTCAGGATATAGCAGACTATGTAGGCGACTCATTTTATCTGAGCAAAGTTGCTACAGAGGTAGAGGCAGAAAATATATTATTTGCCGGAGTTTCATTTATGGGAGAGAGCGCAAAACTTTTGAATCCTGAAAAACATGTATATATGGCAGATGTGACAGCAGATTGCCCTATGGCTCATATGGTTACTGTAGACCGTATAAAAGAGGTTAGAGAGCAGTATGACGATGTGGCTGTAGTCTGTTATGTAAACTCGACAGCAGAGATAAAGGCTGTGTCAGATGTGTGCGTAACATCCTCAAACGCAATTAAGGTAGTAAAGAATATAAAGAATAAAAGAATATTCTTTGTCCCTGACAATAATCTTGGAAGATATGTTGCAAAGCAGCTTCCTGAAAAAGAATTTATATTTAACGACGGTTTCTGTCATGTCCATAAGAGCATTGACCCAAAACTTGTTGCAGAAGCAAAAGAGCATCATCCTGATGCACTCGTACTTGCACACCCTGAATGCACGGAGGACGTGCTTGAACTTGCCGATTATATAGGAAGTACAGCAGGAATACTTGATTATGCTACAGAGAGTGAATGCAAGAAATTTATTATCTGTACAGAGATGGGAATTTTCTTTAAACTCAGTAAACAGAATCCTGATAAGAAATTTTATTCGGTAGGTCACAGACAGTTCTGTCCGAATATGAAGAAGGTAAGTCTTGAAAAAGTGGCAGCAGTTATGGAAAATCCGACAGAGGAAGTGCTTCTTTCTGATGATATTATGAATGAGGCATGTAAACCGCTTCAGAAAATGCTCGAATTGGCAAAATAATGATAAAAGTTGTTAATTAAATTCTAAAAAAATCCGATATTATTAATGGATAGCAAAAAGGTAAAATACTTACTCAAGAAGTAAACATGCGAAGGCATTTTCAGATTTGAAGAAGTGGCCGTACACACATCCGGGAGTTTGAAAATATTGGACATGATTTGCTATATCTGTGTATATCGTATACCGGGCCGTACACCGAAGATTATGATATACACAAAAAAATAACACCAATCATCATCAAGTGATTGGTGTTATTTTTTTGTGAGGTTATGATATTGGGATCAAAAGGTATTTTGCCATTTGCATCATTTTATGACTGTGCAGTTTCTGCCACTTCTTCCTTATCATTTTTTAACTTGTAATTGATACCAAGTCCCATACCGATTAAAGCATAGAATATAGGAGCTACTGCGATACTTGAATCATTGGTTAGAGCGATTATAAGATAACCTATAACTGCAACAAATATGCTCACACCGATTTTTGGCATATAACCGTTGAAATCATGTTTCCAGTAGAGTTTTAAGCTGCTTACCAGGTACCATATAAAGAAAACAAGCAATGCAATCAGCGAAATGACACCGGTCTGGACACCTATCTGCAGGAACATGCAATGAGGTTTTGTGATGATTTCATTAGTATGGCCTGAGTTGTATAGTCCAACTGCATCATTGTTAGGGAATGCAATGATAAAAGTATCAGGACCTGAACCGAGGAAGAAATACTTCTTTAAAAGAGGAATTGTTCTAGCCCAGATATAACCACGCATGTTAGCAAAATGGTAGTGCTTTTCGAGGAAAGGAATTGAAGTATCCTGTTTGGTATATTTCATGATGGCACCGTTTGACATTCCGTAATAACTTGTATCATTGTCTTTCATCATGTTTGTAAAGTACCACTGTTTGTCATCAATAGTAACCTGAAAACCATTGAAGCTATCGGAACGAACGGAAGTAAATGAAAAAGGAAATCTTTCATCATTTATAACGTAAGCAGACTTATCTTCGTTAAGTGAATAAGAAATCTCATTGCCTGCTTTGTCAGAAAGTTCAAATATATCATTTCCGTTTGAATCCTGTGAGCATTTAACAACAAGAGTGTTATTGTTGTAGACGATTGAAACGTTGTCTTTGTTTGTTGTAATCTCACTGAGAGGATGGGATTCAGCCTCACTGCTGAACATTGTTTTTAAACGATTGATAAGAATACCATGATTTGCAACATTTATCCCGATAAATGCAATTATAAACAGTATCACCGCAATAATAACTATTTTAATATTCTTGATAAACACCTTTCTCATACAGAGAAGCATTACTATAAGTGAGAACATAAGTGCAAGAATACCGGCACGTGACTGTGATGCAAAAAGTATTACCATGAGAGCTACTATAAGGAAAGTACATCCAAGTCTTGCCCAGACTTTTTTACATGTAAAGATGAGAGCTGCAAGGATTGGAACCACAAGACATACATAAAAGCCAACATAGTTTGGATTATATAAAGAAAGATATGTACGTCCCTCCTCAAAATTGAATTTGAATTTATTTCCGGTGTAGTTTGACGGTGTCATAAGCTTAAAACCTAAGTCTGTACGGAAAAAGTCATGTTTGAATGCCTGTGACAGACCGAGGGCAGTCATGACTGATATGCCGGCAACAAACCATGGCATAATACGCTTTACGGCTGCTTCCGAACGCATAATGAAAAAGCAGTAGTATGCGGTAAGACAATAACCCATGAGAGCCCATACAGGTTCAAACTGTTCGTAAATTCCGGAAAAAGAAAATGATCTGTATTTAGATGCAAGAGCTGATATAAAAGTGATACCACAATAAATAGCAAGCGGTATCAGTTGTTTACTCCATGCTGCCTTCTGCTCATCTGCAAAGATTACATAGATAAGACAAAAAATAATATAGACACATGCAATGATGAACCAGACAAGCTTTGTATGAAGGAAAAAGTCAAGTGTTTGTGACGAACCCTTAAACCATTCAAAATTTTCCAGTTTTGTATAATATTTATACATATAAGTAATAAGCGGAATCACACCGAGTATAGCAATAATTGGAAGTAAAAGTCCCAATGGATATTTTTTTTCAGCAGATTCCTGATTTTTTTTAGCATTCTGATATGCCATAATAGTCCTCCCTAAAATAAAATTGTTGCTGAAAGTCAGTAACATATATATTATACATACATTTTTGAAAGAAACAACACTAAAGTTGACATTATATAGAGAAATTAGTAAAATGGTTAGTATTGATTTACTGTATGTACGCAAGCCTGATATGATATGTCAGACAGATAAGTATTCGTTATTGTAAGAAATGAGGATAAAAATGAAAAATTATGACCCATACAAAAAAACTATATTGTTTTTTGCGTCACTCATAAATATAGTATTGATGGCACTCGTGTTTTCATATGCATGGTATCACTATTATGCGGGAACTATGTTTGTTACAACATTCTACCGCAGAGGACATTATGCAATCATCGGCTTGTATGCAATGATATTGTTTTTCTTTTCAACGATGTATGGAAGCATGAAGATAGGACAATACAGAAGGCTTGAAGTTATGCTGTCACAGTATCTAAGTCTTTTTTTGTCGAATGTAGTTATGTATTTTATTATATCACTGCTTGCATTCGGATTTGTAAATCCTATTTATCTTGTGGGTATAATGGCAGTAGAAATGTTGGTTTCAACAATATGGAATTTTCTGATTATACATTTTTACAACAGAATATTCCAGCCGTGGAAGATATTATTGATATATGGAGACAGACCGGCGGCTGACCTTGTATATAAAGTTGAGGCAAGAAGGGACAAGTATGCAATATATGATGCGATAAACATAGATGAGGGCATTGACAAGATAGCAGAGAAAATAAAAAACTTTCAGGCAGTAATTATAGGTGATATATCGGCAGAAAAAAGAAATGACATGTTGAAATATTGCTATGCAAACAAAGTGAGAGCGTATGTAATACCAAAAATTTCAGATATTATACTTATGGGGGCAGACAGGATTCATGTATTTGATACACCGTTTCTTCTCTCAAAAGGATATACATTAAGCTTTGACCAGAGATTATTTAAGAGAGCATTAGACCTTATTATAGCTGTACCTATGACAATTATAGCATCACCGGTTATGCTGTTTACGGCGGCAGCAATAAAACTTTACGACAAAGGTCCGGTGTTTTATAAGCAGATCCGTTGTACGAAATATGAGAGAGAGTTTGAAATATATAAATTTAGGAGTATGATAGTAAATGCAGAGGGTGACGGTGTTGCAAAACTTGCAAAGGAAAATGATGAGCGTATCACTCCGGTAGGGAAATTTATCAGGGCAACGCGTGTCGACGAATTGCCACAGTTGTTCAATATAATAAAGGGAGATATGTCATTTGTGGGGCCAAGACCCGAGAGACCGGAGATAATGAAACAGTATTGTGAGGAAATGCCGGAATTTCCGTTTAGGACAAGGGTAAAAGCAGGACTTACCGGCTATGCACAGGTTTATGGAAAATACAACACAACACCATATGACAAATTGAAACTGGATTTATTTTATATTGAAAACTATTCATTGTGGACAGACATAAAACTTATACTTATGACAGTAAAAACAGTACTGAAAAAAGAGGCAACAGAGGGCGTGGCAGATGACCAGACTACGGCAGAGAAAAATGTGGATGAAAATGCAGAGTCAGTGGAAAAGATAGTTGAGGAAATTGTAAAAAATGAGCAGTAAAAATAAAAAAGCACTTCTTGTTACAAGAGTGAGCGGTTTTGTGCCGCAGTTTGAGATGAATAATGTAAAAATATTGCAGGAAATGGGATATGAAGTGCATTATGCATCAAACTTTGATACTATAGTATATGGAAATGACAATAGCAGGCTGGAAGGAACGGGGATAATCTGTCATCAGATAGATTTTGAGCGTTCGCCTTTTTCAAAAAACGTAAAGATTGCCTATAAACAGCTTAAAAAGTTAATGCTTGATGAAAAATATGATTTTATACATTGTCATATGCCTATGAGTGGTGTTCTGGCACGAGCAGCGGCACAAAAAGTAAGAAAGGAGACAGGAAGAAATGTACCTGTTATATATACGGCACATGGTCTGCATTTTTACACGGGAGCACCTATAAAGAACTGGGTGTATTATCCTATAGAAAGATATTTGGCAAGATATACGGACAGATTGATACTTATAAACGAGGAAGACTATAAAAGAGCATCCAGGTTTCCGGTGCGTGGAAAAGTTGAGCGTACAATGGGAATAGGTATGAATCTTTCAAAATATAAAAAATATGATGAAAATCCAAAAGAAAAAAGTAAGAGAACCATATACGAAAGATTTGGAATTTGCAATAATGACGATATAATTGTTAGCGTAGGAGAGCTTAGCAAGAGAAAAAATCATATATGTATCATAGAAGCAATGGCACTGCTTAAGGACATGAATATATCATATCTTGTATGCGGTACCGGAGCAATGGAACAACAGCTGAGAAAGAAGGCAGAAGAACTTGGAGTAGAAAAGCAGGTTATTTTTGCCGGTTATGTAAAGGATGTACCGGATGTACTCGATGAATGTGATTGCTTTGTATTTCCGTCTTTTCAGGAAGGGCTGCCGGTCGCCGTTATGGAAGCAATGGCAGTGGGACTTCCTGTAATTGCTTCTGATATAAGAGGTGTTAGGGAACTTGTTATACATGCAAAGGGCGGATACCTTGTAAATGGTCACGATTCAGAGGATTACGCTGTTAAAATAAGAAGGATGTTTACGGAAAAGTATGGAAAGAGTGCTGTTCCAAGAAATGAAAGAAGAAGGCAGATGGGCGGGTTTAATATGGAAAGAGTGAAAGATTTTTCGATTGAAATAGTGGAAAATAAAATGAGAAATATTTATAAGGAAATTGATGCGGATATTAAATAGTTTGTTATATTTTTGGTATATATAAAGTGATATAGGGTGATAAAATGAATTCTAAGATAACAAAAGAAAATATGTTTTTTTTGTCTAATATATTTTTTTATTTATTTGTTTATACAAAACAATTTTATATTATGAGATCAGGGACATTTCAAATTGCTGATTTATTTTTTATGATATCGTTAATGATGCTTTTAATAGGACTGTTAAAGGAAAATGGAAAAAGTAAGGTATTGAAAATATTGTTTTCAAAAAATAATATAGTTTTTGTGATATTTGTGTTCTTTGTATTTGTAATTAATATAATTAATTATTGTGTTTATAAAGATATACATTTGCTATTGTCAGCAATTTATTTTTTATATAATATAGCTGCAATCATTACATTTAGATGTTTGGCTGAAAATAGCAGCTTCTTGACAAATGTTTATTATGTATTAAGAGTGAATGTATTTTCGCAGTTCGTTTTTTTAGTTGTTGGAATAGGAAAATACAGATTTGAACATAGATGGTGTGGAACATTTAATGATCCAAACCAATTTGCCTTTTTTTTGATGTGTTGTTTGTTTATATCATTTTATATAGCTGAAATAAATGGAAGACATTTAAAAAGCGAATTATTAGACTGGCTGATTGGAATTGTACTTTTAGTTTTGTCTAAGTCAACAGGGATAACGGCGGGATTTTTAGCTTTTATTTTTTGTTTTGCAGTATATATGTTTATAAGCAGAGGCAGAAATAAAACTATGAGACTGCATATAGTAGCAATTATAATAGCAGTTTTAGCAGTGTTAATTATTGGAGTTACATTTATTGTAAAACAGCAGTTAAATAGTGGTGATAGTTATAATTTGGTAACAAGGTTGATAGAAAAAATTAAATTAGTCATGAATGGTGGCGTAAAATCAATTTTAGCAGACAGGGGTATGGATAAGCTTTGGATTGAACCTTTAAACATACTATACGGTGCAGGAGATGGTGCTTTTTCAAGATATGCAGATTATACTACAGCAATCTTAGAAATACATTGTACACCTATAGGTTTGCTGTATTCGTATGGCATTATACCTTTTGGAATTTTATGTTATTGGGTGTATTTAAATATAAAAAAATTGCCTGGTATTGCATATGTAATATACATATCTCTTTTTGCAGAATGTATGTTTTTAGTTAATTACAGGCAGCCATTTTTTTGGATTATTATAGTTTTAGGAAGTATATGGCAAACAAAAAGAGCAAAAGAAGGTGAACAATTTAAATGAGAAAAATTCAAATTTTAATGTCTGTTTATAATGGAGAAAAGTATTTAGAAACTCAGATAAAATCAATATTGTCACAGGATTGTGAAAGGAAAAATATCGCAAAAGTTACTTTATTGATAAGGGATGATGGATCAAGTGATAATACTCATGAAATATTAAATAAATATTCAAAGTTATATCCTGATTCTATAAGATGGTATAAAGGAGAAAACATAGGTGTTATAAATAGTTTTTTTGATTTAGTAGAACATTCAGATGAAGTTGATTACTATGCGTTTTCAGATCAAGATGATTATTGGTTGCCTGATAAATTAAGTGAGGGAGTAAAAAAGGTTGTTAAAAGAGAGGATATGACTACATCAGAAGAACCTATATTGTATGGATGCAGACCTAAATTAGTTGATGTGAATTTAAATGAAATTAAGTCAGAAATAAAAATTCCAGTTGTACAAACCGGTTTTGGAAATGCATTGATTGAAAATGTTATTACGGGCTGTACGGCAATAATTAATAATAAATTGAAAAAAATAATAATGAATTATTTACCCAAATATACAGTCATGCATGATTGGTGGTTTTATATTGTTGCGACATATTGCGGACATGTTATTTATGATGAAAACTCGTATATATTATATAGGCAACATGGAAATAATGTTTTAGGTAGTGCCACAAAATATGGTAGTGAATTAAGAAAAAGAATTTTTAGCTGGAAAAAAGATTGTACTAAGGCAAGCCGTCAGGCAAAGGCATTTATGGATGTTTTAGAATTTAACAAATTAAAGACACAAAAAAATAATTTTGAATTATTAAAAGAATTTGTTAATGGAAAAAGTTCAATAAAACTCAGATTTAAGCTTGCATTAAATAAAAACCTGTATAGACAAAGGAAAATTGATAATATAATGTTCAAAATTTTAATATTGTTTAACATTTATTGACATAACATAAATAATAAAATTTAATTGAAATATCTAAACTTTTGTGATACAATGACAGATTAGTGAAAATGAGGAGAGAATAGTGCATGTTAGAAACATTAAAAGAAGTATTTAGGTATAGAGAGATGATCTATAGCATGGTTAGAAGAGATTTACGGGGACGTTATAAAAAATCGGCATTGGGATTTCTTTGGACGTTTATAAATCCATTATGTCAGATAGTTATATATACTGTTGTTTTTTCAGTAATCATGCGTGCGGGAATTGAGAAATTTTATTTATATCTTATAGTAGCAATGATTCCATGGATTTTTTTCAGTTCTTCAATAACAGGTGGTTCAATGTCAATAGTTTCACAACAGGATATGGTGAAAAAAATTTATTTTCCAAGATTGGTATTACCTATTTCATATGTTACGAGCTGTTTTGTTAACATGTTATTTTGTTTTGTGATTATTTTTTTGGTTATTTTTGTATCAGGAACTGGCATCAGTTTGGTACCATTATTATTTTTGCCTATTACTATGTTGTTAGAGTATTTTTTTGCGTTAGGGTTAGCAATGATTGTTTCAGCGTGTACGGTATATGTTCGTGATTTGGAACACATACTTGGGGTTATAACAATGGCATGGATTTATTTAACACCAATTATGTATACAATGGATATTGTGCCGGAAAGGCTTCGTTTTGTGTTTTATATGAATCCTATGACATACATAGTTAATTTATATAGAGCGATATTGTATTATAAAACAGTTCCTGGTTTGTTAGATTTAGGGATTTCTTTTATTGTTGCATTGGTAGCAATGGTTGTTGGGATGCTGGTTTTTGACAGACTACAAAGAGGATTTGTAGAAGAATTATAATTTAGTACACATAAATAATGCTATAGTATATAGGATTGGAGATTTATATGGAACAAGAAATATCAATAGAGGTAAAGGATTTAAAGAAAAGATTTAAGGTATATTTAGATAAAGGTCATAGTTTAAAAGATAAAATATTGTTTTGGCATCGCAATATTTATGAAGAAAGATGGGTGTTAAAAGGAATAAGCTTTAATGTGCATAAAGGTGAAGCAGTAGGTCTTATAGGAAAAAATGGTTGTGGAAAAAGCACGACATTGAAGCTATTGACAAGAATAATGTATCCGACATCAGGCAGTGTTAAACTTAAAGGAAGAGTTTCGAGTTTGATTGAATTGGGCGCAGGATTTCATCCAGATATGAGTGGTAGAGAAAATATATATATAAATGCTTCTATTTTTGGATTAAGTAAAGAAGAAATAGACAAAAGAGTAAATAGTATAATTGAATTTTCGGAATTGGAAGATTATATAGAAAATCCTGTTAGAACATATTCATCTGGGATGTATATGCGTTTGGCTTTTGCTGTTGCAATAAGTGTAGATGCTGATATTTTACTAATAGATGAAATCCTTGCAGTTGGAGATGTAAATTTTCAAACAAAATGTTTTGAAAAACTGATGGAAATAAAAGCAAAAGGGACAACGATAGTCATAGTATCACATGAGATGGGACAAATTCAGAAGATTTGTGATAAAGTTGTATGGATAGAAAATGGTCTGATAAAAGAAGAGGGACCAGCAGCATTTGTGGGGGAACATTATCTTGGCTCGATGGAGGATAAAAGACTTGAAAAATTGCAGGACAAATTTGAAGAATATCAAAATGGTAAAATCAGTCAAACTTTTGAGGAATTAAAGCATGGGATACCAAGTTTTTGCATGAAAGGTGCCACAAGGCACGGTAATCACAGGATTGTTTTTAAAAATCTGGCTATGAGTGGAGAGGATGGCAAAGAGAAATTTATTTTTAAGGAGGGTGAACAAATTCAAATAAAAATGGATTATCTGGCTGAGAAGGGACTAGATATGAATTTTACCGTCAGCATTACAAGAGAAGATGGTGTGTATTGTTTTGGAACTTCGGCTTTGTCGGGGTGCAAAAATGTCGAGCTAATATCAAAAGAAGAGGGAAGTATATCAATGTATATTGATTCAAATAATCTTTTAACAGGAAATTATCTTTTAGATATTGGTGTGCAGAGTATTAAAGAAGAACCTTATGATTATATAAATAATGCATATGAGTTCAGAATTATTGATGGAGAGAGTAATGCAAGAGGAATTGTAAATCTCGACAGGCATTGGAGTATTGATGGAAATGAGTTATAAAAAGGACGAAATGATGGATAAAAATAGATTAGAATCAGAAGATATAGAAATAACAAATATGATAGTGGAAGAAAATGGAATATTTTGGAAAGCAGTTGACATTGTTTTTCCTATAGGAAGCATCAGAAGAGTTTTTGCAAAAATTTTATGGAAATTTATAAAACATCCGGTTCAATTTGTGAAAAAGATAACCTTTTTTAGAATTATAAATATGTTTAGGGAATTAAAAGAAAATGGTCTGAAAAGTGTAATAAATCACTTTGATAATTGTATGAATGTAGGTGGATTGCAAAAAATTCAAATTGAAATTGAAAAAGGGAAAACAATTACTTCAATAAATGATTGTAGTAAGATTCCATTTGTAAAATATAGTAATCCTAAAGTATCCATTATAATTCCTGTATATAACCAATTTCAATATACATATTATTGTTTGAGGTCAATATTTAGAAATACGGATGAAATTGAATATGAGATAATTATTGGTGACGATTGTTCGAATGATTTGACTACAGAGATAAATAAGATTGCAGAAAATATTATTGTAGCCAAAACAGAAGAAAACCAGCGTTTTTTGAAAAATTGTAATAATGCTGTTAAATATGCAAGTGGAGAATATATTCTTTTTTTAAACAATGATACTCAGGTACAAAAGGAGTGGCTTAGTTTTTTACTAAAATTAATAGAAGATGATGATAAGATTGGCATGGTAGGGTCGAAACTGGTATATCCAAACGGACTTTTACAAGAGGCAGGAGGAATACTTTGGAAGGATGGCTCTGCATGGAATTATGGAAATAGACAGAATCCTGATATGCCGGAATATAATTATGTGAAAGAAGTGGATTATATTTCAGGTGCTGCGATAATGATTAGAAAAAAATTATGGGATGACATTGGAGGCTTTGATGAAAGATTTGCACCAGCGTACTGTGAAGATTCAGATTTAGCTTTTGAGGTGAGAAAACATGGTTATAAAGTAGTTTATCAGCCAAAGTCGGTAGTTGTTCACTTTGAGGGGATTTCAAATGGTACCGATGTTTCAAGCGGTGTGAAAAAATATCAAGTTGAAAATCAGAAAAAGTTCTATGAAAAGTGGAAAGAAGAACTGGAAAAGGCATATCCAAATGGAGAAAATGTTTTTCAGTCAAGGGAGAGAACTCAAAATAAGGAAACAATATTAGTTATAGATCATTATGTACCTGAATATGATAGAGACGCTGGTTCAAGAACAACATTTCAGTTTATTCAGATGTTTGTACAAAAAGGATATAATGTAAAATTTATTGGTGATAATTTTTTATATAAGGAGCCTTATACTACTGCTTTACAGCAAATGGGTGTAGAAGTATTGTATGGAACATACTATATGGATAATGTTAATTTGTGGATTAAAACAAACAGAGAGCAAATAGATTATGTTTATATGAACAGACCACATATAACAAAAAAATATATTGATTTTATAAAAGATAATACAAATTGTAAGATTATATATTATGGACATGATTTGCACTTTCTGAGATGTATGAGAGAATATGAGTTGAATGGTAAGAAAGATTCTAAGATAGAAGCTGAGATGTGGAAAAAGACAGAATTTGACATATTTAATAAAGCAGATATTTCTTTTTATCCATCGCAACTGGAAGTTGATGCGATACATAAGATAAATCCGGAAATAAATGTTAAAGCAATAACAGCCTATACTTTTGATAAATTCAAAGAAAATATAAATAAAAATTTTGACAAAAGAAAAGATTTGTTATTTGTAGGAGGATTTGTTCATAAGCCGAATCTCGATGCTGTTTTGTGGTTTGTTGATGATGTTTTGCCAAGAATAAGAGAAAAAGTTAATTTAGAATTTATAATAGTAGGTTCTCATGCACCAGAAGAAATAAAAAAACTTGATGGAAAAAATGGCGTTATAGTAAAGGGGTTTGTATCAGATGAAGAATTAAATAAACTGTATTCTGAATGCAAAATGGTTGTTGTTCCATTGAGATATGGTGCAGGAGTAAAAGGAAAAGTAGTCGAAGCCATATATAATGGTGCACCAACAGTAACTACATCAGTTGGAGCTGAGGGTATTCCAAATGTAGGAGACGTATTATGGATAGAAGATGATGCTGAAAAGTTTGCAAATAGGGTAATAGAGTTATACAATAATAATATTGAATTAGAAAGTATAGTTGACAAAACGCAATCATATATAAGAAAATACTTTAGTATTGATGCAGTTTGGAATGAAATTTCTGATATTTTTTCAAAATAGTTAAATTGTATGTATAAATTTTAGGAGGGAAAAATGATTATTACAAAAACACCATTTAGAATGTCATTTTTTGGTGGTGGAACAGATATGCCGGAGTTTTTTAATGAACATGGAGGATCAGTAATTAGTACGACATTTGATAAATATTGTTATGTAAATGTCAGACATTTGCCACGTTTCTTTGAATATAAGACAGAATTGGCATATTCAAAAATGGAACGGGTAACAAATATAGCAGACATTATTCATCCTGCAATTAGGGAAGCTATGAAATTTCTAGACATGCATGAGATTCGTTTGACTTATGAAGCTGATTTACCGGCAAGGTCAGGCTTGGGGACGAGTAGTTCATTTGCAGTTGGAATGTTGAGTGCATTTTATGCATTGAAAGGAAAATATGCAGATAAAAAGAAGTTAGCAGATGAGGCAATTTATCTTGAAAGGACACTTTGTGATGAGGCTGGCGGATGGCAGGATCAAATAGCAGCATCATTTGGCGGATTAAACAGAATTGACTTTTCGGATGGGGCATATAATGTAAATCCTATCATAATTGCACCTGAGAGAAAAAAAGCTTTGAATGAAAATTTAATGCTGTTTTTTACGGGATTTACTCATTTTTCTGCAGAAGTTCAAGAGGCTAACAAGGGAAATGATAAAACAAAACAAAAGATAGAGATGCTTAAACTTGTAGATATAGCACAAAACATTTTAACTGACAAAGAAGTTGATTTAAATGAGTTTGGAAAATTGTTGGATTTAACTTGGAAATTAAAAAGACAAACAGGTGCTAAGATTTCAACCGATTCGATTGACTATTTGTATAACAAAGGGATAAAGGTTGGTGCATTAGGAGGAAAACTGCTTGGAGCCGGTGGTGGTGGCTTTTTATTGTTTTATGTTGAGAAAGAAAAGCAAAAGAAAGTTTTGGAAGCAATGTCTGATTTGATGTATGTTCCATTTGAATTTGAAAATGCAGGAACAAGAGTTATTCATTTTTCACCTGAAGATTATATTCCTGTTAATTTAGAGAAAAAATAATGGAGGATTAGATGAAAGTAGTAATTATGGCTGGGGGAAAAGGAACAAGAATCTCTCCTGTGGCAAGCGATATTCCAAAACCAATGATAAAAATTGATGGAGTTCCTATATTAGAAAGAGAAATAAAATGCCTTAAAAAGCAGGGATTTAAGGATATTATGATAACTGTTAGTCATTTGGGAGATATAATAATGAACTATTTTGGGGATGGTTCGAAAATATCTCCCGTGACAGGTAAAAGATTTGGAGTATCTATAAGTTATTATTTTGAAAAAGAACCTTTGGGAAATGCAGGTGCATTATATAAAATAAAAGAATGGTTAGATGACGATTTCCTTTTATTAAATGCAGATGCAATGTTTGATATTGATTTTAACAGATTTGTTGATTATCATAAAAGAATGGGTGGTCTTGTCACATTATTTACACATCCTAATAGTCATCCATATGATAGTGGTCTGATAATTGCAGATAAAAAAGGAAATGTCGAAAAATGGCTTACAAAGGAAGATGAGAGAACCGGGTTTTATCAGAACCGAGTAAATGCTGGATTACATGTGATTTCACCGGAAATTTTGGAGTATGAGCCCCAAAGCGAAAAGGTAGATTTAGACCGCCAACTTTTGAAGCCTTTGTGTGGGACAGGAAAAATGTTTGCTTATGACAGTCCGGAATATGTTAAAGATATGGGAACACCTGAGAGGTATGAAGCTGTTTGTAAAGATGTGCAGAATGGCATTGTAAATAACAAAAATTTGAAACATAAACAAAAAGCAATTTTTTTAGATAGAGACGGAACAATTAATAAATATGTTGGTTTTTTGAGGAAAATTGATGATTTTGCTTTGATAGATGGTGTGAGTGAGGCTATAAAGAAAATAAATGTAAGCGGATATTTAGCAATAGTTGTTACAAATCAACCGGTTATTGCTCGTGGTGAGGTGACATTTGATGAGTTAGATGAAATTCACAGAAAAATGGAGACACTTTTAGGCAAAGAGGGGGCATATATTGATAAAATATATTACTGTCCACATCATACAGATGGAGGATTTGCAGGTGAAGTAAAAGAATTAAAAATAAATTGTGAATGCCGTAAGCCTAAACCTGGGATGTTGTTGCAGGCAGCAAAGGAATTTAACATTGATTTATCAAAGTCATGGATGATAGGAGATGGAGAGAATGATATTAAAGCCGGAAAAGCGGCAGGATGCCATACAGTGTATATTGGAGATAAAGAAACAAATGTAAAATTTGATGTGAGATCAAATTCCTTGAGAGATGCAATAGATAAAATAATGGAGATTGAAGATGTTAAGTGAGGAAATGAATAAACATATTAAATTATTAACTAAAAGATATCCGATGTTATGTTGTTGTCAGGAGGCTATAGCAAAAGCATTTGAGATAATGGAAAATGTTTATGCTGCTGGTGGCAAGATGCTTATTGCTGGGAATGGAGGAAGTGCAGCAGACTCAGAGCATATTGTCGGAGAACTTATGAAAAGTTTTAAATTGCCAAGAAAAGTATCTGATGTATTTATAGAAAAACTGAAAAGTGTAGATAAAGAACGGGCGGAAAAACTTGCAAATGAACTTCAAAATGGACTTCCGGCGATTGCTTTAGATGGGCATATTGCGCTTACAACGGCACATCTTAATGATGTTGATGGTGTTACAGGCTTTGCACAGCAGTTGTATGGATATGCGAAGAAGAATGATGCATTTATGGGAATATCTACATCAGGCAATTCCAAAAATATAATGTATGCTGCTGTTACAGCAAAAGCATTAGGGTTACCTATAATTGCTTTGACAGGAGAAACAGGTGGAGAAATAAAAAATATTGCAGATGTTACTATAAAAGTTCCAGAGAGGGAAACATATATGATACAGGAATTACATTTACCTGTTTATCACTGCTTGTGTTTAATGTTGGAAGAAAGATTTTTTTGGTAACATAAGAGATTGGAGATTTTATGAAGAGTAAAATAAATGTTTCATTTATGTTGAGTTTAGTCATAGTTTTTGTTTTACATATTATTTATTTATCTAAATCGACATTGAATGTACCGATAATGGATTATTGGAAATATATAAATTATTTTGAAACGGATATATTTGGGGACAAAATAAATATTTTGCATTTATGGAAAAATGATGGAATTCATCGTTCTCCCTTACAATTTATCTTTTTTATTTTTAATGTTAAGATATTTTCTTGGAATACTCAGATTGAGATTTATTTAGGTGCAGTGGTGATGGCTGTATATACAATTCTAATATATAAATTTCTAATGATTGAATTGAAATTCAATGATATAAGTTGTCAATTTAATATTTTATTAATTTTATTACCGATTGCGACATTTAATATAAATCAGTATGAAATGATAACATTAGAATTTGCATTTAGTTTTGGATGCAGAATGTTATTATTTATTTTGTGCTTTTATTTTACAGGTAAGCTTTTGAGTGAAAAAAAAGAAAAGCAGAGTGCATACATATTGTTAGCGTTATTATACATTATTACGATTTGTATGGTTGGAGGTGGATATTTTCCAGCATTTGTTGCATCAATCTTTTTTACCATTATTGGGAGAATTTTTACAAGTGATAAGGCTGAAAGAAAAAAGTATATAAAAGGATATACCATATTGATTAGTGGGTTGATTTTAGGTACAGTCTTATATATGTGGGGGTTAGATTTTGGTGATTCAGATGTAGGAAGTTTTACAAGCGTAAATTTAAAAACAATAATTAAATTAATAAGAGGCTTTTTTATAGTATTAGGAAATAGTATTGTTGGGGGACAACAATCATTGAAATTATGTTATATAATAGGTATTCTGCT
>ERZ780144.846-NODE-846-length-38540-cov-24.926335_pt1 | contig 38540 bp, 39 predicted proteins | sample MGYA00511380_ERZ780144 | MGnify/ENA primary metagenome ERZ780144 (study PRJEB29588, sample SAMEA1965858) | human gut metagenome | biome: human gut; feature: human-associated habitat; material: faeces | place: Denmark | collected 2008/2010 ... | reverse complement strand
GTATCAAAAATTCGGGCGTTTGTATAGGCTTTTTTGAGAAACTCCGAACTTTCTTGCCATTTTGTAACCTGAAATGTGGTCTGTGCAACTGCAAACAGGGGTTTTTGCGGGTCAGAGGGGCCTTTCCATGCCTTCAACTCGGCCAGATCGGCAAAAACGAACACCTCTCCGCGGGTGTGGCCCACGATCCCCTGCACCTCCGGATGGGTCTTGTCGCCTGCCACCAGCAGCACCGCCCCCGCCTTTTCGGCCTCGGTGGCAATGCGCTGGATCTTCTGCACGAAGGGACAGGTGGCATCATGGTAGGTGATGCCGCGCGCATCCAGCTCGTCGTACACGGTGCGCGGCACGCCGTGGCTGCGGATGACCACCTCGTACCCGGCGGGCACATCGGCGATGGCATCCGCCACAAGGGCACCCTTTTTCTGCATATCCTCCACAGCCTGCGGGTTATGGATCAGCGGGCCGAGGGTGGCCACCTTGCAGCCTTCGTTCAGCAGGCCATAGGTCAGGTCCACCGCCCGCTTGACACCAAAGCAGAACCCCGCCGTTTTGGCAACTCGGATCTCCATCTTTTACGCCCCCATCTTTTCCCACGCATCCAGCAGGGCCTGCTTGTTGGCACGCAGCTTTTTGGTGTCGCGGCGGCTCTCCATGGCAAACTGCTCTGCAGGCATCGGCTCGCCGTAGATCACCCGTACTTTGCAGAACAGGTGCATTTTTCCATCCGGCGTATCGTACAGGATGCGGCAGGGCACTACGTCCACCCCGGCCCCCGCCGCAATGACGAACAGTCCGCTCTTGGGCGGCAGAAGCTTCCCGTCCTTTTCGCGGGTGCCCTCCGGGAAGATGAGCAGTGTTTCGCCGTTTCTGCACTTTTCTACGGTCTGCTCAATGGCAGCCATTTCATCCTTTGTGCCGCGCACGCACACCGCGCCGCAGCAGCGGAAGAACCATGTGAGCAGGGCGTTGATCTCGAACAGTTCCTTCTTGGCGAACACGATCATCCGCCTGCTCCACCGGGTGACCACGATGAACACCGGGTCGATGGCGGAGACATGGGTGGGCGCAAGGATGCAGCCCTTTGTCTGCACCTTTTTCAGGTTTTCGCGGCCCTCTACATGGATGCGGAAGCCGATATGCCACAAAAGCCACGCAAAGGGCACTAAGATGTAATATAATATCATTTTATCGTTTTATTCACTTTCTCCGCAATGATCTTCTTCATTGCAGCAAGGCTCTGTTCAAAATCCAGCTCCGAAGTATCCAGCAGCACGGCATCGTCCGCCTGCTTCAGGGGCGCAGCGGCACGGTGGGTGTCCTGATAGTCCCGCTGCTTCACGTCGGCCAGCACCTCTTCATAGGGAGTATCGATGCCCTTGGCCTGATACTCTTTCCACCTGCGTGTGGCGCGGGCTTCCGGCGTGGCGGTGAGGAAGATCTTCACCGTGGCATCCGGCAGCACCACCGTGCCGATATCGCGGCCGTCCATCAGCACGTCCTGTTTCTTTGCCATATCCCGCTGCAGTTCCAGCAGAAAGGCGCGCACAGCCGGGTTTGCGCCCACGGCAGAGGCAGCCATACCTGCGGCCTCGGTGCGGATGGCGGTGCTCACATCCTCTTCCTTTAAATAAATGTGCTGCTCGCCCTCAATGGAGGCCAGCCGCAGCTCGATCTGGGGAAGCAGCGCGTTCACTGCGTCGTTGTCCTTAGGGTCCTTGCCTGCGCGCAGGGCATACAGTCCGATGGCACGGTACATAGCACCGGTATCCACATAAATATAGCCCATTTCAGCCGCCAAACGGCGTGCCAGCGTAGATTTGCCTGCACCTGCAGGCCCGTCGATCGCAACAGATACCATGTTGTATCTCTCCTTTTTAAACTGAACGATTTAAAATGGCCTCCGCATTCGCTGTGGCCATCTTCAGCGGAAAATCATTTTAAATATTTACAAATCTGGAAAATCTGCGGATTTTCCAGATTTGATTTTTCACAAGCGGGGCCGCAACGGCCAACTGAATCTGCTGCTCGTTCCCTTCAGGAACAGTTGCGCAGCGGTCTGTGAGACTATCCCGGCAATAACTCTTTTTGTGAAAACGTATTTTGAAAACGACCGCAGTCGTTTTCAAAATACAAATCAAAAATCTATTCCTATAAATATGCCCAGAGCAGCGCGGAGGGCATTTAAAATTGTTTTATCTGTAATTACAGATGATTTGCAAAGCTCTGTGCGGTGCAGAAGGCGATCTGCAGGTTGTAGCCGCCGGTATAGGCATCCACATCCAGCACTTCGCCTGCAAAGTAAAGGCCCAGCGCCTTTTTGCTCTGCATGGTTTTGGGGTCCACCTCCCGCACGGACACGCCGCCGCTGGTGATCACCGCGTGGGCCAGATCGCCCCGGGCATCAATGGACACCCGCCAGTGCTTCATCAGCTGCACCAGCTCCCTCTTCTGCTCCCGGGTGATCTGGTTTGCCTTGGTAGCCGGGTCGATGCCCCAGCGCGCCACCATCACCGGCTGCATACTGGACGGCAAAAGCTTTACCAGCGCGCCCTGCGCCGCATGGTTTGCCAGCAGGGCAAAATCCCGCGTGATGCGGTCGTAAAGCTGTTCCTCGCTGAGAGCGGGCTTGAGGTCGATCTCCGCATGATACTTGTGTTTTTTCATGTCGCCCAGATGGCTGGATGCGCTCAAAGTCAGCGGGCCGCTGATGCCAAAATGAGTGAACAGCATTTCGCCCTGCTCGTCAAAAATGGCCTTGCTATCCTCGAACAGGGTCAGGGTGACGTTTTTCAGCGCCAAGCCCATCATCTTTTTGCAGTCCGCGTCATGGCTCACAAGACTGACCAGACTGGGCACCGGCTCGATGAGGGTGTGCCCGGCCTGCTGGGCCAGTTTGTAGCCGTCGCCGGTAGAGCCGGTGGTGGGGTAGCTCACGCCGCCGGTGGCCACCAGCACCGCGTCTGCCCGGTACTCCCTGCCGGAGGTGCCCCGCACGCCGATGCACCGCAAGACCGGGCCTGCCTTTTTCTTTTTGGGGTGGCGCGGGTTTTCCGGTGCGGCGGGAGCTGCTTCCGGCTCCGGTGTTACCTCTTCCAGCAGCAGCTTTTTTGCGCCGTCATGGACGATGTCGGCGTCCTGCGCATAGCGCAAAAGAGCCTGCCGGATCTCCTCGGCCTTGTCCGATACTGGAAACACCCGGCGGCCGCGCTCCACCTTCAGCTCCACGCCAAGGCCCTCGAACAGTTCCATGGTCTTTGCCGGTGGAAAGGCCCCCAGCGACGAATACAGAAAGCGCGGGTTGGTGCGCACATGGCGCAGAAATTCCTCTGCCGGGCAGTCGTTGGTCACATTGCAGCGGCCCTTGCCGGTGACAAGGATCTTCTGGCCGGGCTTGTCCATGTGTTCCAATACCGTCACCTGATGCCCCTGCCGCACGGCGGCACCCGCCGCCATCAGTCCTGCCGCGCCTGCGCCGACGATCAATATTTTCGCCATCCGTTTTCTCTCCCATCGCCTAATAATACGAGTATATCATACCAGAATCGACACACAAAAGCAATGTTCTGCCGTATTTCTGCCAATTACAATAGTTGGGCAAGGATGCTGTTCTGCACGATGAGACCCGCCGGGGTCAGGGCAAGGGTGCGGCCGTCAAAGCTTGCATAGCCCGCCCGGACGCAGTTTTGCACAAAGGCCAGCTGTGCGGTGGAAAATTCTTTCCCGTAAATTTTTTTGTATGCATCCAGCGAAAGGCCTTTGCGCAGACGCAGCTGTAAAATAAGGTAGTCCTCTGCGCCGCAGCTGCCGTCCATCACCGGGGCAGCGGCATCGTTCAGGAAAGCGGCGGTGTCCGGCGGGTAGTAGAACCGTCTGCCGCCCATGCAGGAGTGCGCCGCCGGGCCAAGGCCCAGATAGTCGCCGCAGTCCCAGTAAATGAGGTTGTGTCTGCCCTCATAGCCGGGCTTTGCAAAGTTGGAGATCTCGTACTGTTTGTAGCCGTGGTGTTCCAGCTGTTCCACTGCATAAAGGTAAAAATCGGCGGCTTCATCGCCGGTGGGCAGGCCTTCGGGCGGATGTTTACCAAAGGCCGAATCCGGCTCGATCTTCAGCAGATATGCCGAAATATGGGTAGCCCCACCACCCTCGATCAGTTCCAGCGTTTCGTCAAACTCGGCTTCGGTGTAGTGCGGCAGTGCCAGCATGATGTCGCCGCTGATGTTCGCAAAGCCTGCGCGCCGCGCGGCGGCAAATGCAGCCCGCGCCTGCTTTGCCGTGTGCGGCCTGCCCAGTGTGCGCAGCTGGGTATCCCGGGCAGACTGCACCCCGAAAGAGATGCGGTTCACGCCCGCCTCCCGGAAGCCTGCAAGGCTTTCTTCCGTCACCGTCTCCGGGTTTGCTTCCAGTGTGATCTCGGCCCCCGGCATCGGCCGGGCCGCATCGATCAGCCGTTTTGCCTGCTCCGGGCGCAGCAGGCTGGGGGTGCCGCCGCCAAAATAAAGGGTGTCCGGCTGCAGGGGCCTCTCCGGTGCAAAGCGGTCAAGCTCCCGCACAAGAGCCTCCACATAGGCATCCGGTACGCCGCGCTCACCGGGATGGGAATAGAAATCGCAGTATCTGCATTTGGAAAAACAGTACGGAATGTGTAAATAAAGCCCAAGAGACATACAATATCACAGCCTTTTTCATGAAACGTTCATTTCTATGCAGTATACTATATTCCGTAGACCGGAGCAAGGAAAAAGTGTTCCGGCAGAAAGAGACTGGAGGAGTCCCATATGGATTACAATTACAATGGTTACGATCGAGGCTACACGGAGCCTGCCATGACCTCGGCTGACTATATGAACCGCACCTATCGCTGGATGGCGGTAGGCCTGCTCATCACCTTTGCCGCGGCGTTCGTTACAGCCGCTACCCCGCTGCTGTACGTTGTCAACTCGCTGTATCTGGTGTTCACCATCGCAGAGCTGGTGCTGGTGTATGTGCTCAGCTCCCGCGTGCAGAACATGTCGGTGGGCGGTGCAAGAGCCACCTTCTTTGCCTATGCACTGCTCAACGGCATGGTGCTGAGCTACTACTTCCTGGTATTTGATCTGGGCACTCTGGTGCTGGCCTTCCTTGCCACCTCGCTGTACTTCGGCCTGATGGCGGTCTACGGCACTACTACCCACAAGGATCTGTCCGGCTGGGGTCCCAAGCTGATGATGGGCCTGTTCGCGCTCATCATCACCGGCTTTGTGGGCATGCTGTTCGGCATGAGCTTCCTTACCACGGTGCTGTACAGCGCTGTCGGTCTGGTGGTGTTCATGCTGCTGACCGCCTATGATACCCAGAAACTGAGCCAGATGTTCTCCTACTACGCCTATGACGGTGAGCTGGCCGAGAAGGCTTCCATTTACGGTGCACTGACGTTGTATCTGGACTTCATCAACATCTTCCTGTATGTTGTGCGCCTGCTGGGCATGAACAGCCGCCGCCGCAACTGATTTTTGATCCGCAAAGGCTCTCCCGAAAAGGGAGGGCCTTTTTGTTTGGTACTATCATTTAGAATATCCTCCGCTTCGCTCTGGGTATCAACACAGAAGGCCACAGAGGGAAGATGCATTTTCCGGCTGCGGCCCCTCTCGTGAAAACGCAGAACCGGTCAGACCCGCAGGTCTGGCTGGGCTGCTATATTACAAAATATCATTTCCTCTAAATATGCCCAGAGCAACGCGGAGGGCATTTAAATAAAAGAATGCATAAAACCTGCCCTGCTGTCCCACACTAAGCCCAGAAGCAATGCGTACACAATGCAGCAGATGGGAGTAACGACAATGGAGCAGATCAAAAAGTTTTTGCGCAGCAGGGGCTTTACACTGGCACTGCTGGCCTGTCTCGTCGCAGCCGCAGCGGCGGGCGTGTGGGCAGTGCGCACCGTGCGGGATGAACTGAAAAAGAGCTACGACGACCTGACGACCCCGCAGGAAGAACCTGCACCGGAGCCGCAGCTCACCCTTGACCCACAGGAGGACGATGTATGGCAGCAGCCCGTGACCGACGCCGCAGAATCTGCGGCAAATGTACCCAAGCCCGCATCCTCTGCGTCCTCTTCTGGGGCGCAGTCTGGCTCTGGTTTGGTGCACGAACCCTCCGCACTGCAGGGCGCATCCTCGCCTGCCAGCAGTTCAGCTGCGCCTGCCTCCACGCAGCCCGTCTCAGGCAGGGTCTTGAACGCCTACAGCGGCGATGAGCTGGTGTACAGCAGCACCCTTGGCGACTGGCGCACCCACAACGGTGTGGACTACGCCTGTGCGCAGGATGCACAGGTGTGTGCTCCCGCCGCCGGTAAGGTGACCGCCGTGGACACCGATAGCCGCTGGGGCAGTGTGGTGTGCATCGAGGACAGCGCCGGGCACCTGTGGCGGGTGTGCGGCACTGCCGACCCCACGGTGCAGACCGGCGATGAAGTGAGTGTGGGTCAGATACTTGGCCGTGCAGGCAGCATTCCCAACGAATGCGCCGAGGAGACGCATATCCATCTGGAAGTACTGCAGGGTGAGCAGTATCTTGACCCGGCAAAGCTGCTGAACTGATGCAGTTCGCCGTATCCCCTGCGTATTTTTCAGTAAAATATTCCAAGCAGCAAAAAATCGGAAAGGCCGTTCTGGTCTTTCCGATTTTTCATTCTATAGGATAGATGCAGGCTCAGGCATTTTCCAGCTCAACCACCGGCCAGCCCAGAAGGCGGATGGCTTCGCGGTCGTGGGTAGCCAGCAAGACAGGCTTTTCTCCGCAGCGCTCCCGCAGCAGCGCCGCAGCAGCGGCAAGGGTGCCCGGGTCCATTCCGGTAAAGGGTTCGTCTAACAGCAGCGTATCGCTGGCGGCCCACAAAGCCCGCAGCAGAGCCGTGCGGCGCTTCTGTCCGCCGGAAAGCCGTGCTGCAGGCAGGGCCAGTGCGGCAGCATCCATGCCAAGCTGTTGAAAATCTTCTATAATTTGCTCCTTGTATTGTTCTGCACTGCCGGGCAATACCAGCGTCACGTTCTGCACAGCTGTCAGCTGCGGGCAGAGCCGGTCTTCCTGAAACACTGCTGCCACCCGGCCAACGTCCTGTACTATGCCAGAAGTGGGTTCTTCCAGCCCCATGAGGATGCGCAGCAATGTGGTCTTGCCCCAGCCGCTGGGTGCCCACAGCACCGCCGGGCCTTTCACCGTGAGGCACAGGTCCCGGAACAGCGTTTTCTTCCCGAACTGTTTTGTCAGATGCTCGATGGTCAGCATTGCGGCACCTCCCCGGTCACGGCGCGGGTCACGCAGTCCAGAAGCAGCAGGAACAGCTTTTCAAACCCGGCGCTGAGCAGGATGATCACAAACGTCCATGCGAACAGCTCCCCGGTGGAAAGGGTGATCTTGGCCCGGTAGAGTGCATCGCCGATGCTGCCATTGGGCAGGCCGATCACCTCAGCGGCAACGCCGCTCTTCCAGCAGATGCCAAGGGCCACGCTGCATCCCTGCCGGAAGGCCGGCAGCACCGCAGGCAGCCACACCGCCCGCAGCCGTCGGCCCAGCGGAAGGCGAAACACCTTCGTCATCTCCAACAGCTGTGGGTCTGCGCTCTGGATGCCGGTGCGCACCGCACCGTACAGCACGGGCAGCACCATTAAAAAGCTGATGAGCACCGAAAGCGATGCCCCCCGCACCCACACCAGCGCCAGAATAATAAAGCTTGCCACCGGCGTGGCTTTGACCAGCTGCAGCACCGGAGCAAGCAGCACATCTGCCGTGTGCCACGCCTGTGCGGCCACAGCCAGCACGATGCTTACGGCCACACCCAGCCCAAAACCCAGCAGAATGCGCCCGGAGCTGAAACCCACCCGCTGCCAGAACTCTGCCTGCGGCAAAAGCTGCAAAAGAGTGCGCACCGCCTGCACCGGCGAGACCAGAAACACCTCCTGTCCCACCGCCATGGCGGCGCACTGCCACACCGCCAGCCAGAAGGCCGCAGCGCCCAGCCGCTGAAAAAATTGTTTATGTCGCTTCATAAACTTACCTGCTCCTGATTACAAATAAATGCAGGACGGCAGGGTGTTTCTTCAGCGAATGATCCGAGGATAGGACCCTGTTGCCATAAGGCAATAAGGCAATAGGGCGGGAGCTGGAAGCCCCGAATTTCGCGAAGAAAGCGCCCTGATGGCCTGCCCAGTTCTACATTATACATTATAATACCATATCTCTTTCCAAACGCCAATGACCCGTGCATCATGATGCATAAGAGCTTATCATGCCTGTCATTACTTTTCTTCATGTTTTTCTTTCTTGACATGAAATGCATAAAACGATAAACTGAACTGTATAAATCTCTGTCATCTTTGATGCAAGAAAGAAATGAGGTGTCTGTCCTATGCAGAAGCTTTCCGGCAAAAATCTGCTTCTGGTCGGCTTTACACTGTTTTCCATGTTTTTTGGTGCAGGCAATCTGATTTTCCCGCCGCATCTGGGCGCACAGGCCGGTACCAGCCTCTGGCCTGCCTTTGCGGGCCTTGCCGTCAGCGCCGTCGGCCTGCCCATTGCGGGCGTGGTGGCTGTGGCACGGGCAGGCGGTCTGGATAAGCTTGCCGGCCGGGTGCATCCGGTGTTCGCCATGGTGTTCACCATTCTGGTGTATCTTTCCATCGGCCCCTGCCTTGCCATCCCCCGCACGGCAAGCACCTCCTTCCAGATGCTGGTGCCGCTGATAGGCGGCGGTACCGGGCTGCAGCTGGCCTACTCGGTGCTGTTTTTTGCAGCGGCCTTTCTGGTGGCGCTGCGGCCGGAAAAGCTTACCGACTGGCTGGGCCGCATCCTCTGCCCCTGCCTGATCGTGCTCATCGTGGTGCTGTTTGCCGGGTGTCTCATCCATCCGCTGGCGGCACACTACGGCACACCCAGCGCAGAGTACGCAGCCCTGCCCGCTGTGCAGGGCATCCTGTACGGCTACCAGACCATGGACACGCTGGCCGGGCTGAATTTTGGCGCGGTCATTGCCCTGAACATCCGCGCCCGGGGTGTCACAGAAAGCCGTGCCGTGGAAGGCGGCACCATCCGGGCCGGTTTTATTGCAGGCGGGCTGATGCTGGTGGTCTACGCCATGCTGGGCCACGCCGGGGCCGAGACCGGCACGGTGTATCCGGGCCTTGCCACCGGTGCCGAGGTGCTCACCGCTCTGGCACAGCAGCTGTTCGGCCGGGCGGGCCTTGTGCTCATTGCGGCCATTTTTGTGATCGCATGCTTCAACACCTGCGTGGGCCTGATCGCCTGCGTGGGACAGTATTTCCACCAGCTGCTGCCCCGCATCCCCTACCCTGCCCTTGCCGCTTTTTTTGCTGTGGCCAGTATGCTGGTATCGAACCTCGGCCTTGCTGCCATCATCCGGCTGTCCACTCCGGTGCTGAACGCCATTTATCCCGCAGCCATCGTGCTGATCCTGCTTTCCTTTATGCCGGGCCTTGAAAAGCACCGGGCGGTGTATCCGCTGTGCATGGGCCTGACCGCCCTGCAGAGCATCGCCGCTGCGCTGCCGCTGGGGGCAGTATCTGCCGCCGCCAACGCTCTGCCGCTGGGCAGCATGGGCTTTGGCTGGGTACTGCCTGCAGCGGTGGGACTGGCAGCCGGACTGCTTTTAAACAAATCTGATCTGCAATAAAATAACCTGAAAGGCCCGGTTCCCATGTTACAGGGAGCCGGGCCTTTGCTATTTACTGCAGTTTTTTGCGTTTTTCGTAGTCGTTCAGGGCGGCAAGCGCTTCCTTTGCCATGGGCACCAAGGCTATCATGTTGAAAATGGTCATCAGGCCAATGCCCACGTCGCCCAGATCCCACACCACCGTGTAGGCCTGCATACCGCCGATCACCAGCATGGCCAGCGCGATCAGCTTATACACGGTCTGGCTCCACCAGTTGTCGCCGCACAGATAGGCCACATTGCCGCGGGCATAGTACAAAACGCCCAGAAAGGTGGAAAAGCTGAACAGCGCCAGCGTGGCCGCAATGAACACGACACCAAAGCCGCCCAGATGGTACTGCAGGGCAGTCTGCAAAAGGTCCATGCCCGCAAGTCCTTCTGTGATCTCCTGCGGCACCAGCAGCATCAAAAAAGCCGTGCAGCTGCAGATCACCACCGTATCGATCAGCACGCCCAGTGCCTGCACAAAGCCCATCTTGACCGGGTCGTCGCACTCTGCGGCGGCAGCTGCACAGGGTGCCGAACCGCTGCCCGCTTCGTTGGAGAACAGGCCGCGCTTGACACCGTTCATCAGCACAGCACCAAAGCCGCCAGCCACGGCCTGCCGCAGACCGAACGCTTCCGCAAAGATGCGCCCGAACACCGCCGGGAGCTTGGGCAGGTTGAACAGCACGATGCCCACGGTGATGACAAAATAGCACACCGCCATGATGGGCACCATCACGTCCAGACTTTTCACGGTGGCATTCTTGCGCAGCACGATCACCGCCGCAATGGCCGTGAGCACCAGTGTGGTAGTAAGCGGCGGAATATGGAACGCATTTTCAAACGCAGAACTGACCGAGTTGGAGATCACCTGACTGATGCCGCACCAGCAGATGAGGCCAGACGCCGCAAACAGTGCCGCTACCACAGAGCGTTTGAGCTTTTTGCCGCGCCTGCGCTCCGCCAGCACATGCAGATAGTAGGCCGGGCCGCCGCGCCAGCCGCCGTACAGCGGGTCGGGCTGGCGGTATTTCTGGGCAAGGGTGGATTCGATAAAGGAGGTGGACGCACCCAGAATGGCAGTGACCCACATCCAGAACACCGCACCGGCACCGCCTGCAGAAACAGCGGCCACCACGCCCACCAGATTGCCCATGCCCACGCGGGTGGCGGTGGAAATGACCAGCGTCTGGAAGGAGGAAAGGCCGTTCCTGCCTTGCTTTTTCTCGCACACGGCGGCGATCATATCCCGGAACAGCCGCACCGGCAAAAGACGGGTGCGGCAGGTGAACCAGATGCCCGCCGTGAACAGCAGCACCACCATGAAGGAAATGCCGATGCCGCCGCCCAGCGGGATGGTGAACAGGTCGCCCCACAGCAGGCGATAGACGGATTCGATAAGATTTACCAGCAAGGCAGATTCCTCCTGTAGATCAATGGAATGAAGACGATAACTTCATTATAGTACAGTACAGAAGAATTGTAAAATCTAAAATATTGATAGAAATAATCGATGGAACAGGATAACTTGACAAATCACATAGCTTCGATTATACTACAAACAGAAGGGGCGCTGACTGCAAAGGTCAGCTTTCCATCCCGTTAGTCAAAAAGATTGACCGCTCGAGTTGGGGAACTGTGAGGCGGTCAATCTTTTTTGTTATCATCGCTTTTCATCTGGGAAAACTTTGCCACGACCTCAACGGTCAGACGGATCACATCCACGACCAAGCTCAACAACGCGAGAATGAACGTGAGCAATGCGAGAGTCTCCAGCAGATTCATTCGATATATCCGGGTTGCGGCTCTCTGCATCTGCTTCGTGCCTTGGGCGGCACTCGTATCTTGCAGGCCGCGGCCCCAACAGCAACTCCCTGTTTCCGCCACTGGCGGCGGTCGTTGCCGTTGCTCTTCGCCTTCAAGGCTCCGGGCAGGGTACTTTCAAAAAAGTTTCCTCCCGGACCTCTGCTTGTTCTATGTAGAAATAGAAAAACCAGCGATACGGGATAGAAAGCATGACCACCAATTTTGCAATCAGCGCCTTATTGTTATTTTAACACAATCTTTTGGGAATTACAACAAAAGCCGCCCGGCGGTCATACCGGGCGGCGGAGGAAGATGCACGCTGCTGCGCGCAAAACAGAAGATTTTTACAGAATATCGATGTACTCACCGGCCAGCGCCTTGTTCATGCTGCGCACAGCACAGAACTTGCCGCACATGCTGCAGGTGTCGCTGTGGTCGTCCTCCGGCAGGCGGGCATCGCGGATAGCCTTTGCGGTCTCCGGGTCCAGTGCGCAGGCGAACTGTGCATCCCAGTCCAGCACACGGCGGGCATCGCCCATCTTATCGTCGATGTCCCGGGCGTGGGGGATGCCCTTGGCGATATCGGCGGCGTGGGCAGCGATCTTGGAGGCCACGATGCCCTGCTTCACATCGTCCACATTGGGCAGAGCCAGATGCTCGGCGGGGGTCACATAGCACAGGAAAGCTGCACCGCTGGCTGCAGCCACAGCGCCGCCGATGGCAGCGGTGATGTGGTCGTAACCGGGGGCGATATCGGTGACGAGGGGTCCCAGCACATAGAAGGGTGCGCCCATGCAGATGCTCTTCTGCACCTCCATGTTGGCAGCCACCTGATTCAGGGGCACATGGCCGGGGCCTTCCACCATCACCTGCACGTTGTGTGCCCATGCGCGCTTGGTCAACTCGCCCAGACGCACCAGCTCCTCGATCTGGCACACATCGGTGGCGTCAGCCAGACAGCCGGGACGGCAGGCATCGCCCAGCGAGATGGTCACATCGTGCTCGGCGCAGATCTCGCAGATCTCGTCAAAGTGCTCGTAGAAGGGGTTCTCGTTGCCGGTCATGCTCATCCATGCAAACACCAGAGAGCCACCGCGGCTGACAATGTTCATCTTGCGCTTGTGCTTGCGGATCTGCTCGATGGTCTTGCGGGTGATGCCGCAGTGCAGGGTGACAAAGTCCACGCCGTCCTCTGCGTGCAGACGCACCACATCGATGAAGTCCTGTGCGGTCAGCTCAGCCAGATCGCGCTGGTAGTGGATGACCGAATCGTACACCGGCACGGTGCCGATCATCACCGGGCACTCGTGGGTCAGCTTCTGGCGGAAGGGCTGGGTGTTGCCGTGGCTGGAAAGATCCATAATGGCTTCGGCACCCATGTTGACGGCGCTCATCACCTTCTGCATCTCCACGTTGTAGTCCTTGCAGTCGCGGGAGACACCAAGGTTCACGTTGATCTTGGTGCGCAGCATGGAGCCGACACCCTCGGGGTTCAAACACTCGTGGTGCTTGTTGGCCGGGATGGCTACCTTGCCCTCGGCCACCCACTGGCGGATCTCCTCGGTGGTGCGATACTCTTTTTTAGCCACGATCTCCATCTGCGGCGTGATGATGCCCTTGCGGGCAGCATCCATCTGGGTAGTATAAGTCTGCATACGCTCTGTTCCTCCAAATGACAGTTTATCTCTGAACAGCAGGGTGCTGGTCATACAAGGGTAGGGAAAGGCAGCCGTCATTCAGAAAAAACAGAACGTTCTGGATGCCGGCACCTGCGCAAAATACGCTTTTCATGTTGGTTTTCTCCATGAATTTTATAACGCGGCCCAAGGTGGTGTCCCCGGTTTGCCGCGGGATCGGTCAGATGATCTGCTCCGACAGGGCTTTCAACTCTTTGCACTCGGTCTCGATGTCGTCTGCTGCAAAGATGGCGCTCACAAGGGCCACGCCATCCACACCGGTGCCCTTGAGCTGCAGGATGTTCTCCTTGTGGATGCCGCCAATGGCCACCACCGGGATGTCCACGGCATCACAGATGGCCTTCAGGGTCTCGTGGGGCAGAACGTCCACATCGGTCTTGGTGTGGGTGGCAAAGGCTGCGCCCACGCCAAGGCAGTCTGCGCCGTGCTTGACGGCTTCCCGTGCTTCCTCCACACTGTGGACGGAAACGCCGATCATCATACCGTCGCCCACACGGGCGCGCACCTGCGCTGCGGCCATATCCTCCTGTCCCACGTGCACACCCTCGGCGTGGCAGCGGATGGCAATGTCCACATTGTCGTTCACAAAGAACGGCACGCCGTAGCGCTGGCACAGAGCATGGATCTCCACAGCCTCTTTCAGAAAGGCTTCGTCGTCCAGCTCTTTTTCACGCAGCTGCACACAGGTGACACCGCCCTTCAGGGCGCTCTCCACCTGTTCATAGAGGGTCTGTTTGCCCACCCATGCGCGGTCGGTGACGGCATACAGAAGCATGTTCTGCTTATCGCACTTCATAGTTTGCTCCTTCTTCCAGCTGATCCGGGGTCATATTGTAAATGGCATCGATGATATAATTGCGGTAGGTGGAGTTGCCGTCCAGCGGGGTCAGGCGCTTGTGGGCGGTCTCGCCCGCAAGGCCCATGGCGCACACTGCAGCTGCAGCAGCTTCCAGCGGATGACCGGGGTTGGCGGTGACGAACGCCGCCGTCAGGGCCGAAAGCTGGCAGCCCGTACCGGTGATGCTGCTCATCATGGCATTGCCGTTGCGGATGCAGTAGGCTTTTTCGGCATCGGCCACGATGTCGATGGCACCGGTAATGGCAATAACGGCACCCGTCTGGGCTGCAAAGGCCTTGGCAAAGGCCACGGCAGAATCCAGATTTTCCTCAGTAACTTTATCGGCCACATCGGCATCCACACCCTTGGTGGTTCCCGCGCCGGAGGCCAGCGTTTTGATCTCCGAGATGTTGCCGCGGATCACGGTGAACTTTACGTCCCGGAGCAGGCGGAAAGCCGTGTCGGTGCGCAGGCGGGATGCACCCGCACCCACCGGGTCCAGCACCACAGGATGGCCCAGCGCGTTAGCCTTTTTGCCCGCCAGCAGCATGCTGGTGATGGTGCGGCTGTTCAGGGTGCCAATGTTGATGTTCAGACCGCCGCAGATGGTGGTGATGTCCTCCACCTCAGCGGCATCGTCGGCCATGATGGGCGAAGCACCGCAGGCCAGCACCATGTTGGCGCAGTCGTTCACGGTGACGTAGTTGGTAATGTTATGGATGAGCGGGCAGGTGCGGCGCAGGTTCTCGAATTCTGTTTTGAACATTCGGGTGCCCCTCCGTCAGGAAAGACTGTTCTGCATGGAGCGCAGTGCGCCGGAGCGCTGCAGGCTGTACACCAGCACGCCCGCAATGATGGAACCCACTGCAGTGGAGATGAGGAACGGCACGATGTAGGCATAGAACGCGATGTCGCCGGCGCTTTTGCCCATGAGGAAGATGGCCACCGGGTAAGCGCACAGGCCGCCCAGAATGCTGGTGCCGAACACCTCGCCCACCATGGTGGCAAGGATGTTTTTGGTCTTATGGTACACAAGGCCGCACAGCAGTGCGCCGAACATGCTGCCGGGGAAGGCCATCAGGCTGCCCAGACCCAGCAGATTGCGCAGCAGCGAGGCCACAAAGGCCACGCCCACGCCCCACCACGGGCCAAGCAGCACCGCGCAGGTCACATTGACCATGTGCTGGATGGGTGCACATTTGCTGCCGAACATGGGGAAGCTGAATACGCTGCCCACCACGCACAGAGCGCACAGCATGCCGGCCAGCGCCAGCTTTTTCACAGAGAGTTTTTTCATAAGGCAAGGCTCCTTTCCAAACCTGCGGAAGCAGCAAAAACCATACAGCGCCTCCGCAAACAGCCCGCACCCGGTGCCAGACCCGGCGCAGGAACTATAAGAAGCGGTCGAGACTTTCTGGTCTCCTCTCACGCCGGAACACGGCTTCCCATCGCTGACGGTCACAAAGCTCAGGGCGCTCCCCCTCAGCCCGCTGCGGCACTTCCGCAGAAAAGTACAAGGCATCCTCCTTAATGGTAATAGGTACACAACAAAAAAAACAGGAGACACCTTCCGCGGTGCCTCCTGCAAAAAATCATCCATTCTGACTTCCTACGGCGGCATTATCCGCATCAGGTAAAAGGGTCGAAGTTTAGGTACTTCCTCTCAGCCTGCTTCACAAGCTCCCCTGTATTTGATTGTGACTGTATTTTACACCCTTTGCGCACAAATTGCAAGAGGGGGCAAAGGCGCGCACAGCGGTGCAAAACGTTTTTCACGCAGTTTTTGGGGCGTTTCACGCAGGTTTTATTGAAAAAGAAGGTGAAATATGGTCTTTTTAAGGCGGACACATCCCCCCCTTGTAAGCAAAAAGGAGGAATTCCATATGAAGCAGACGACCCTGACCCAAAGGCTGCTTTCGGCCCTCGTGGCGCTGTGCATGGTGCTGAGCGTGTGCGCACCCGCCTTTGCGGATGTGACCGACCCTGATATGGCCAAGGCCGCACAGTGGTGCACCGAGCAGGGCACCATGGGTGCCAAGGGCGACCGCTTTGAGCCCGAAGGCTGGACCCCGAAGTTCAAGGTGATCGAAGTGTGGAACAAGACGTTCCCCGCAGCCTGATGCCGGCCGTGTGGATGCCGTGCTCGGTTCGGACCTTTTCCGTGAAAATGGGGCTGTTGCAAAATAGCTCTCTGAAAAAATCATGAACAAAACCCGGAACCTTTTCTCGGCCAAAACGGCTCAAAAAGGGTTCCGGGTTTTTGATGTTATGCTGTTTCCGCCTTATCCGTTCCACCCTCTGGCAGAGGGGTCCAGCATTTCGGTGGCAGAGTAAATGAGGGCGTTGCAGATGGCTGCAGCCACATTGCTGCCGCCCTTGCGGCCCATGGCGGCGATGGCAGGCACGCCGTATCGCTCGCAGGCGGCAAACAGTACTTCCTTGCTTTCCACCACATTCACAAACCCCACCGGCACGCCAATGACCAGCGCAGGCCGCAGACCGGCTTCCATTTCCTCCGCAATGGTCAAAAGGGCCGTGGGCGCATTGCCAATGGCCAGAATGGCCCCCGGGTGCTCCCGGGCAGCGCGGTGCATGGCGGCAACGGCACGGGTGGTGCCCGCCTGCTTTGCGGCTTCGGCCACAGCGGGGTCTGCCATGTAGCAGATGGCTTCACCGTTCAGTTTTTTCAGGCCCGGCTTTGTGATGCCCGCCAGCGCCATATTGGTGTCGGTAACGATGAAAGCACCCGCGTGCAGGGCCTTGACTGCGGCTTCCACCGCGCCGGGTGTAAAGCGCAGATTTTTGGCATAGTCGAAATCCGCGGTGGTGTGGATGACCCGCTTGACCACCGCAGCCGTCTCCGGCGGCGGGGTCAGGCCCAGCTCGTCCAATTCCCTTGTGATAATGGAGATGCTCGTCCGTTCAATGTCGGCGGGCAGATGATGCTGCGGTGTCATGTGTTGTCTCCTTTTTGCATTCCCATAGCGGCATAGATGGCGGGCATATCCAGTGCCGCACGCACACCATCGGCAAGCAGATCAAGCTGCTGCTGACGGTACTGCTCCATGGGGATAAGCTCGGCCCCGGCCGGATCGATGCCCTTCCGTTTGCACAAAAATGCGGTCAGTTTTTCGGTCAGTTCGCCGGTGTCGAACAGGCCGTGCAGGTAGGTACCGAATACACTGTCCTGCACACAGCCCTCCGGCGTGCCGTCTGCAAGGATGCAGAACGCACTGCCCCACACCTCGGTGCGGCCTGCGTGGATCTCGTAGCCCGTCAGCTTTGCGCCTGCAAAGGGTTCTGTGGTCACACAGGCTGCGGTCTGGGTCAGGTGCTTTTCGGTGCCGAACACCGTCGTGGTGGGCAGCAGGCCAAGGCCCCGCAGGGTGCAGGGGGTACCGCTCTCCTCCCCTGCCGGGTCGCAGAGCTGTTCGCCCAGCATCTGGTAGCCGCCGCACACGCCCAGCACCGGCGTACCGGCTGCCGAAAGCCTGAGCACCGCCGCTTCCAGTCCGCTTTCCCGCAGCCAGCGCAGGTCGTCCATGGTGTTCTTGGTGCCGGGCAGGATGACGAGATCCGGTGCACCCAGCTGGCGGGTGCGCTGCACATACCGCACGCCCAGCAGCGGGTGCTGTTCCAGCGGGATAAAGTCGGTGAAGTTGGACACATGCGGCAGGCGCAGGATGGCGATATCCAGCGGCTTGACCGCAGCTTTTGTATCCAGCCGGTCGGAGAGGGAGTCCTCGTCCTCGATCTCCACCCGCAGGTACGGCACTACGCCCAGCACGGGCAGCTGCGTTTTTTCTTCCAACATGGCAAGGCCGGGCCGCAGGATCTCCACATCGCCCCGGAACTTGTTGATGATGAGCCCCCTGATGCGGGCGCGCTCGTCGGCTTCCAGCAGCTCCACAGTGCCGTACAGCTGGGCGAATACGCCGCCGCGGTCGATATCGCCCGCCAGCAGCACCGGCGCATCCACCAGCTTTGCAAGGCCCATGTTCACGATATCGTCGGCTTTCAGGTTGATCTCCGCCGGGCTGCCCGCGCCTTCGATCACGATAATGTCGTTCTCGGCGGCAAGGCTGTTGTAGGCTTCCAGAATGTCCGGGATAAGGCTGTGCTTCATTTTAAAGTAGGCGGCGGCAGGCATCTGGCCCCGGGCCTTGCCGTTCACGATCACCTGACTGCCCACATCGCTGCTGGGCTTGAGCAGGATGGGGTTCATGCGCACATCCGGCTCCACGCCTGCAGCCTGTGCCTGCACCACCTGCGCACGGCCCATCTCCGCGCCGTCGCGGGTGACGAAGCTGTTTAGGGCCATGTTCTGGCTTTTGAAAGGGGCCACGCGGTAGCCATCCTGCGCAAAGATGCGGCACAGCGCCGCGCACAGCAGGCTTTTGCCCGCACCGCTCATGGTGCCCTGCACCATAATGCATTTTGCCTTGCTCATTGTGCCACCTCCGGCAGGGTTTCGGCCAGCAGTGCAAGCAGCTGCCGGTTCTCGTTTTCTGTGCGCACAGCGGTGCGGTACCAGCTGGCATCAAGGCCCGGATAATTGCCGCAGCTGCGCAGTACCGCACCCTTGCGGCGCAGCGCTTCGCCCAGCGCTTCCGGCGCGCGGAACAGCAGATAGTTAGCCCGGCCCTCGATCACCCGCAGGCCCAGCGCCCGCAGGCCGTCTGCCAGCACAGGCCGCTGTGCTTCGATCAATGCACGCACCTTCGCCACATATTCCGTCTCGTCCAGCGCAGCAATGCCCGCCGCCTGTGCCAGACTGGAAACCGCCCACGGCTGGCCCGCTGCCCGCATCCGGGCAAGCAGCTCTGTGTCAGAGCACAGGCAATAGCCCAGACGCACGCCTGCCATGCCGTAAAGCTTGGTGAAGGCTTTTAAAATAATCAGTTTTTTGCTGTTTTTCAGCAGATGCTTTGCCGAAAGGCCTTCGCCCTCCGGCAGAAAATCCAGAAAGCATTCGTCCACGGCCAGCACCGCACCCACGGCTTCGCATCTGCGCAGCAGCGCTTCCACAAGGGCAGGCTCTGCCAGCTGGCCGGTGGGGTTGTTGGGCTGACAGAGGAACACCATATTTGTACCCGGGTGCACCGCGTTCAGGAGATCTTTCGTCACCGCAAAATCGTTTTCTTCCCGCAAAAAATGCCGTTCCACCGTGCAGCCTGCCGTTTCAAGGGCGGTGGCGTACTCGGCAAAAGTGGGGGCCGTTACCAGTGCAGTGCGGGGCTTTGCAGCCAGCGCCAGCCGGAAGATGAGGTCTGCCGCGCCGTTGCCGCACAGCAGCCATTCGGCGGGCACTCCCTCAGCCGCAGCCAGTTTTTCACGCAGGGCCCGGCACAGCGGGTCGGGGTAGCGGTCGGCCGTGGCAAGCGCTGCCGTAATGGCCTTTGCCACCCCTTCCGGCAGCCCCAGCGGACTGACATTGGCCGAAAAATCCAGCGGGTCGCGGCCAAACTCGGCGCGATAGCCCGCCCAGTCGCCGCCATGGGTCAATTGTTTCATGCAAGGAACCCCCGTATTGCTGCACCCCATGCCAGCGCAAAGCCGCTTGCCACATACATCATGCGGTTGGCGCGCAGGATGTCCTGCGGCTCAATGGGGCGCAGGGCATCACCGATGGTGGGCTTGGGGTAATATTCGCCAAAATAGTAAGCCGGGCCGGCCAGCTGCACGCCCAGTGCACCGGCGCAGGCGCTTTCGGTCTGGGCGCTGTTGGGGCTGGCGTGGCAGTGCCGGTCCCGCCGCCAGATGCGCCATGCACCTTTGGCATCGTTTCCGGTAAAGGCCGCAGCCGCCACCCACAAAAGGGCGGCAAGGCGGCTGGGGATGTAGTTGGCCACATCGTCCAGCTTCGCGGCTGCACGGCCAAAATAAAGGTACTTCTCGTTCTTGTAGCCCAGCATGCTGTCCATGGTATTGATAGCCTTGTAGGTCAGCGCCAGCGGTGCCCCGCCGATGAGCATATACAGCAGCGGCGCAATGACGCCGTCGCTGGCATTTTCGGCCACCGTTTCCACCGCGGCCTTGGTCACGCCCTCGGCGGTCAGGTCCTGGGTGTCGCGGCCCACGATGCGGCTCACGGCTTTGCGGGCAGCGGGCAGGTCGTTCCGGACCAGCTCGTTATACACATTTGTGCTCTCCTGCGCAAGGCCCTTGGCTGCCAGCGCCTGCCCGCACCAGAACATCTGCACCGCAAGGCCCAGCCACGGGCTGAGCTTTGCCGCCGCCAGACACACAAGGCTCGTGACCAGAAAGGTGCCCACCGGCAGGCAGAACGCCGTCACGGCACCGCCCAGCAGCTCTCCCTGCGGGGTGCCGGGCAGGCGGGCGCGCAGGAATTTTTCCAACCGGGAGATGCATCTGCCCATAAGCACCACCGGGTGCGGCAGCCACGCCGGGTCGCCGAAGAGCGCGTCCAGCACAAAACCGCCGACAACTGCCTGAAGGATCATGCCCTGCTCTCCTTTGTGTACTGGACGGTCTTTACGAGATACAGCAGATGCTTTTCCGTCCAGTCCTTTGCATCCAGCACAAAGCCGCCCGCGTTGGGCCCGCACCATGCGTAATAGTCCCTGTGGGGGACGGCAAACCGCTCCATGGCGGCCATCTGGGTGCCGCCGTGGGCCAGAATGACCAGCCGTTCTTCGCCTGCGGCAAGAGCTTTATCGATCAGCTCTGCCACGGTGCGGCAGATGCGGTCTGAAAAATCCGTCTTGCGCTCTCCATCCGGGCAGGGGCTTTCGCAGTTGGCCTTCACCCATGCCTGATACTCGGGGTCCTTTTCCATCTCGATGAAATTGCGGCCCTCAAAGCTGCCAAAGCACATCTCTTTCAGGCCGTCCACCGGCACAAGCTTTGCCTCCGGGAACAGGATGTGCGCCGTCTGGCTGGTGCGCTGCAGGGTGGAAACATAGACCACATCGGGGTCAAAATCTGCCCGGCGCAGCTGAGCAGCGCCTTCGGGTGAGAGCGGGATATCGCGCTGGCCCTGATAACGCTTCTGGGCGTTGTATTCCGTCTGGCCATGACGCAGAAGATAGATCAGCATTGAGACAATTCTCCTTTCAAAACCGTGGGGATGCCGCAGAACATCTGCACCACGCACTCTGCCCGTGCGGCCAGCAGGCAGGCAAGCCTGCCCGCCGCCTCGCGGTCTGCGCGCTGCTTTGGGTCCATCGGCACAACACCGCCGCCTACCTCGGTGGCGATGAGGATATCGTATTCATGGGCAAGCTTGTCTGCCAAGGCAGGCAGGTCGGCGTCATCGGCAGCCAATACCTGCACGTCCGAAAGACGCTTGCCGGGAAGTGTTTGCGCAAAGGTACGCTTGCCGCTGTAGAGCGGCCCGGTAATAAAGATCATAGCAGCCCTCCCCACTGGCAGGCACACAGTGCCGCCAGCATCCAAAGCTCGGCCTTTTGCAAAAACCACCCGGCAAGGTCGCCGGTGATGCCGCCGAACTGTTTCCGGCTCACGGCATGGTAGCGCCAGAGCACCGCCAGCGCTGCCAGCACCAGCGCCCAGCCGCCCAGCGCCGCCATACCCACGCACAGCACTGTGGCCAGCACCGCCAGCACCCGGCGCACCGCAGTTTTGTCTGCTGCAGTGGCAAAGGTGTGTGCAAGACCGGTGTTTTTTGCCATGGGGAACGATGCCACCGCAAGGCCCGAAAGCGCCCGTTCCAGCACCAGTGCCAGAACCCACAGCACACCCACGCGGGGTGTAAAACTCACACAGGTGCACAGGGCAAAATAGGCCAGAAAATAGCTGCACAGCCGGATGACCGCAAAGGCACCGCAATGGGGGTCTTTTAATATTTCCAGCTTCTTTTCTCGGTCGCCGTAGCTGGAAAGGGCATCGCAGGTGTCGGCATAGCCGTCCAGATGGATGCCGCCGGTGATCCATACCGGGATCAGCGCAAAGCCCGCCGCCTTGGCAAGGCCCGGCAGGGGCAGCGCGCCACACACACACCACGCCGCACCAATAACGACACCAATGAGCGGGAAGGCGCACATGGCGTAGCGCATATTTTTTTCGTTCCATTCGAACTGCGGCACCGGGATGGCCGAAAACATGGCAAAGGCCACCGCAATGGTCTGCAAAACGATCATTTTTCCACTCCTTTATGATAGACCGGGATGCCGCATACCACCCGCACCACATTGTCGGCCCGGGCAGCAAAGGCATTGTTTACCTGCGCCAGTGCCAGCAGATAGCGACCTGTGTCACCGGCATAATCGGCCCCGCCGCTGAACACCTCGTTGGAAACAACGATGAGGTTTTCGCACTGGGCTGCAAGGCTTTCCAGCCCGTGCAGGATGGCTTTGGCCGCGTTTTTCCCTGCTCCCGCCGGGTCGTACAGCTCGTTGGCGGCAAGGTTGCCAAGGTCTTCCAGCAAGGCGGTGCCCCGCGCAGGCAGGCGCACATTGTCCAGATGCAAGGGGCACTCCACCGTTTCAAACTGCTTTGCGGCCCGCATTTTGCGGTGCTTTTCTACCCGGGCGGCACACTCGGCATCCCACACCTGCATGGTGGCAAGATAGTAGCGGGGGCCGGTGGTCCTGAGCACAAGGCTCTCGGCATATTCACTTTTGCCGCTGGCCGCGCCGCCCAGAACCAGCGTCAACATTGGGGCATATACGGCGCAATGCCGCCCTCCGCAAAGGAGTAGCACCCGCCGTATACGGCCAGCGCCATATCCCACAGCGGGATGCTGGCCACCGCGCCGGTGCCCTCGCCCAGATGCAGCCCCGCCGTAATGATGGGTGCCTTGCCCAGTGCTTCCAGCACGATGCGTGCGGCAGGCTCTGCCGAGCAGTGGCTTGCAAACACAGCCTTTGCCGCCGCCGGGCACAGCCGCACGGCGCACAGCGCGGCCACTCCGCTGATAAAGCCATCTGCCAGCACCGGCACACCGGCCAGTGCACCGCCCAGAAACACACCGCACAGGCCCGCGATTTCAAAGCCGCCAAGCTTTGCAAGAACATCCAATGTGTCTTCCGGGTCCGGCTCATTGCAAAGGATGCCGCGGCAGATGGCATCCACCTTGCGGGCAAGCCCTTCGTCCGAGAGGCCCGCACCGCGCCCAGTCATAAGCTCCACGGGCTGGCCCAGCAGCACTGCCGCCACCGCGCTGGAGGTGGTGGTATTGCCAATGCCCATTTCACCGGTGGCGATGAGCCTGTAGCCATCCTCTGCCAGTTCCCGGGCAAGGGCAATGCCCTCCCCAACGGCCTGCACGGCCTCGGCCCGGCTCATGGCAGGGCCTTGGGTAAAGTCCGCCGTGCCTGCGGCAATGCGGCAGCTGCGCACGCCGGGCACCGGTTCGCCTGCCATGCCCATATCCACGGGCAGAACATCGCAGTGGGCCGTGCGGGCCATCTGGCACACACTGGTGCGCCGCATGGCAAGGTTTTCGGCCACGGCACGGGTCACTTCCTGCCCGGTCTGGCTCACGCCCTGCGCCACCACGCCGTTATCCGCGCAGAGCACCACCACCACCCGGCGGGAAAGATCAAGCTCCGCACTGCCGGTAAGGGCGGCGGCATCCTCCAGCATGGTCTCCAGCCGGCCCAACCCGCCCAGAGGCTTTGCAAGGCTGGCCCAGTGGGCGTGTGCCGCCGCGCGGGCGGCTTCGTTGGCCGGGGTGATACCTGCCAAAAGTGCATTCAGTTCCGTTTCGGTCATTTTGGTCATCCTTTTGTTTTGCTGTATCGTTCTGCCGCGCGCACAAAGCGGCCCGGCAGGGGCGTGCCCGCCCAGTATAAATGCGGGAACCCCGCATAGAAATTCTCGTTTGCAAAGCCGCATTCCCACTGCATTTTTTCGTTTTTGCAGGCAGTAAATGCAGTGCCGTTTGCGGTGGAATCCCAGTGGTGGAATTCGTGGATGGGCAGCGTTTCTCCGGCGCAGAAGAGCATACTGTCCGCCTTGGCAGTCATTTCGGCATAGCCAAAGCGCACCAGCCTTCCCACCCGGATGCCATCGCCCGGCAGAACGTCTGCCATGGGCCACGCCTTACCGTCGGCATCCTCAAGGCTCCGGCCCAGATACAAAAAGCCGCCGCATTCGGCCGCTGTGGGCAGGCCCGCCTGCACGGCCTGCCGGATGGAAGCCAGCATGGTTTTGTTTTCACTCAGCGTTTTGGCGTACAGCTCCGGGTAGCCGCCGGGCAGATACAGCCCACCTATATTTTCCGGCAAAACCGCATCCTGTACCGGGCTGAAAAGCACAAGCTCCGCCCCGGCATCCCGCAGTGCGTCCAGCGTTTCGGCATAGGTAAAGCAGAACGCCTCGTCCTTTGCCACCGCAATGCGGACGGATGTGGGTGCAGCTGCTCCCGGCAAAGCTTCCGGCGCAGGCTTTTCGGTCAGCACGGCAAGGCGCTGCCAATCCAGCACCAGTGCATCGGCCAGCAGGGCGATCTTTTCCTGCAGGTCGGCAATTTCATCTGCAGTCTTCAGGCCGAGGTGTCGGCTTTCTACCGCTGCCTGCGGCAAATGGGGCAGATAGCCCAGCACCGGCAGGCCGGTCTCCCTTTCCAGCAGGGCCTTGAGCATTTTATACAGCTTTTCGGAACAATCATTGAGCAGGATGCCCGAAACATGGCTGTTTTTGCGGAAGTTCACAAGGCCCTGAATTTGCGCGGCCAGCGTCACGCTGGCACCCTTGGGCTGTACCACCAGCAGCACCGGCAGGCCCAGCGTATCCGCCAGTTCCCAAGCGCTGGCACGGGTGGTCAGGCCCTGACCATCATAAAAGCCCATAGCGCCCTCGCACACGGCGGCACCATGCCCGGCGGCATAGCGGGCAAAAATGGCCCGCACTATATCCCTGTTGGAAAGAAACAGATCCAGATTGTGGCTGTCCACCTGCAGAGCCGAGCGGTGGAACATGGGGTCGATGTAGTCCGGCCCGCTTTTGAACGCACAGGGGTCGGCCCCGCGCTTTTTCAGCGCCGCCAGCACTGCACAGGCAACAGTGGTCTTGCCGCTGCCGGAAGAAGGCGCGGCGATGAGGAATTGCATCATTTGCGTGTACCCGTAATGAGGAAGATGGGGTTATTGGCCATGAGCAGGTGCAGTCGGCCCACCGGTTTTGTGCGGCTGACGGCGATCTGCGTTACCTCTGCGGTCAGGCCCCGGGCCGTGAGGGCGGCAATGGCAGCGCCCAGCGTTTCCAGCGCAATGGCCGAAATGCAGATGCGTGCGTTCGGATTCTTGCCGAGCACTTCATCCAGCACGGCTTCCATGCCGCCTTTGGTGCCGCCGATGAACACGGCATCCGGCGCAGGCAGGTCTGCCAGCACATCCGGTGCGCGGCCCTCGATGAGGATGAGGTTGCAAGCATGGAACTTTGCCCGGTTTTTACGGATCAGTTCACAGGCATCCGGTTCACACTCCACGGCGTAAACGCGGCCTTTGGGTGCCGCCAGCGCAAGCTCCACGCTCACACTGCCGGTGCCTGCACCCACATCCCACAGAGTGTCGGTGGGCATTACCGCCAGCTTTGCCAGCGCAGCAGCGCGCACCTCCTGCTTGGTCATGGGCACCTCGCTCCGGATGAAGCTTTCGTCCGGGAAGCCCGGCGCACGCAGCTGCGGCAGATCAAAGTTTTCCACCAGAAGCACGCTGAGTGGTGCAAAGCTCTGCCCCGCCAGCTCTGCAGCAGAACCGTAGCGGATGGCTTCCGCCTCGGTGCCAAGGTTTTCGCCCACCACGCCGTGGGCTTCGCCCATACCGGCATCGGTCAGCTTCTGGCACAGAGAGGCGGGCGTTTCAGTGCCGCCGGTGAGGAAGAACACCGAACGGTTCATCATGCACTCGGCCACCGGGTCGCAGGCGCAGCCATGGGCCGAGACCAGCTTCCAGTCCTGCCACGGTCGGCCCAGCGCCGCTGAAAGCAGCTGGATGCTGGAAACGCCCGGATACACCCGCGCGGGGATGCCCAGCACCCGCAGCGGCGTGAGCAGACCGGACGCACCGGAGTAAAATCCGGTATCGCCGCTGTAAAGCACGGCAGCATCCTGCCCAGGGTTTTGTGCCAGCGTTTCCAGAATGTCAGCGGGCTGGTAGAGCGCGAACTGCCGGGCCGTGCAGTCTGCAGGCAGGCCCGCCAGCAGCCGCTTTGCACCGAACACAAGGCCCGCGCTGCGCACAGCCTGCTGTGCCTGCGCCGAAAGGGCTTCCCATTTTCCGCTGCCCATGCCGATCAGTGTGACCATTGCAAAATCTCCTTGCAATACGCTAAAATTTGTGTTTCCGTCTCGCCAGTTTCCGGCGGGCGGCGCAGCACCACCAGCTGTGCGCCGGTATCGGCAGCGGCCTGCACCTTCTCGGCAAAGCCGCCCGCTGCGCCGCCGTCCTTGGTGACGAGGTACCGGATCTGGAACTGTGTTATCAACGCCTTATTCAGCGCCAGACTGAACGGTCCCTGCATGGCAATGATGTTCCGGTGCGGGACATTGGCTGCTTCACAGGCGGCAATGCCCTCCGGCGTGGGCAGGACGCGCGGGTAAAGCCGCGCCGGTTCCAGCCCGGCAAACACAGCCAGCTCCTTGGCACCGGTGGCAAGCAGGATATTGCCCTCTGTCCCGGCCAGATATTCTGCAGCCTGCGCTGCTGTTTCAAACACCGCACAGCCGGGCGGCAAGGGGCTTTGCGCACGCAGCAGGCGGCGGTATTCCACGCCCGCCTGCACCGCTGCAGCGCGGATATTCCTGGTGGCATCCACTGCATAAGGGTGGGTGGCATCCACGCAGAGATCAGCTCCCGCCAGCAATGCCGCCATGGCATCCGGCTGCAGCCGCCCGGCGTGCACCGTGATGCCCGCCATTTCGCCCTGCTCCTCGGCCCCCAGCGGCGTTGCCACGCACACCGTTACCGCAACGCCAAGCTCTGCCAGCTTTTTGGAAAAGCGACGGCCCTCGGTGGTGCCGCTGAACACGACCGCCTTCACTTACGGTACCCCCGCGGCGTGACCATCCGGCCCGAAAGGGCGCGGGTATTGCTGTTGCCGATATACACGGTGGTGAACATATCCACCGGCGTGTTTTCCAGCTCGGCCAGCGTCAGCACCCGGGCGCTCTGGCCCTCGCGGCCAATGTTGCGCACAAGGCCGCAGACGGTATCATCCGCCTTGCCGTTTGCGCGCAGGATGCGCACTGCCTTTTGCAGGTAGTCCGGCCTGCCCTTGGAGGAAGGATTATAGAGTGCAGCACAGAAATCTCCCTGCGCTGCGCAGGCCAGCCGCTTTTCGATGACCTCCCACGGGGTAAGCCGGTCGGAAAGGGAGATCACGCAGAAATCGTGGGCCAGCGGCGCGCCCAGCACAGCCCCGCCGCTGAGGGCGGCCGTAAGGCCGGGCACCACTTCTACGGCAACGTCCGGGTAATCCTGCGCCAGTTCCAGCACAGGGCTGGCCATGCCGTAAACGCCTGCGTCGCCGCTGCACACCATCACCACGCGCCTACCGGTATTCGCCTTTTCCAGCGCCCAGCGGCAGCGGTCGATCTCCTTGGTCATGCCGGTGGAATAATATTCCTCACATGGGAACTCCGGCTCGATCAGATCAAGATAAAGTTTATAGCCGCAGATGGCATCTGCGTGTTCCAGAACGTTCTGGGCTTCCTGCGTCAGGTAGTAAACATCTCCGGGGCCAATGCCCACCACGTAGACTACCTTTTCCGGTTCGTCGATTTCAAATTTCATCGGATCAAACATTCTGCCACCTCCAGTCCGGGGCATAGGGCCGCACGGCCAGCGCAAAGGTCACGCCGGTATGGGCATATTTGTGAAAAACGAGTGTCCCGTCTGCGGCCAGCACTGCCGACCGTTCACAGACATTGTCCACGCCGGTAACGCTCTGCACAAAGGCCGAAGGCGTAAAGCTGCCGGGGGCGGCACGCAGCTGTTCCGCTGTGAAAAACTGCACCGGCCAGCTGTGGCTCTTACAGAAGGTCAGCAGGCCCGCCTCGTTTTGTTTTAAGTCGATGCTTGCCGCCGCCGTGATGCATTGCGGCGCAAGGCGGTTCTGGGCACAGAAAGCTGCAAAGGCTTCGGCCAGCGTTTCGGTGCTGGTGCCGCGTTTGCAGCCCACGCCCAGCACGCCGATGCGCGGCACCAGATGCAGCGCATCCCCCGCCGGGCAGAGGGTGAGGGCAAAATCCGGGGCATCTCCCGCCGTGATCCCATCAGGCGGTGCACCAGCAATGGGCCAGTCGGATGCAAACTGCACCGTTTTGCCCGCCAGCAGTGCACCGCTGACAAGCTTGATGCGCTCCGGCTCCAGCACGGTGCAGTTCTGGTGCTTTGCCCACTCGTCCACCGCAAACACACCGTTTGCGTCGGTGGCTGTGGTGATCACCGGCACCGCACCGCACACAGCGGCAAGCGCCCGGGCAAGGTCGTTGGCACCGCCCAGGTGGCCTGAGAGGATGGGCACGGCAAAGCGGCCGCACTCGTCCAGCACCACAACGGCAGGGTCCTGTGCCTTGCTTTGGCAGTGGGGCGCAACGGCCCGCACCGCAATGCCCACAGCACCTACAAAAACAAGGGCATCGCTCCCGGCAAACTGGCGGGCCGTCCAATCGGCAAGGTGCACCTGCCCGGCTTCATGGCCGCAGCGGGTCACACTGCCGGGATATGCCGCCGCCAGTTTTTGGGCCAGTGCAAGGCCCTTTGCCGTAAAGGCAAGGTAGGCGCGGGTCACTGGTCGGTCCCCTTGCGGAACTCGGTGGTAAAGGCCGGGTCGTAGAGCTTGCTGCGCTCATAGTTCCGGCCCAGAAAGCCGCCTGCCACAATGAGCGCCGTTTTGGTGATGCCCGCTGCATGAACGCTTTCCGCCAGCGTACCTACGGTGCAGCGCACCGTTTTTTCCTCCGGCCATGTGGCCTTATACACCACCGCTGCCGGGGTATCCGGCGTATAGGCACCGCCTTCCAGAAGCGCCTGCTGTACTTTGTCCACAAGGCCGATGGATAGGAAAATGACCATCGTTGCCCCGTGGGCGGCAAGGCTTGCCAGCTTTTCTTTTTCCGGCACCGGGGTGCGGCCCTCCATGCGGGTGATGATGACGGTCTGGCTGACGGTGGGCAGCGTGTACTCTGCATTCAGCGCCGCCGCTGCACCGCAGAAGCTGGACACACCGGGGGTATCATCGTAGGGAATGCCCTCGGCGTCCAGCACATCCATCTGCTCCCGGATGGCACCGTAAAGGCAGGGGTCGCCGGTGTGCAGGCGCACGGTGATCTTACCCGCAGCTTCCATCTGCCGCATCACATCCAGCACCTGCTCCAGCGTCATTTCAGCGCTGTTATAAATGGCGCAGTCTGCCTTTGCAAGGCCCAGCAGGGCCGGGTTCACCAGACTGCCCGCATAGATGATGCAGTCGGCTTTCTGCAGCAGGGCCGCGCCCCGCCGGGTGATGAGGTCCGGTGCGCCGGGGCCTGCACCAACAAAATGTACCATAACGTTACTCCTTTACCAAAACGGTGGCAAAATAACCGGCCTGTTCCTGCGGCCGTTCAAGGGAAAGATCCGGGTAGACCCGCTCGTCCGGCAGACCGCAGTTGCACACAAGTGCGCTTTTTTTCAGCTTATCTGCCTGCTGCAGGGTATCCAATAAGACAGGCAATTGCCTGCCGGTTTTCATCAATACCTTGGTGCCGGGCATTTCCAGCACGCGGTCTGTCCAGCCGCCGGGCGCAATGGTAAGCGGCGTATCCATGCCGCCGGTCAGCGGCACATTCAGCCGCGCCGCCGCCGCACAAAAGCTGGGCACGCCTGCCGCCATGGCGGTGGCATAACCCCCGGCCTGCAAGATCTCCTGCAGGTAACCAAAGGTGGCATAGATGGAAACATCACCGATGTTCAGCATGGCAACGTCCTGCCCGGCATCCAGATACTGCCGCACCGCGGCGGCGGCTTTTTCGTGCGAAGCCGCCAGCGCGGCCGGGTCACGGCTCATGGCAAAGTACAGCGGGACGATGGTCTTGCCGTCCAGCGCTTCTCCCAGCGCACTGCGGGCGATGTCCAGCGCCAGCATCTGGCCGGAAGCAGTCTGCGGCGCGGCCAGCACCGGGCACTGCCGGATGAGCCGCACAGCCTGCAGCGTCATCAGCTCCGGGTCGCCGGGGCCGATGCTGACACCGTAAAATGTACCTTTCAGTTCTGCCATTCCTGCATCAGCTCCTTTGCCGTTTTTGTCTCGCCCAGCGGGCCGTGCTGGTTGGAAAAGAGCACCGCGCCCACCCGGAAGGCCCCGCCTGCCCGTCGGTCCAGATGCATCTGGATGGCGGCAAGGATGCTTTCCAGCACCGGTGCACGCAGCTGCGCGCCGTCCAGAATGTCAAGGCAGGCATCGGTGGTGGCGGCATCCATCAGGGCGGCGCACACCTCATGCGCGGCACCGCACAGCGCCGCATGGGCGCAAAACACTTCAGCGCGGCCATCCGCCGTGTGGGAGTGGGTGTTCATGACCCCTGCCGCCAGCTTGCAGAGCTTGCCCACGTGGCCTACCAGAAGCACTTCCTCAAATTTGGCCGTGGCAGCCATATCCAGCGTATCCCCGATGAAGTTGGAGGTCTTGACCACCGGGAACCGCTCGAACTGCGGCAGAGCGCTGGCCAGATAATCCAGCCCGTAGTTACCGGGGGCCAGCACCAGCCGCCGGGGGCCGGGGGCATTTTTTGCGCGCAGTGCGGCCTGATTCATTTCCAGCTGGATGGTATCCAGAATGGCCTGCTGGCTCATGGGTTCCACGATGCCGCTGGTGCCCAGAATGGAAAGCCCGCCCTCCACCCCGATGTGCGGGTTGAAGGTGCGCTTTGCCGTCTCGGCACCGCCTTCCACAGAGATGGTCACCGCAAAGCCGCCGGTGTAGGCAGCATTTTCAGCTTCCCGTTCCAGCGCTTCGGCGATCATCCGGCGGGGCACATGGTTGATGGCGGCTTCGCCTACGGGCTGGTCAAGGCCGGGCTTCGTCACCCGGCCCACCCCCTCGCCGCCAAAGATGCGCACGCCGGGGGCATCCGGTTCCAGCACCACTGACGCGACCACCGGCAGGCCCGTGGTCACGTCCACATCGTCGCCGCCGTCCTTGCGGATGGCACATGCGGCACCCGTGTCCGTGCTGCGGCAGTAAATGGGAGCCACCTCCACCACAATGCCCTTGGGCGTGCGCAGAGCCACCGTTTCCGGTTCGCGGCCGGTCAGCAGCAGACGCGCCGCCCCGGCAGCCCCCAGCGCGGCACAGGTGCCGGTGGTATAGCCGCAGCGCAGCAACTTCTGCCCGCTGCGGACGTAATGTTCAAACTGCGGCTTTCCGGCGGGTGCCTTTTCGGCTTCCGGCTCCGGTGTGCCGAACAGAGCCGTGTACTGCTGTTCGGTCAGGCCGTACAGGGCGCGGATGTTCTCCGGCTGAAACGCCTGTTCCGGGGTCAGCACGCCGGAAACACCACCGGGCGAAACGCACACCACCGTGTCCGCTATTTTTTCAGCCAATTCCAGCTCGTGCAGGCTCAGGATCACCGCCAGCTGACCGGTATGGGCCAGCTCCTTTAAAATGGTGAGCAGCTCGATCTTGCCCTTGATATCCAGAAAAGAGGTCGGCTCGTCCAGCAGGATCACTTCCGGCTGTTGGCACAGTGCCCGGGCCAGCAGGATGCGCTGGCGCTGGCCGTCGCTGATGCGGTTAAAATCCCGGTCTGCAAGGTGTGCCGCGCCCACCAGCTCCAAAGCTCTGTGCACCTGCTGCCTGTCCTCAGCAGACAAAATGCCCAGCCGTCCGGTGTAGGGATAGCGCCCCGCCGAAACAAAGTCAAAACAGGTGGTCAGCTCCATCCGGCGGCTGTGGGGAGCCATGAGGGCCAGCTTCTGCGCCCGCTGGGTACCGGTATAGGCAGTAAGATCCTTCCCCGCCAGCAGCACTGTGCCGCCCATGGGGGCCAGCTGGCCCGCCAGTGTGCGCAGTAAGGTGGATTTGCCTGCGCCGTTGGGGCCGATCAAGGTCAGGATCTGCCCCGGCTGCACCCCGAGGCAAATATCCGAGAGCAGCGGTGTCTTGCCGTAGCCGATGGCAAGACACCGCGCAGTGCAAAGTGCTTTTTCGTTCATCATGCGCCCTCCCGCTCTGAATTGCGCCGCACCAGCAGCCAGATGACCACCGGTGCGCCGAACACGGCCGTGACCGAGCTGATGGACAGCTCCGTGGGCGCGAACAGACTGCGGGCCAGCAGGTCGCAGAACAGGCAGAAAGCCGCACCGCCCAAGCAGCACCCCGGCAGCACATACAGCGGCTTTGCGCTGCCCAGCAGCTGCTTGACAAGGTGCGGCACCGCGATGCCTACAAAGGAGATCGGCCCCGCAAAGGCGGTGACGCAGGCCGCCAGCAGGCTGGATAGCAGCACCAGCGCTACCGAGAAAGGCTTGACATTCACGCCCACGCTGCGGGCATATGCTTCGCCCATCTGGTAGGCGGCCATGGGCTTGGAAAGCAGAAAGGATGCCGCCAGCGCAGGCAGCACCACCAGTGCCGCAGCCTGCACATTGGCCCATGTCACGCCGGAAAAGCTGCCCTGCGACCAGTTGTGCAGGTTGACGATGTTGGAATCCTGCGCAAAGGCCACCACGATATCGGTGATGGCGGAGCAGATATAGCCGATCATCACACCGCAGATGACCAGAATGCTCATGCGCTGCACCCGCCGGGCCACCGCCAGCACAAAGGCCATGGAAGCCATGGCACCCGCAAAGGCAGCCGCGATCATCGTGGCCGAGCTGGTCAGCATCCCGCGGTCCAGAAACACCACCATGGTCAGGGCCACCGCCAGCTTTGCGCCGCTGGAAACGCCCATAACAAATGGCCCGGCAATGGGGTTTGCAAAAAAAGTCTGCAGCAGGTATCCCGCTGCGCTGAGGGCTGCCCCCAGCAGCGCCGCCATGACCGCGCGGGGCAGGCGCAGCTGCAGGATGATGTTCCCCGCAAGCGCATCGCCGCCCTTGCCCAGCAGTGCCGTCAGCACCGCACCCGGTGCAAGGGATACGCTGCCCCAGAACAGGTTCAGCGCAAAAAGCACAGCCACGGCTGCCGCAAGGGCAATATAGGCGGCTGCAAGGCGTCTGGTACGGGTCATAGGCTTTCCTTTCTGTAAAATTTTCCTTCTTTAGTCCACATGGGTGAGGAATTTCAGGGTACTGGCGGCAGGTGTGCCCTTGGTAAACACCCGGTTCATATCCACGATCAGGTCTGCCAGCTCCATGCTCTGCTGGAACAGGCTCTGGGTGGTGCACCACACCTGACCGTTCTGCACCGCTTTGAACTCGTTCAACAGTGGGAAACGCTCGGTCAGCTGGCTCACCGATGCGATCATGCCCTCGATGGCGCTGTTGTAGATGAGCACATCGGCATCCTTTGCACCTGCATAGAAGTCCTCAAGCGGCAGGTTCATGGTAGCAAGGCTGTTGCCATTGTCCGTCAGGTCCGCAAAGACATAGCTGCCGCCCGCCATTTCGATCATGCGGGCCACATAGTCACTGCCCTTGCGCACAGTGGCAAGGTTGTTGGTGGTCAGCGAGAAGAAGGCACAGCTTTTTCCCGTGGGTTCCTGCGAGAGGATGGGCTGAACGGCTGTCTCCTGCGCGGAAAACACCTGCTCGGCCTGTTCTTCCCTGCCCAGCAGGATGCCGTAAAGCTTGATCCACTCCATGCGGGCCAGCGGGTCGCTCTCGTAACTGGAACGCTCCACCAGCACCGGGATGCCAAAGTGTTCCAGCTGCTCCTTTACCTCCGGCGTGTGCAGGATCATAGTATTCTCAATGGCAAGGCGGCAGCCCGCTGCCAGGATCTGCTCGTAATCCGGGGCGCTGTACTTGCCGGCGTAGGCAATTTTTCCCTCTTCCATGGCCTGCTTCACCTCGGGCAGATACCAGCCCTCGGCCTTGGTGCCGGAAAAGGCCACGCTGTCCAGTGCATCCAGATGCAAAAGCAGATCCATCACCGAGGTGGAGACCAGATAAATATTCTCCACCGGCTGGCGCAGCACAGTCACATCAGCAGGCAGACCGTCCACCTCCGCAGCATCTTCCGGCACAACAAGGAACCGTGCATCCGACTCCGCGATGGTCAGCATGGTATAGCCGCCCTCATAGCAGTCCGCTGTGAACTGCTGTGCATAGTCCAGCTTGTAATGATGGGAGAAAACAAGACTTTCCGTATTGGCAGGTTGAGCCTTGCTGCCGCAGCCGGTCAGCGTCAGCGCCGCAGCGGGGATCAGTTTCAGAAATTGGTTGCGAGTGATTTTCATAGGTAACTCCTTCCGTCACGGCTTGCGCCGTGCCACCTCCCTCATAGAGGGAGGCTTTGGCAGTACGGTAAAGTTTATCTTTTTGCCAAAGAAGGTGACTGGAGGAGTCACTTCAGACTTGCGGAATCAAAGGTCAGCGTATACTCGATCTCGTGGGGGGTGCTCATGGCAACGGTGTCGGCGGTGACATCCAGTGCGGTATCCAGCGCCGATACCGGAATTTCAAAGGTGGAATTGCCCTCGGTGTTGGTGGGCAGATACTTCTCGCCGTCCACGAGCATATAGTCGTAGTTGGGGCTGCTCCACACGATGGTGGCGGTCATTTTGCCGTCTGCCACGGTCAGGGCGGCGGGGCTCTCCACGGTGGCACGGCCGGAGCCGCCCTCCAGCGTCACATCACAGGTGTAGGTGCCGTCTGCCGGGGTCTCGGCTTCCGCAGCCTTTTCCACGGCATCACGCACGCTGACGACATGATCGTACCACTTGCCCTTGGTGCCCAGAATGGCAAGGTCAAAGTCCGTATCCACAGCAGTGACCGGAATGTCAAAGCCGTACACCTCCTCCGAGGTGCCGTCGGAATAGGTGACGGTATCTGTGGTGGGCTGCAGCCAGTCGGCCTCGTGGTCGGCGGCATCGGAAGCCTTGCCCAGATACAGGTTGACGATATGGGTGGAAGCAAGGCTGACATGGAAGGTCATCTGGCCGTTCTCCACGGTCAGGGTGCCCTTGCCGTCGCAGGCTTCGTTGGCGTGGAACATGCTGCTGTCGGTGTCAAACTCGGCGGTATACACACCATCCGGCAAAGCGGCGGTCTCAGCGGCAGAAGAAGCCACAGAGGATGCCGCCTCGGAAGAAGCAGCACTGGAAGCTGCAGAAGATGCCGTGGAAGAAGCGCCGCAGCCCACCAGCAGACTCAGTGCCAGAGAAGCAGCGACAATACAGGAAAAAACGCGTTTCATAGGAAATACCTCTACATTATAAGAAATCAGCTTTTATTATACCATTGTTCAGATAAAAAATGAACCCTCTCCACCGGATGCCGCAAAGCGGCCGCGAGACGGAGAGGGTTCGTTTGATCAACCGTTCAGAGAATCGATCGCCGCCTTGGTGTGGGCGACATACAGCTTCTGGACATCCTCGATCCCGCCCAGACCAGCGATCTGGCAGTCGATGCTGTCGAAAGCACCGGAAGCCTTGAACTGGCTCAGCCAGGAGTCGGCATCCTCACCGGCCATATCGTTGTTGGCGTGATCGCCGGCAACCACCATCAGCGGGCGCAGGATGACCTTGGTGTAGCCCGCAGCCTTAACAGCCTCGATGACGTTCTCGCAGGCAGTCTCTTCCGGCTTGCCCTCAACGGTGCCAATGAACACATTGTCGTAGCCCAGAGTCTGCATAGTGGTCTGCATCTGGCTGTAGCTCACCTTTGCGGTGTGCGAGGTGCCGTGGCCCATAAAGACAAAGGCGACCTTGTCCGCAGCAGCGGCATCCAGACTGTCGTAGCCGGCTTCCTTCACGGCAGCAGCGGTGACAGCCTTGGCAACGTCTTCCTTATCCTGATTGATGATGGTGGCATCGGAACCGACCTCGCCCAGCAGGGGCTCAGCCACAGCGACAGATTCAAACTTGTCGCGGTAGGTGTCGATCATTTCCATCATCTCGTCGTACTCAGCACCGTGCATCAGGTGGGTGGGCTGGACGACCAGATTCTTCACGCCGTTTTCCACAGCGCGGTCCATGGCCTGCTGCATGTTGTCGATCTTTTCGCCGTCACGAGCCTGCACATGGTTGATGATGATCTGTGCGGTGAATGCGCGGCGCACAGACCAATCCGGGTATGCGGCCTGCAGAGCATCCTCGATGCCCTTGATGTCCTTCACGCGGCTGTCGTTGAAGGAGGTGCCGAAGGAGACCACCAGCAGCTCGTTGTCGCCAATGTCGTCCTGATTGCGGGCATCGTCCTTGGAAGCATCACCGGTGTCACGGCCAAAGTAGTCGGGGTCGGCGTTCTCACCTTCCACCAGTTCCTTCTGGGTGTCGGTCAGGGCATCCCATGCAGCCTTGGCGGCTTCGCACTGGGCATCGGTATCCTCATTGCGCTCCTGCACATAGATGGCATCGATCAGGTCTGCCACGTTCTTTGCTGCCATTTCGTCAGCCTCCTCGCTGCTCGCTTCGCTGGAAGCGGAAGACGCAGCGGTGCTGGATGCAGTGCCGGAAGCAGCACCGCCGCAGCCAGTGAGCACGCCGGCGCACAGAGCCAGAGCCGTAACAGCTGCGGCCAGCTTTTTGGTTTCGATCTTTCTCATTGTCTTGTCCTTTCCTGCTGGATAAATTGCGGTTTGAACCAAACAAAGGGTACAGGAAAGAAAGATGAAAGAAGAGGCCCTTCTGTCCTGCGGATGGCATGACAAAAAGACCTCTGTTGTTTCAGGGCTTTTTGGTACAACCAATTCCTCGTGATCTGGGGTTTGCACCCCCGTACCAACAGCAGGCAGGTTTCCTGACTGAAAGATCGCCGCCCGTCATCTCCTTCCCAGAGCAAAAGCTCCAGTGGCTGGCGCAAAGCACCCTGATGCGGACTCCCTTATCACAGTGACGAGATCGTGCGGGATCTGCACCCGCTTCCCTTTTACCCTTTCCGCCGTGCAGTGCATCGGCAAAAGGCACCTGCTGTTTTTCTGTTCAGTTCGTCCGGCATTATATCATAAAACTGCGCAGAATGCAATAAAAAACGGCATCCTGCCTTTTTATAAGGAAGGATGCCGTTTGGAGATCGAGCCAAATGCGGAGCTTACTGGAGCGCACGGATCGCATTGATGGTGATTTTGTACTGGCAGGTCACGCTGTCAAACAGCTCCTTGGTACCTTCCAGTGTGCCTGTGCGCAGCACCTCGGTCAAATCGTAGGTGGGCTGATACAGGTTGGTAAAGCCCAGGTTCTGGCACACGCCCTTGAGCGTGTGTGCCGCACGGAATGCTTCCTTCACATTTCCTTCCTTCAATGCCTGCTCCAGTTTCGGATAGCTGTCGTCGTTCAAAAACATCAGCGTAAATCTGCAGATCATGCCTTCGTTGTAAAGCCGCTTGAGCACATCCTCATAATTTGCGCCCATCTGTCTATAACATTCCTGAATCGTCATGGTTTGTCGCTATGCCTTTCTTTTTCTACTGATCCCGCCTGATTTGCCACAGAGTGACAAAAGCGCCATCCATTTTGTTGCACTTTGTTGCGTTTTTAATATATCACGCCTTCCTGCGTTTTTCAATGCAGAGACAAAAAGTCTTGCACTTTTCACATATTGTCCCGAGTTTTTCTTGCAATTTGCCTATCAATTTCTTCCGGCTGGCTTTTTTCTCCGACTTTGCCGTGCCTGCATGGCTGCAGGGCTTTTCCCGCCTTTGCTCTGCCGTTTCTCTGCACGGAAAACGCATTTGAAGAAAAAGGTAAAAAAACAGTTGACAAAAGCCTTTCTGCATGATAGAATAAACAAGTCGTCCGGCGAAGGACACAAAAAGTGAATATGGGCGTGTTCCCGAGTGGCCAATGGGGACAGACTGTAAATCTGCTGCTTTCAGCTTCGGTGGTTCGAATCCACCCGCGCCCACCAAACAAGAAAAATCCGAACCTGTTTCCGATTGGAGAAGGGTTCGGATTTTTCGTTTTCTTCGGGTTTGAGAATGAAGGCTCCCGTGGACGGCGTAAAACTCCGATACCTTGTCATAGACCGTAAGCCAATAACAAGATTTGGAGGATGCGATTATGAAGTACGATGCAAGAGCCTGCCATTTCAACATGGACACTGGATGTGTGGAGCTGCGGCTCCGGGATGGGAGAAAAATCTCCATCGATTGTACCGGGGTCGAGGATGCGCTGGATGTGACCATGGCCCAGCAGACTGAACTGGACTACCTCATCTACAACGACCCACTGGGCTATGCGGATTTGATTCTGAACGGTGACCCGGAGGAGTATTTGAAAAACGTAGCTGGAAGCCATGGGTTAGAAGATTAAGGGCAAAAAAATAAGAGGTGCGCCCAACTGGACACACCTCGGCGAGATACATCTATGTAAGGATGTAAGGCAGGGCGTTCCCTTTACCGGGAGCGTCCTGCTGTTTTTATGCGGCAACAGGCAATGCTTGTAGAGCTTCCTGCTCTTTCAGCCATTCCTCATATTCACGCTGGCCTTCCT
>ERZ780144.838-NODE-838-length-38681-cov-26.712473_pt1 | contig 38681 bp, 26 predicted proteins | sample MGYA00511380_ERZ780144 | MGnify/ENA primary metagenome ERZ780144 (study PRJEB29588, sample SAMEA1965858) | human gut metagenome | biome: human gut; feature: human-associated habitat; material: faeces | place: Denmark | collected 2008/2010 ... | reverse complement strand
CTCATGGCCAACGGCTTCCAGGGACAGGCCGGGCAGCAGGTTCCCGAGATGACGCTCGAGATTGTCGCAGGTATCACGGACCGCTATGTCGAGCTGTACGAGAAAATCACCGGCGAGCGGTTTGTCAAGGCCGCGGAGGCATCCGACACGGAGACGATTCTGCGGCGCATCGAAAAAAATGTCTCCGAGTGCCTGAAGAGCCTCGAATAAAAGGCCCCGTATTCCATCATCAGAGCACAAAATCGACAAAGCGGCAAACTTCGGTTTGCCGCTTTGTAACAGTTGGGTGTTGCGGCGAAAAATCCCGCGGCGCGTCAGCGCACGGGCACGACGCGGTCCTCCTCGCCGACGGGGCGCAGCACGCGGCAGGGCGAGCCTGCGGCGATCATCCCGGCGGGGATGTCGTGCGTGACGACGCTTCCGGCAGCGATCACGGCGCCGTCGCCGATCGTCACCCCCTGGAGGATGGTCACGTGGCCGCCGATCCAGACGTTGCTACCGATCACAACGGGCAGCGAGCGCATGATGCCCTCGTTGCGCTGCTCGGCGCGCAGGGCGTGGCTTACGGTGTAGATGCCCGTGTCGGGCCCGATGTAGACGTGGTCGCCGATCGTGACGGGCGCCTCGTCGAGGATCGTGAGGTTGAAATTCGCGTAGAAGTGGTCGCCGATCGAAATCTGCGTGCCGAAGTCGCAGTAGAAGGGCGAGAGGATGCTGTAGTGCGTGCCGAGGCGTCCGAGCAGGCGGCGCAGGATCGCGTCACGCTCCGCCGCAGCCGAGGGCGGCAGGGCGTTGAGGCGGAATATCTCTTCGCGCGTGCGCAGCAGCGCTTCGCCGATCTGCGGCGTCGTGGCCCGCAGCCAGGCGCCCGCGGTCATCAGTTCGAGATCGTCCATGGTTTCGTTTTTTATATCACTTTCCGATGAAACATTCGTAGGCGGCACGTGACACTTCGGCCGCCACGGCGGCATTTGCGGCATCGTCCTCGCGCGAATCGGTGACGAAGACGGCGATGCAGTAGCTGCGGCCGTCGGGCAGCAGGACGTATCCCGCGTCGTTGTCAGCCAGGCGGATGCCCTCCGCCGTGCGGTCCGACGATCCGGTCTTGTGACCGAGTGCCGTGCCTGCGGGCAGTCCCGCCCGCAGCTTCTCCCGGCCGGTTTCGCTCTCCTCGAGCAGGCGGCGCAGCAGGGCGGTCTCCTCAGGCGGGAGCAGCTCGCCGCGCAGCAGCCGGTCGAAAAGCGCGCAGACGGCGGCAGGACGTGCCGTGTTGAGCCGCTGGTTCTCCGTCGCGAGGTGCATCGTGCGCTCCGAGGCGACGATGCGGATGCCGTCGATACCCCGCGAGCGGAGGTAGGCATCGATACCTGCGGGGCCGCCCGCGAGCTCCAGCAGGATGTCGCAGGCGATGTTGTCGCTTTGCGAAATGCTGTAGCGCAGCAGATCGGTGAGCGTCAGCGTGCCGCCCGTCGTCGGCAGCGAGTCGCGCAGCGGGCTGTAGGTGTTGCGGTCGAGCCATTCGGGTCCGATGCGGACCGGGGTGGTGAGGGACGTCCGTTCGCGGGCGGTTTTGTCGAGCAGCGCCACCGCCGCCGGGAACTTGAAGACGCTCAGCATCGGCAGCATCGTGTCGCAGCGGACGAGGCATTCTCCGTCCGGAGCGATCACCGCAACGCCGATGCGGGCGTCGGTCGCGGCGAGGATGCGGTCGATCCGCCGTCCGAGTTGCGCGTGCGGGGAGGCGCACGAAAGGAGCAGTAGTGCGGAGAGCAGGAGTGCGGTGCGGATCATGGCTGTGGAGGGGTAAGAAAAAGGCACATTCGGTGAGAATGTGCCTGTTTCGGTGTATGCCGGAAAAAAGGTTACTCCGAAACGATTGCCTCGCTCGGGCAAACGCCTGCGCAGGTGCCGCAGTCGATGCACTTGTCAGCGTCGATTACATAGATATCGCCTGCCGAAATAGCCTCTACGGGGCACTCGCCGATGCAGGTACCGCATGCAACGCATGCGTCGGTAATTTTGTAAGCCATTGTCTTGTAAATTTATTGTTAGTGTGTGTTTGTGTACGGCAAATATAAAAACTTATTTGATAATATCAAAGCCCGTGTAGGGAATCAGCACCTCGGGAATGCGGATTCCTTCGGGGGTCTGGTTGTTCTCGAGCAGGGCGGCCACGATGCGCGGCAGGGCCAGCGACGAGCCGTTGAGCGTGTGTGCCAGCTGCGTCTTCTTGTTCTCGTCGCGGTAGCGCAGCTTGAGGCGGTTGGCCTGGAACGACTCGAAGTTCGAGACGGACGACACCTCCAGCCAGCGCTGCTGCGCCTCGGAGTAGACCTCAAAGTCGTAGGTCAGCGCCGAAGTGAAGGACATGTCGCCGCCGCAGAGCCGCACGATGCGGTAGGGCAGGCCGAGCGAACGGACGATCGACTCGACGTGGGCCACCATGCCGTCGAGCGCCTCGTAGGAGACCTCGGGCAGGGACAGCTGCACGATCTCGACCTTGTCGAACTGGTGCAGCCGGTTCAGGCCGCGCACGTCCTTGCCGTAGGAGCCCGCCTCACGGCGGAAGCAGGGGGTGTAGGCCGTCATCTTGACCGGGAAGTCCTCCTTCTCGAGGATCACGTCGCGGTAGATGTTCGTCACGGGGACCTCGGCCGTCGGGATGAGGTAGAAGTTGTCGACCGTGGCGTGGTACATCTGCCCCTCCTTGTCGGGGAGCTGTCCCGTGCCGAAGCCCGAGGCCTCGTTGACCATCACGGGTGGCTCGACCTCGAGGTATCCGGCCTTCGTGTTGCAGTCGAGGAAGTAGTTGATCAGCGCGCGCTGCAGGCGGGCACCCTTGCCCTTGTAGACGGGGAATCCGGCGCCCGTGAGCTTGACGCCCAGGTCGAAGTCAATGATGTCGTACTTGCGGGCCAGCTCCCAGTGCGGCAGCGGGTTTTCGGGCAGCTTCGTGTAGTTCTCGACGAGCTTCACGACGAGGTTGTCGGCTGCGGTCTTGCCCTCGGGCACGATGTCGGCCGGGAAGTTGGGCAGCGAGACGAGTGCCGACTGCAGCTCCTCCTGCACGTCCTTCGATTCGGCCTGCAGGTGCGCCGACTTCTCCTTGAGGTCCGTGACGAAGTGTTTGCGTTCGTCGGCCTCCTCGCGGCGGCCCTGACCCATGAGCATGCCGATCTCCTTGGCGGCCTTGTTCTGCAGGGCGAGCGTGTTGTCCAGCTCGACCTGAATGGCCTTGCGGCGGTCGTCGAGCGTGATGATCTTGTCGATGACGGGGGCGGCATCCACGCCCTTCTTGGCGAGTTTGCGGACGGCGGCATCCCGGTCGTCGCGGATTTGCTTTAACGTAAGCATGGTATCTGGTTTGTTTGATGTTGCACGTTACGGAGTGCAAAATTAACAATTTCGCGGCAAACTGTTGCATGCGGGCGCTGTTTTTTGCGCTTTTTGCGGGGCGGGCGGGCGGCGGAGCGGGTGACGGAACGGGCGGCTGCGGCAGCGAACGGCGGCCGCAGCCGCCAGTCGGTGCATTTTTCCCCTCCGCCGGGCGGCGATTGTGGTGCTTTTTGCCTATTTTTGCGGAAAAGTTATGGAGATGAAGCGTATCGAACTGCTGGCCCCGGCCAGGGATTACCGCTCGGCCGTCGCCGCCGTGGACTACGGCGCCGATGCCGTCTATATCGGCGGCGCGAAGTTCGGGGCGCGGCAGGCCGCCGGCAACAGCACCGAGGAGATCGCCCGCGTCGCGGAGTATGCCCACCGCTACGGCGTGCGGGTCCATGCCACGCTCAACACGCTGCTGTGGGACGACGAACTGGAGGAGGCAGAGCGGCAGGCCCGCGCGCTCATCGACGCCGGGGTCGACGCCCTCATCGTGCAGGACATGGCCCTGCGGCGCATGAACCTGCCCGTCGAACTGCACGCCTCGACGCAGATGTGCAACCGCACGGCCGAGGGGGCGCGCTTCCTGGCCGAGGCGGGCTTCGCGCGCGTGATCCTCGAGCGGGCCCTCTCGCTCGAGGAGATCCGGGCGATCTGCGCCGCGACGACCGCCGAGGTCGAATGTTTCGTCCACGGGGCCATCTGTGTCGGCTACAGCGGCCGCTGCTTCCTCTCGCGGTCGCTCTCGGCGCGCAGCGGCAACCGCGGGGCGTGCAGCCAGCCCTGCCGCCTGCCGTGGGACCTCACGGACGGCGCCGGACACACCTACATGAGCGGCCGGCACCTGCTCTCGGTGCGCGACCTGAACCTCTCGGCACACATCGGCGAGCTGCTCGATGCCGGCGTGACGAGCTTCAAGATCGAGGGCCGTCTCAAGGATACGGGCTACATCCGCAACGTCGTGGCCTACTACCGCCGCGTCGTGGACGAGGCCCTCGCCGCGCGGCCGCAGCTCGTCCGCGCCTCGGTCGGGGTGAGCGTTCCGGATTTCGAGCCCGACCCCTCCAAGAGCTTCACGCGCGGCGAGTCGGAATACTTCTTCGCCGGGCGGCGGGCCGGTGTCGCGTCGTTCGACACGCCGAAGGCCGTGGGCGAGTACGTCGGGCGCGTGGGGCGTGTCGAGGGGCGGAGCTTCACGCTCAAGGGCACGGCGGCGCTCTCGCCGGGCGACGGACTCTGCTTCCGCACGGGCGGTGCGCTCGTCGGCACGAACGTCAACGCCGTCGACGGGGCGCGCATCACGCCCAACCGCATGGAGGGGATCACCCCCGGGGCGGAGGTCTACCGCAACTACGACCACCGCTTCAACCGGCTGCTCGAGGCGAGCCGCACGCGGCGCGTGATCCCCGCCGCGGCGCGTGTCGAGGTGACCGACGCGGGGGTGACCTTCCGCTATGTCGACTGCGAGGGTGTCGCGGCCGAGGCGCACCGCGCGCTGACGCCCGAACGGGCAAAGAACCCCGAGGCCAATGCCGCGGCCCTGCGCACGCAGGCGGCCCGCAGCGGCGACACGATCTTTGCGGTCGGAGAGGTCGAGGTGTGCGGCGGCGAATGGTTCGTCCCGGCATCGCTGGCGGCCGAGCTGCGCCGCGAGGGGCTCGAGCGGCTGGCCGCGGCACGTGCCGCGCGGCCGATTCCGCACCGCATCCTGCCCGAAAACCTTGCGGCACGCTACCCCTCCACGCGCCTGACGGCCGAGGAGAACGTCACGAACCGCCTGGCCGAGGCCTTCTACCGCGACCACGGGGTCGCGGAGATCGAGCGCGGGCTGGACCTCGCCCCCACGACCGCGGGGCACACCGTCATGCGGTCGGCCTACTGCATCCGCCGCGAGATCGGCGAGTGCCTGCGCGAACGGCCGCGGCTGCGCGGCGAGCTCTACCTCGAGCGGGGTGCGCAGCGCTACCGGCTGGTCTTCGACTGTGCGCGGTGCGAAATGAGCCTGGTGGATTGCAGAAAGAGTACGAAATAGAGCACACAAACGCCTTATGCAGGAGCAACTGACCCCCGATTTTCGGGACTATGAACTCATCGACACGGGAAATTTCGAGAAGCTGGAGCGTTTCGGACGCTACGTGACGCGGCGCCCCGAGCCGCAGGCCATTTGGCGGCCGTCGCTGGCGGAGGAGGAGTGGCGGCGCCTTTCGGATGCGTCGTTCCTGCGCGATGCGCGCAGCGACGAGCGCGGCGAATGGCGCCTGCGCGAGGGTATGCCGTCGCGCTGGACGGTCGAATACCGCTATCGCGGGATGCGGCTGCGCATGCGCCTCGGGCTCACCTCGTTCAAGCACGTGGGCATCTTCCCCGAGCAGGCGGCCAACTGGGACTTCATCTACGACAACTGCCTCGCGCTGGGCGGCGACGGGCGGACGGAGGCACCGCGCGTGCTGAACCTCTTTGCCTATACGGGCGGCGCGACGCTTGCGGCGCGGGCCGCCGGGGCCGGGGTGACGCACGTCGATTCGGTGAAGCAGGTGGTGACGTGGGCCCGCGAAAACATGGAGCAGAGCGGGCTGGAGGGGGTGCGCTGGATCGTCGAGGATGCCCTGAAGTTCGTGCAGCGCGAGGTGCGCCGCGGCAACCGCTACGACGGCATCATTCTTGATCCGCCCGCCTACGGACGCGGCGCCAACGGCGAGAAGTGGGTCCTCGAGGAGGGCATCGGCGAGATGCTGGCCTGCTGTGCGCAGCTGCTCGAACCCGAGCGGGCGTTTCTGGTGCTGAACCTCTATTCGATGGGGCTCTCGTCGACGCTCGCCCGCACGGCCGTGCGACAGGCCTTCGGCGCCCCGCGCGAGGAGCAGTGGGGCGAATTGTGCTTCACGGACCGCGGCGGCAAGGAGCTGCCGCTGGGAACCTACTACCGCTTTACGCGCTAACCGCCCCCTTTACTTTTCACTTTTCACTTTTCACCTTTCACCTTCGGTATGACTCCTCTTGTGATTCTTTTCGGACTGTTGGGCGGCTGCTTCCTGTCGGTGCTCGTCGGCATCATCGGCAGCCGTCGCCGCATCGGTTTCGGCTGGGCCTTTCTCGTGAGCGTGATCTTCACGCCGCTCGTGGGGCTGATTGTCGCACTGCTGACCGACCCGCTGCCGGGCGGCGAGCAGCGCTGGGGCTGCATCGGCACCGTCGTGGCCGTGCTGGGCGTCGTGTTCCTGGTGGTATTCGCGGTGCTGCTGTTGTCTGCGCTCGGCGTGGTGGCGGTGACGCTCTGACGGGAGAAAATAAGAATGATTCGGCCCGGCGATCTTCGCCGGGCCGTTTCCGTATGCTTTCCGGTCGGTTGCCGGTCAGAAGACGTGGTAGATGAGGATGCCCGCCACGGCCGAGAGGACGATCAGCAGGATGGGGTTGACCTTCAGCCACTGCCCGACGAAGACCCCGCCGAAGAGCGCCCAGCTCCAGGGGTCGATGAAGTTCTGCTCGTCGGGGTCGCTGCCGTGGGGGAAGATCAGCAGCAGGGCCGCCGCGGCGATCATGCCGATGACCGTGGGCCGCATGCCCCGCATGGCCCCCTCGACGAGGCGGTTGTTGTGCAGCCGCATGAAGAAGCGCGCCACGAGGACCATGAGCGTGAACGACGGCAGGCAGACGGCGAAGGTGGCGATCGCGGAGCCGAGGATGCCCAGTCCAACATGGCCGGTCTGCATGCCGACGGTGTAGCCCACGTAGGTCGCCGAGTTGATGGCGATGGGCCCGGGGGTGATCTGCGAGATGGCGACGATGTCGGCGAATTCGCCGGCCGTCATCCAGGCGTGCCGCACGACCACCTCGTGCTGGATGAGCGAGAGCATGGCGTAGCCGCCGCCGAATCCGAAGAATCCGATCTTCAGGTAGCTGACGAAGAGTTGCCAGAGTATCATTTTTCAGCCTTTTTTGCGATGTAGAGTTCCCAGGCGATGCCCAGCGCGGCGGCTGCGGCAAGCAGGTAGATCGGCGACCAGCCCAGCCCCCAGATGAGCAGGGCCGTGGCGGCGATGACGAGCAGCATGGCCGGGTGCATGCCGCGCGAGAGCGACAGCACGGGCCCGATGATGAGGGCGACGACGGCCGGGCGCATCCCCTTGAACGCGGCGTCGACAAGGGGGTTGTGGCGGATGCCGGCGAAGAAGAGCGCGATGAGGAGGATGATCGTGAACGACGGCAGCACGGTGCCCAGCACCGCCGCCGCGGCGCCGCGCAGTCCGCGCAGCTTGTAGCCGACGAAGACCGACGTGTTGACGGCAATCGGTCCCGGGACCGACTGCGCGAGCGTGAGCAGATCGAGAAACTCCTTCTGCTCGATCCAGCGGCGGTGTGTGATGACCTCGCGCTCGATGAGCGAGATCATGGCGTAGCCCCCGCCGAAGGTGAAGAGCCCGATCTTGAAGAACGAGAAGAAGATGGTGCGCAGGCGTTGCATGGTCAGTCGCGTTTTTTGTGTCCGAGCAGGGTGCGGATGCCGTCGATGAAGACCATCGGGTGCATCGGGGCGCCCGGCAGCCAGAGGTCGACGTGGTGTTCCTGGAAGAAGCGGCGGTCGATGGCGCGGCTATCGGCGAAGAGCCCGCCCGAGCAGGCCTCCGTACCGCAGGCGATCAGCAGCTTGGGCTCGGCGACGGCCTCCCAGCAGATCGCCAGCGCCTCGGCCATGGCCGCCGTGACGGGGCCCGAGACGGCCACGCCGTCGGCATGGCGCGGCGAGGCGGTGAAGCCGATGCCGAAGCGCCCGAGGTCGAAGTTGACGTTGCCCGTGGCGTTGAGCTCCATCTCCACCGAGCCGTCGCCTCCGGCGCAGACCTCGCGCAGCTGGAGCGACTGGCGGAAGAAGCGGCGGACGTCGCTGCGCACGGTCCCCTCGTCGAAGGGCACGCGCTCCATGCCCGGGTGCAGGACGAGCCCCCGGCGCGTCGGCGAGCCGAGGCGGTAGTCGTTCGTGAAGCGGATGTTGCGCGGGGCGCGCCGCGCACACTCGCCGCAGAAGAGGCAGCGCCCCAGGTCGAGCGCGAAGGGGGCGGCCGTGAGGGCCCCGGTGGGGCAGAGGGCCGCGGCGCGCTCGAGGGCCGCGTGGTCCTCGGTGTCGGTCAGTTCGGGCCGCCCCCGGAACTCGGAGGTCAGCTCCACGGCGTCCAGATCGGGAATGTACTGCGTCCCGTGGCTGCGCAGCACCCGTATTTTCGGAAGTATCATGATGCTTGTCTCTTGTTGTCCTGTCCGTGTGTCAGAGGTCGTGTCCGCAGTAGGAGAGGTTGAAGCTCTTGTTGCAGATCGGGAAGTCCGAGATGCCCTCGCCGCGCACGGCCAGCGCCAGCGCCAGCCAGTTGTGCAGACTCGGGTCCTTGATGCGGCAGGCGGCGATCTTGCCCGCCGCGTCGGTCACCACGACGTGGCACGTCTCGCCGCGCCACCCCTCGACCAGCCCGAAGGCGAGTGACGAGGCCTGCAGCGGCGCTTCGTAGTCGGGGGCCGGGCAGGGGTTCCCGACGGCGGCGTACTTCTGCTCGTAGCTTGCGAGCAGGCGGTCGACGTAGGAGGCCGACTGGAGCACCTCGCGGCAGCGGATCATCAACCGTGCCATGACGTCGCCGTGGCGCTTGAGGATCGGCTCGTGGCGCAGCTGCTTGGCGTAGACGCCCCACGGGTGCGAGGCGCGGATGTCGCGCGCGAAGCCGCTGGCCCGGGCCGCCTGTCCCACACCGCCGATGCGCCGCATCTCGTCGCGCGGCACGACGCCGCACTGCTCGAAGCGGGCCAGCAGCGTGGGCGAGGATTTCAGGTCGCGGCGCACCTCGTCGTAGCGGCGCGCGATCTGGGCGACGTTGCGGCGGATCATCGCGGCCTTCTCGGCCGTGAGTGGATGGTCGGTGCCGTGCGGGCGGATGAGCCCCTTGGCGAAGCGGTTGCCGCACCATGCCTGCGTCGTGTTGATCGTCATCGTGCGCAGCGCTTCGCAGGCCACCTGTCCCAGCTGGTAGCCCACGTCCGTTGAGAGGGCGCCCGTGTCGGCGATGCCCATGGCCATGCGTTCGAGTTCGAGCACCACGGCCCGCTCGCGCTCCATCTCGGCCATGCGTTCGCGTCCCGAGAGCTTCTCGACGGCCTCGACGAAGGCCGTGGCGTGCGCCACGGCGCTGTCTCCGGCCACCGCCTCGGCCAGGCACACCTGCCGCAGGCGGTTGTGCGTCGTCTCGAAGGCGTGCTCGACGCCCCGGTGCTGGTATCCCAGCGCGATTTCGAGGTGCAGGACCCGCTCGCCGTTGCAGATGAAGCGGAAGGCGCCCGGTTCGATGATGCCCGCGTGGATTGGCCCGACGTTCACCTCGTGCAGCGACCGGCCCTCCATCGTGTAGAAGGGGTAGTTGTCGATCGAGCTGCTGCGGTCGCGCCGGTCGAAGGGGAAGCGCAGCGGCTTGGGCCACGGCAGGCCGTCGAAGCGCACGCCGTAGCGCTCCATGATGTCGCGCTCGAAGGGGTGCAACTGCGCATGGCGCGCCGTGAGCGACGGCAGCGCCGTGTCGTCGTAATACTCCATGGCGTGCGAGGTGATGAGCACGCGCCCCTCGGCGTCGTCGAGCAGCAGGCAGTAGAAGCGCAGGCGCCCGCCCTCGGGCAGGGCGAAGTAGTGGGCCACGTGGCAGCGTTCGTCCGCCAGACGCGCCGTCACGTCGTCGTAGAACTCCGCATAGGAGATTTCGGGTATCTCGTCGAGGCGGACGGCCCCCGCGAGGTTGTCGGTTATCCGGTAATTCATAGCGATGCGATTTGATCGAGAAGCTGCCGCAGCAGGTCGGGCTGCCACAACCCGAGCACCATGGCGGCGACGAGCAGCGTGAGGGCCGACCACGAGAGGGCCCGGTCCGCCTTCGAGGGGTGGAGTTCGTCCTGGTTGGGCTGGTAGCAGAGGCGGATCATGCGCGAGCAGAACGAGTAGATGACAATGCAGAGCAGCAGCGTGATGCCCGCCACGAGCCACCATTTCCCCGCCGTGACGACCTCGCCGAGGATCGTCAGCTCCGAGAGGAAGAGCGGCGAGGGCGGGAAGGCCACGAGCACGACCATGCCCGCGAGCAGTCCCACGGCCCCGACGGGGTTGATGCGGATGTAGTCGCCGATGCGGTTGATGCGGTAGCCGTTGTAGATCTGCCGCACGACGGCCATCTGCAGGAAGAGGCTGCTCTTGATGAAGGTGTGGCAGACGACGTGGAACACCGCGGCCCAGACGCCCGCGCCGCCGATGCCCAGGCCGATGGCGGCAATGCCCATGTTCTCGACCGTGGAGTAGGAGAGGAAGCGTTTGTAGTTGTTCGTGCGGCGCAGGAAGAGGGCGCCGATGACGAGCGACAGCACGCCGACGATCAGCAGCACGGAGCGCACCCACGGGAAGACCTCCGTGTGGGCGAGCGTGCGGTAGATGCGCAGCAGGGCGACGAAGCCGGCGTTGACCAGCCCCGTGGAGATGAGCGCCGAGGCGGGGGCCGGAGCCGCGAAGTTGGCGTCGACGCCCACGGTGTAGAGCGGAAAGAGCTCGACCTTGCAGCTGTAGCCGCAGAGGATCAGCAGAAAGGCCGTCTTCAGGTAGAGCGGCTTGCCGTGGGCAGCGGCCGTGGCCACGGCGTCGTAGGTGAGCGTCTCGCACTCGGTGGCGGCGGCCAGCAGCAGGATGCCCAGGTAGGCCATGGCGATGCCCGTCGAGCAGACGAAGACGTATTTCCAGGCCGCTTCGAGCGAGGCGGCCGTGCGGCGGTGGTAGATGATGCCCGCCGAGCAGAGGGTCGTGGCCTCGAGGAAGATCCACGTCACGGCGAGGTTGTTGGCGAAGTAGACGCCCGCAATGGTGGTCGTCAGCAGCAGGAGCAGCGCCGAGTAGATGCGTACCTGTGCGGGGTTCTCGCCCTTGAGGTAGCGCTCGGAGTGGATGAAGGCGAAGCACGAGACGACGGTGAGCAGCACGTAGAAGAGCGTGCCCGTGGCGTCGAAGGTGAAGAGCCCGGCCGAGGTCGTGCCGTAGCCCGCGGCGACGATCCACACGGCGAAGGCGGCCTGCACGGCGTAGAAGAGCATGCCGGCGGCGAAGAGCTGCCGGTCGCTGCGCGAGACGAAGGCCGCCGCCGCGGCAAGGATGCTGAATGCGAGGTAACAGAGCATGGCGTCAGTCTTTTACGTTGGTCAGGGCGTCGGCGTCGTCGGCGTGGATCTTGCCGTCGATCTTCGTGAAGAAGATCCCGAGCATGAGCACCGAGATGAGGATGTCGAGCAGGATGGCGAAGTTGATCAGCAGCGGCATCTCGACGCCGATGGCCGTCGAGAAGAGGAAGACGCCGTTCTCGATGACCAGGAAGCCGACCATGTGCGAGAAGATGCGGCGGCGCATGACGATCAGGATCAGCCCGCTCAACAGGGCGTAGAGCGCCACGCCGAAGAAGACGAGGTCGATCGTCGTGTCGGCGACGTAGTAGGTGATCGAGGCGCTGACGGCCAGTGCGGCGAGCGAGAGCAGCAGTGACCCGGCCTGCGACGACCCGGAGGTGCGCACGCGGTTGGTCTTCGTGCGGCGGATTACGGCGAAGAGGAGCCACGGCACCAGGATGCCCTTGAAGAGGAGCGTCTCGAGCCCCACGAAGATCACCTCGGCGGGGGCGTTGGCATGCAGGCGCAGCAGCGCGATGGCGAAGAGCAGCCAGCCCTGCACGCCCATGATCGAGGCGAAGTTGCGGAAGCGTTCGGTGATCGCCAGGTAGACGAGCGTCACGGTGTAGAGGATGACCAGCGGGAGTATCATGCGAGTCCGATGTTGAGGCGCAGCAGGTAGCCCGTGAAGAGCACGAGGGCGGCCAGTGCGGCGATGGTGAGTATGAACGTGGTGTTGCGCACGAGCTTGTTGCGGGCCTGCGTCGACTCGACGATGCCGACGGACAACCCCGCGAGCAGGATCGCCGCGGGGACCGCGGCCCACCAGTGCGCGCAGAAGGGGGCCGTGGCGGCATCGGCCGCCAGCAGGGCGAACGCGGCGCTCTTGATCCAGCCGGCGATCCGGATCGTCGCCAGGTCCACGCCGCAGTAGTCGAGGCACATCACCTCGTGGATCATCGTCAGCTCGAGGTGCGTGCGCGGATCGTCGACCGGGATGCGGCCGCTCTCGGTGAAGAGCAGCTTCAGCAGGATGTAGGCCGCCAGCAGCAGGATGATGGCCACCTGCGCGTCGGCAGCGGCGTCGGCCGCGAAGATCGCGGCGAAGGAGGTGTAGCCCGAGACGAGGGCCAGCGTGCCGGCCGTGAGCAGGAGCGCCGGCTCGGCGAGGGCGCCGTAGAGGGCTTCGCGGCTGGCGCCCATACCCTCGAACGGACTGCCCGTATCCATTGCGGCGAGGATCAGCGCCATGCGGCCCAGCGCCAGCAGGTAGGCGAAGGCCGCCACATCGCCGTCGAACGAGAGCACGGGGGGCAGATCGCCGACGGGGATCAGCAGCGCGGCGACGAGCGTGGCGCCGAGGTAGACCGACGGCGCGGCGCGGAAGAGCGCCGTGGTGGTCGTCGAGTAGACGGCCCCCTTGCGCAGTTGGAGCCTTATGTCGCGCAGGTGCTGTGTGAAGCGGATGCCGCGGCGTCCGGCCAGCCGGGCGCGCGTGCGGTTGATGAGCCCCGGGATGGCCACGGCCACCAGAAGCAGCAGCAGGGTGTTGAGCAGTGCCATCGTCAGATCAGATTAAGGATCGAAAGCAGGAATACGAGCGCAAGGAAGGCCAGCGCGAAGAGGACGTAGTGGTTGATTTTGCCCGTGCGCAGGCGCATGACGCGCTGGTTGATGAGCCGCAGCAGCTCGACCCACCAGGCGCCGAAGAGACGTCCGATGCGGTCGTTGTGGCGCGAGGCGAAGCCGTGGGCCGAGGGGAAGGTCTCCTCCTTGCCGACGGACGATCCCGTGCCGCTCTCCTGCGTGAGGGTCGAGGCGATGGACTGCAACCCTTCGGTGAAGGATTCGCCCGTGTACTGCATCCTTACGTTCGGGGCGGTGAATCCGCAGCCCCACGTCGCACCGGGCACGACGCGGCGTCCGCGCAGGGCGCGGCGGCGCAGCCAGAGCAGCCCGCCGACCACGGCGACAAGCAGCCAGACGGTGCGGGTGATGCCCGCGAGGGGTGCTGCGAGCAGGTAGTCGGAGGCGTCGGCCGGCACGTGCAGGAAGAACTCCGCCGAGCGCGTCACGACGGCCGCGGCCTGCTGCGGGAAGAGCCCCACGAGGAGGATGCCCGTGAGCGGCAGGGCCATGGCGGCGATGCGGCCGTTGTCGACCTCGGAGGCTTCGGCCACCTCGTGCGTGCGGGGCGCACCGAGAAAGGCCGTGCCGTAGAGCTTGGTGAAGGCCATGACGGCCACCCCGCCGATGAGTGCCAGCGCGGCGACGGCGGCCGCGGCGCAGAGCACGTCGCTGCCCGAGGCGATGCCGTCGAAGAGCCCGAGGTAGAGCAGCATCTCCGAGACGAAGCCGTTCAGGGGCGGCAGGGCGCAGATGGCGGCCGTGGCTGTCAGGAAGAGGATCGCCGTCAGGGGCATGTGGTGCGCTACGCCGCCCAGCGCATCGAGCGACGTGGTGCGGGTCTGCGAGAGGACGTTGCCCGCGCCGAAGAAGAGCAGTGACTTGAAGAGCGAGTGGTTGAAGGTGTGGAGCAGGGCCCCGGCCAGACCGCAGAGCGCCACGAAGTGGTTGCCCGAGGCCTTGCCCAGCGCCGCGATGCCCACGCCGAGCAGGATGATGCCGACGTTCTCGATCGAGGAGTAGGCCAGCAGCCGCTTGATGTCGTTCTGCAGCGCGGCGAGGATCACGCCCCACACGCCCGTAATGATGCCCAGGGCCAGCAGGAGGTAGCCCGCCGTGCGCAGCACGGGCAGGTCGCCCAGCGCCGCGACGACGCGCAGGATGCCGTAGACGCCCGTCTTGATCATCACGCCCGACATGAGGGCCGAGACGTGCGACGGGGCCGCCGGGTGCGCCTCCGGGAGCCAGACGTGCAGCGGGAACATGCCGGCCTTCATGCCGAAGCCCGCCAGGAAGACGAGCAGCAGCGGCAGGGCCGGCTGCGTGCGGAAATATTCGGCCAGGGCGCCGAACGTCGCGGCGCCGCACGTGCTGTCCAGTGTGACGAAGCCGACGACGAGCAGCACGAAGCCCACGTGCATCATGATGAGGTATGCGAGGGCCGCGCGCCGCACCTCGCGCCGCTCGGCGTCGTAGAGGATCAGCAGGAACGACGCCACGGTCATCAGCTCCCAGAAGAAGAGGAACGAGTAGCCGCCGTCGGAGGTGACGACGCCCAGCATGGCCAGCGACATGACCGTCAGCGCCGTGTAGTGCAGCGAGACGTGGGCCGGGGACTTTTCGCGCAGCGTGTGTTCGAGGTAGCCGCGGGCGTAGAGCACCGAGGCGACGGAGCCGATCGAGACGAGCAGCACGAAAAGGGCCGAGAGGCGGTCCATCGAGCCGCTGTCGCCGCCGAAGAGGGTGCCGGGCACCGACCAGAGCGATAGCCCGGCCTTGCCGGCCAGCACGCCGACGGCTGCGGCCGAGGCCGCAAGGGCGCCGAGCCCCACGACGGCTGTCGCCGCCCACGCCTTGGCCCGCAGGGGCACGGCGAAGATCAGCGTCGCCACTGCGGCCAGGGCGAACAAGGTGTAGAGGAAGAACATGTCGTGAAGGTAAAATTCGGGTCTATAGGCAAAATCTGTTTCGTGTCTTTCCGGGTCATGATTCGTGGGGCTCTCCGGCCGTCGCCTGTCCGTTCACCGTGGCGGCCATCACCACCGCCACGAGGGCTGCGGTCTCGGTGCGCAGGCGCTGCGGCCCGAGGGTGATCTCCTCGAATCCGTTGTCGAGCGCAAAGGCGATCTCTTCGGGTGAAAAGTCCCCTTCGGGACCGATGAAGATCTGTGCCGCCTCGCCCGCGCGGAGCGTCGAGGCGAGGTAGGCCTTGCCTTCCGGCGTGCGGGCCGCGTCGCAGTGGGCGATCATCCGCCGCCCGGCAAAGGGCGCCGCCACGGCGTCGCGGAACGACGTGAGGACGTCGAGCTGCGGCCGGTAGGCCTTGAGCGACTGCTTCATCGCCGCGGTGATGACCTTCTCGCCGCGTTCGGGCTTGAAGACCCGCCGTTCGCTGCGGGCCGTCTCGAGAGGGATGATCTGCGTGACGCCCACCTCGGTGGCCTTTTCGAGGAACCACTCGAAGCGGTCGGCGTTCTTGGTCGGGGCCACGGCCATCGTCAGACGGTAGGGGAGCCGCTCGAACTCCTCCTCGGCTGAGACCACGCGCACGACGCACCGCCGCGGGTTGTCGTCGGTGATCTCGCAGCGGTAGAGCGTGCCCCGTCCGTCGGTCAGGTGCACCGTGTCGCCGCACGCAAGGCGCAGCACGCGCACGCAGTGTTTCGATTCCTCCTCCGAGAGGGTGTACTGCGGCGGACGGATGTCGGGGGCGTAGAAGAGTTGCATGGCTGTCCTTGTTGGGTCCGCATCCGCCCAGAAAAAAACGCGCGGAAGTGCGGCTCTGACCGTAATTTTATTAACTTTGCCGCAAAGGTAAACAAAATAACACGATCCATGAAACGCATAACCGGATTATTCACACTTTTGACGTTTATGACACTCGCATCCTGCGATTCCGCGAAACAGACGGGGGAGAACCCCTTTTTTTCGGAGTGGGAGACGCCCTACGGCGTTCCGCCCTTCGACAAGATCCGCCCCGAGCACTTCATGCCGGCCTTCGAGCGGGGCATGTCGCTGCACGACGCCGAGATCGACGCCATCACGTCGAACAACGACGAACCGACCTTCGAGAACGTCATCCTCGCCTACGACAACTCGGGGCAGATGCTTGCGCAGACCTCGCTGATCTTCGGCATGCTCTGCGCGGCGGAGAACACGCCGCAGATGCAGGCCCTGCAGGAGGAGGTGATGCCCCTGCTGACGGCCCACGCCGACAAGATCCGGCTCAACGAGCAGCTCTTCGACAAGGTGAAGGCGGTCTATGACAACCGGGCAACGCTCGGGCTGGATGCCGAGCAGCTGCGGCTGACGGAGAAGACCTACGACGGTTTCGTGCGCGCCGGAGCGCTGCTCGACGCCGACGGAAAGGCCCGCCTGAAGCAGATTAACGAGGAGCTGGCGCTCACGGCCGTGAAGTTCGGCAACAACCTCTTGGCCGAGAACAACAACTATGCGCTGATGCTCGACGGCGACCAGTTGGACGGGCTGCCCGCGGGGGTCCGCGACCTGGCGCGCGAGAAGGCCGAGTCGATGGGCAAGAGCGGCAAGTACGTCTTCACGCTCCACAAGCCGAGCATGCTGCCGTTTTTGACCTACTCCTCCGAGCGCGGCCTGCGCGAGGAGCTCTACACGGCCTATCTGAACCGCTGCAACCACGATGACGAATACGACAACAAGCAGCTCATCAACGACTTCATCCGCCTGCGCACGGAGAAGGCCCACCTGTTGGGCTATCCCTCCTATGCGGCTTACGTCGTGGCCGACGAGATGGCCGGGACGACCGGCGCCGTCTACAACCTGCTGGAGGAGATCTGGACGCCGGCGCTCGAGAGCGCCAAAAAGGAGCTTGCCGGGATGGAGGTGCTCTTCCGCAAGGATTACCCCGACGGCGAGTTCGCCTCGTGGGACTGGTGGTACTATGCCGAGAAGCTCCGCAAGCAGCAGTATGCCCTCGACGAGGAGATGCTGCGCCCCTACTTCTCGCTGCAGAACGTCCAGAACGGCATCTTCTTCCTTGCCAACCGTCTCTACGGTATTACGTTCCGTCCGGTCGCCGTGCCGCTCTACCATCCCGAGGCCGTGGCCTACGAGGTGCTCGACGTCGACGAGTCGCACCTCGGGGTGATCTACTTCGACTTCTTCCCGCGCGACGGCAAGAGCCAGGGAGCCTGGTGCGGCAACTATGTCGAGCAGACCTACCACGACGGCAAGCGCGTGGCGCCCGTCGTGTCGATCGTCTGCAACTTCACGCGCCCGACGCGCAGCGACCCCGCGCTGCTGACGCTCGACGAAACGGAGACGCTCTTCCACGAGTTCGGCCACGCGCTGCACTTCCTCTTCCACGACGTGAAGTACCGCGGCCTTACGGAGGTCGAGGGTGACTTCGTCGAGCTGCCCTCGCAGATCATGGAGAACTGGGCCTTCGAGCCGGAGATGCTGCGTCAGTATGCCGTGCACTACCGCTCGGACGAGGTGATTCCGCAGTATCTGATCGACAAGCTGCGCCGCAGCGAGCTCTTCAACCAGGGCTTCATGACCACGGAGCTCATCGCCGCGGCGCTCTCGGACATGGACATCCACTCGATGACCGAGTACGCGCCCTTCGATCCGATGGCCTTCGAGCGGGAGGCGCTCACCGAAAAGCGCGGACTCATCCCGCAGATCGAACCCCGCTACCGCTATCCCTATTTCAGCCACATCTTCGACGGCGGCTACTCGGCCGGCTACTACTTCTATACGTGGGCCGAGGTGCTCGACAAGGATGCCTTCGAGGCCTTCCGCGAGAGCGGCGACCTGTTCAACCGGCGCATCGCCGACGACTTCCGCCACAAGCTCCTCGCACGCGGCGGTTCGGAGGACGGCATGACCCTCTACCGCGCCTTCCGCGGCAAGGACCCCGACAAGCGGGCCATGCTCAAGGGGCGCGGCCTGTGGAACGAGCCCGACCCCGAACCGGCCGACGAGACGGAGTCCCGCCCCGGCGACGACATGCAGGCGGCGCGCTGATTGCCGCCGGTTCTCCCATCGAGAAGAAACCCACAAACGAACGGATATGAAAAAAGCAATTGTAATCATGACATTTTCCGCCCTTGCGGCCGGCTGTGCTGACAATTCGATCCCGAAGGCCCAGCTTCCCGAACTGGACATGACGAATCCGCTGCTGGCGGCGTGGAACACACCCCACGAGACGCCTCCCTTCTCCGAGATCGAACTCTCGGACTACGAACCCGCCTTCGATGCGGCGATCGCCTGCTCGCGCGCCGAGATCGAGGCCATCGTCACCAACCCAGCGAAACCCACGTTCGGCAACACGATCGTGGCGCTCGAGCGCCACGGGGCGCTGCTGAACCGCATTGCGGGCCTCTTCTTCAACCTGCTCGAGGCCGACACGTCGGACGAGATGCAGCAGATCGCCCTGCGCGTGCAGCCCAAGCTCACCGAGCTGTCGAACGACATCATGCTCAACCCCGAGCTCTTCGCCCGCGTGAAGCAGGTTTACGAACATCCGGGCCGCGGTCTGGATGCCGTGGACCGGAAGCTGCTCGAGAATACCTACAAGAGCTTTGCCCGCAACGGCGCGGCGCTGTCGGATGCCGACAAGGAACTCTACCGCAAGTACACCACCGAACTCTCGGCGCTGACGCTGCAATTCGGGCAGAACGCCCTCTCGGCGACGAACGCCTTTACGATCAACATCACCGATCCGAAGGTCGTGGCCGAGCTGCCGGCCTTCGTGCGCGAGGGCATGGCCGCCGATGCCAGGGCCCGCGGCGAGAAGGGGTGGACGGTGACGCTCCAGGCGCCGAGCTACGCCCCCTTCCTGCGCTACTCGTCGAACCGAGCCCTGAAGGAGCGCCTCTGGAAGGCCTACAACGCGCGGGCGCTGGGCGGTGAGTTCGACAATACGGAGATCGTCAAGCAGATTGCCAACACGCGGCTGAAGATCGCCAACCTGCTCGGCTACAAGTGCTATGCCGACTACGTGCTCGAGGAACGCATGGCCGAGAACACCCCGACGGTGACGGCCTTCCTCGACGAGCTGCTCGACGCGACGAAGGAGTATGCCGATGCCGACTACCGCACCGTGAGCGAGTACGCCGCCTCCAAGGGCTTCCGCGGCGAGCTCATGCCGTGGGACTGGTCCTACTATTCGGAGAAGTACAAGGACGAGAAGTACGCCCTGAACGACGAGGCGGTCAAGCCCTATTTCCAGCTGGAGAATGTCCGCAAGGGGGTCTTCCTGCTCGCGAACAAGCTCTACGGACTGAACTTCACGCCCAATCCGGCGATCGAGGTCTACCATCCCGACGTGACGGCCTACGAGGTGACCGACGAGAAGAGGCGCTTCATGGCGGTGCTCTACCTCGACTTCTTCCCGCGCGAGTCGAAGCGCGGCGGAGCGTGGATGACCGAGTTCCGCGGCACGAAGACCGTCGACGGCGTGGAGACGCGCCCGCTCGTGTCGCTGGTGATGAACTTCACGAAGCCCACGGAGCAGACCCCCTCGCTGCTGACCTTCGACGAGGTGGAGACCTTCCTCCACGAGTTCGGACACTCGCTGCACGGCATGCTCGCCGAGGGCAAGTATGAGTCGCTGAACGGAACGAACGTCTACCGCGACTTCGTGGAGCTGCCGTCGCAGATCATGGAGAACTGGGCCACCGAAAAGGAGTTCCTCGACCTGTGGGCCGTCCATTACGAGACGGGCGAGCCGATTCCCGCCGAGCTCGTCGAGCGGATCGTTGCCGCGAAGAACTACCTGGCGGCCTATGCCAACGTGCGCCAGCTCTCGTTCGGCATGACCGACATGGCCTGGCATACGCTGACCGAACCCTTCGAGGGGGATGTCGAGCAGTTCGAGGTCGCCTCGATGGCCCCGACGCAGGTGCTGCCCGTCGTGCCGGGCACGGCCATGGCGCCGGCCTTCGGCCACATCTTCTCGGGCGGCTATGCCGCGGGTTACTACGGCTACAAGTGGGCCGAGGTGCTCGAGGCCGATGCCTTCTCGCTCTTCAAGGAGAAGGGTATCTTCAACCGCGAGGTGGCCGACTCGTTCCGCAAGAACATCCTCTCGAAGGGCGGAACGGAGCACCCGATGAAGCTCTACGTCGCCTTCCGCGGCCACAAGCCCGAGACGCGCGCCCTGATCGAGAAGATGGGTCTCGGCAAGTAACGGATCGGACGGTTTCCGGATTGCACCGTCAAAGAGGCTGCCCCGTCGGGAGCAGCCTCTTTTTCGTGCGGCGGTGCGGCGGTGCAGTGAACCTGTTGTTTTGGACTGTCGCTTGGGCGTGGGAACCGCCTCCTGCCATCCTCCGCCTCTTGAGCGTCGAGCCCCCTCCATCTTGCTGTCGGTTTTGGCGGAACCTTGTTTTATGCGGCCGGGTTCTGGTGAGGGCAGCCGGTGTCTTCTGGATTGCCGTTTTAGGAGGTGGTGGTGCGCTCGCCGTGTGCATGAAAAAACCGTCTGCGGAGGGCAGACGGTTTTTTCGTATGCGGATTCGGATCTCCCGGATCAGAAGGTCTCCAGTACAAAACCGTTGTTGTTTCCGAGCAGTTTGCTCCAGTTCGCGTCGTTTTGGTACTGCTCTGCGAGAGTTTTCGGTACGCGCAGCTTCTTCGTCGTGCCTTCGGCTGCGGACGTGCCGACATTCTCCAGGGTGTCGCCGCTGATTTCAACGACCGCGTCGGGGTTGAGCAGCGTGATTTCGGCCAGCGCCGTGCAATTCTGGAAGCACGTCTTGTCGATGGTCGCAACGGATGCGGGTACCGTGACGGTGGGCAGGGCCGTGCAGTCGCGGAAGGTCGATTCATTGAGTGCCGTGATGCCGTCCGGGAGCTTCACATAGGTCAGGGCCGTGCAGCTGTCAAAGGCGCTGCCGGAGATGGAGGTGACGCTGTTCGGGATGATGATGCTCTTGAGTGACGAGCAGCCCTTGAAGGCCTTGCCGCCGATGGTCTCGAGCGTTTCGGGCAGGGTGACCGAAGTCAGCTTCGTGCAGCCGGTGAATCCCGGGTTGTTGATTTTCGTCATGCCCGAGGGCAGGATGATGCTGCCCAGCGCGGTGTTGCCCTCGAAAAATCCTCCCAGACCGAACTCGCCGTCGAAGCGGATGTTCGAGAGATCGACGTCGATGGGGTCCGTGCTGCCCTGTGCGGCGTACATCCTTTTGACAAGTGCGTCAATGACGGCCAGCTGTCCGCCGTCCCGGTCGAACTGAACGTCCTTGGTTGCGTTGGCCGCGAAGTAGAGGTCGCTGCCCATGCTCATGAGATCCTCGTCGCTCATGTTGATCGTGATGGTCCCGTTGGCGTTTTTGGTATAGATCGTGTCGAAATTGACCCAGCTGTCACCCAGACGGACGGCGAAGTCGGCGTCGGCCGGGAATACCATCGAATCATTGGACTGTACCTCGATGGTCATGGCATAGCCCTTGCCGGACTTGAAGGCCGTACCGGCTTTGGCACGTGCGACCATTGAATAGGATGTGTAGCTTTTGGTCCCGTCGCCGTTGTCCTTCTCATGCGTGACCAGACCACGGAAACGCAGCGGACGGTCGCTCAGATTGACCGGCAGCATGACGGCATAGAATTTATAGGCGTTCTCCTTCGAGGTGTAGCCGGTGATGTCGAGGCCGCTCGAAGTGCTGCTGCCCAGCTGGAAGTTGATCGTGTGCGACGAGCCGTCGATGATCGCTCCCGTACCCATGTTGACGGTGTAGTTGCCTGCGATGGGACCGTCCTGATCCTCGGTGTACATCTTCAGCTGCGAGAGGTAGATCTTCTCGCCCTCGGCCACCTGATCCGTCGTGTAGAGCTTCAGCTGCAGGTAGGCAAGCACCGGCTTGAACTGGAAGTGAACCTGGTCTTTGAGGGCCACTCCGGGCGTCTCTGCGATGCAGAGCTGGCTTTCGACATAGGAGGACTCGTTCTGGTTGACCGGCAGCGTGAAGGTCACTGCCTCCGAGTTGTTGCTCTGGTGGATGGTGTGGTACGTTTCGTCGTAAGGATAGTAGGCGCGGAAGTCGTGGGTCTCGGCGCTCTCGTTCCACACGAAATCAGCCGGAGAGACGAAGGAGGCACCTCCGTTCTCGATGATACCGTCGTAGGTGAAAATACTCCATTTGTCGCCGGTTGCCTGGTGGTAATAGACGCCGAGCTGCTCCGTTCCGTTCCATGTAAGTGCTCCGAAGTTGTCGCCCTCGAATGCGGCGCGGCTCGACGGGCTGGAGGTGTCGTAGCCCGCATTGTGGGCCGTAACGGTGATGGGCGTACCCTTCTGTTCGGGACGGTCGGGCGTTACGTCCGGCTCCTTGGCGCACGAGAAGGCGGTCAGTGCGGCAAGAAAAAGTATGGCGTGTCTCATGGTCATGCAGTTCTTAATAGGTTTGTTGTTCATTCCAGTCGGAGTCTCCCCACGTGTTGTCGGCTTCAACGGTTCCGGCGTTGCTGCCGATGCCGCTCTGAGCGAAACCCTTTTCGATCTGAATGTGTACAATCTGCATGTCGGGCGCCTCATACGGCATCCGGCGGGCGCAGCAACCCCCCCCCTTGCGGGGATTCTTCTGGTTAGTAATGCTTTGCATGATATTTTATATAATGTGGATCGGCTGCAAAGGTAGGTTGATTGTTATTTTCGGGGATGGTTTTTTTGTCAAAAAGAGCGGATTTTTAACCGTATCTGTTTATTTTGTGAACAAAAATAGACTAAACCTCTGTTTTTTTGTTCTTTTTTGCCTGTACGCCGTCCTGTTTCAGCCGACATGGATTTGTCGATCGGAAGAGGCGCCGGGGAGCGGTCCGCCGAACGGGACGGCCCGATGTCCGGTCGGATCGGGTAAAGGGAGAGGGTAGCCTGTCTTTCGATTTGTGTGTGCCGGTCCGGGGGACACGTGCCGGTCCGGATGGCTCTTTTGCGCAGGGGATCCGGCGGCTCTTTCTCGCGGGGAGCTCCGCCGGTCCGGTGCCCCGGCGCAGGGGTGTGGAAGAGGCGGCATGAGTGGCAGGAAACGAAAAACCCGCAATCGGCTGACTGCGGGTTTTCGGTGTTGAGCTACCTGGATTCGAACCAAGAATAACAGGACCAGAATCTGTTGTGTTACCATTACACCATAGCTCAATGACGTTTTGGTGATGCAAATGTAGAACTTTATTTTGCAATTACAAAGAAAAATCAAAAAAAAATTTCGTACATTTGTTCTAATCGTTCCGAAAGAGAACCTTACAGAACCTGAAACGTACACTAAAACAAGGATTTATGGGAATCAAGTCTCGTCTCATCATCATGAACTTTCTCCAATTCGCCATTTGGGGATCCTATCTTGTCTGTATCGGCAATTTCCTCGGCCGCGTGGGGCTGGGAGAGTATATCTCCTGGTTCTATGTCGCGCAGGGGGTTGTCTCGATCTTCATGCCCGCGATCATCGGAGCCATTGCCGACAAGTTCATCGAGCCGCAGCGCCTGCTCGGTATCTCACACCTGACAGCCGCCGTCTTCATGCTGGTGGCCGCCTGGTTCGGTTTCCAGGCCACGGAGCTGACCCTCGCCGGCGAGGCGACCTCCATCGGCCCGATCTTTGCAGCCTACTGCCTGAGCGTGGCCTTCTACATGCCGACGATCGCCCTCTCGAATACCGTGGCCTTCTCGATTCTGAAAAACCGTGGATTCGATACCGTCCGGGACTTCCCGCCGATCCGTGTCTTCGGTACCGTCGGCTTTATCGCCGCCATGTGGCTCGTCAACTTCGTCGGATTCGGCGGTGCGGGTGTCCAGACCGAGCTTCATGAAGGAGTGGAGACCCTCGCGCTCGTCCCCATGGCCTCGCAGTTCACCTACATGCAGCTGATCGTCTGCGGAGTCCTCGGCCTGGTGCTCGGTCTCTATGCCTTCAGCCTTCCGTCGTGCCCCATCGACCGTTCGGCCGCCGCCGGGCAAAAGTCCCTCGCCCAGCGCCTCGGTCTGGATGCCTTCGTGCTGTTCAAGCAGCGCAAGATGGCCCTCTTTTTCCTCTTCTCGATGCTGTTGGGCGTGTCGCTGCAGATCACAAACGGATATGCCACCCCTTATATCAACAGCTTTGCCGCGACGTCCGAAAGCTGGTTTGCCGAAAATCCGACCCTGCTGGTCTCCGTCTCGCAGGTCTCCGAGGCGTTGTGCATCCTGTTGATCCCGTTCTGCCTCAAGCGCTTCGGCATCAAGATCGTCATGCTGATGGCCATGTTCGCCTGGGTGCTGCGCTTCGGCTTCTTCGGAATCGGCTCCACGGAGAGCATCGTGGGCATCGTCCTGCTCTTCCTCTCCTGCATCGTCTACGGCGTGGCGTTTGACTTCTTCAATGTCTCCGGTGCGCTCTTTGTCGAGCAGGAGGCCGCAAAGCCCATGCAGGCCAGTGCGCAGGGGCTCTTCATGCTGATGACCAACGGCATCGGCGCCTCGGTCGGCACCTGGATCGCCGGCAAGATCGTCTCGCACTATTGCGACTGGCAGGGCGGCTTCCTGGTCGCCCGCGAAGGTGTGGCCGGGGGCTGGTTCGCTACGTGGCTCATCTTTGCCGGCTATGCCCTTGTCGTGGGCGTGGTCTTCGCACTGGTCTTCAAATACAGGCACAACCCCGAGGCACTCGGCGACGTGCGGCATTGACCTTTCCGATTCCCGTCGGAGGCCCGCGTAGGGCTTTCGGCCGGGACGGCGGGCTTTCGGCCCCGGCCTCATTTCCTATGGGCGGGCGGCGGTTTTCCGCTGCCCGCCTTTTTTGCGACCATACGAGGCGCAGATGGGCTGTCCGGAGAATTTATCGTCCGCTCCGCGAAAATCGTTCTGCGTGCCGCAGAGGGGCCTTCTGGACGTTTTTTTTTGCCCGTCGAACCCGATTCCGGGGTGCGGATCATGCTCCTTCCGGGGGGGGCGGAGCATGCTCCGGGCGGTGCTTGCGACCGATGCCGTGCTCCTGCAGGGTGTACCGCAACGCCTGCCCGATCGGATGCCCGTGCGTGGCATGGGCGCCCGTGCTTTTTCGCCTGCCGGGCTTTGCGCGATGATCCCGCCGGGTGGATACGGTGATGCGGGGCGGGGTTTATATATAAAAGAAGCGGCGACACTCCCGTTTCGGAATGTCGCCGCCGTGTGGGCCCTTCGGCCCTTTGTCCGTCTCTGTCTGTTCGCAGTCGGCGGTGTCCCGCCGGCTGTTGTTGCGTCAGAAGGAGGAGAAGGCACTCCAACTGTCGTTCTGTTCCGCTGTGGCCTCCACGTCGTCGGGCAGGTTCGCAAAGAAGTCGAAGCCCGTCAGCCGTTCGATCTCATCGACCGAAACCACGTAATTCGTCCAGCTGTCCGAGTACTGCCGGTGCTCGAACCAGGCGCCGACCGCCATTGCCGACGTGATCGTGCTGCCCGAACGCTTCACCTTCAGCACCACCTTGAAGTAGTAGTTCGGCACGGGGCACTGCTTCGAGTCCTCGGCCGGCCGGATGTAGGTGATGCTCTCCGAGCCGCCCGTCGTGCGGAAGACGGCTCCCGTGGCGATGTAGAGCGAGTCTCGCGTCGGAACCTCGCCGCGCACGGCCGTCTCGAACTGCTCCCAAATCCCGCCGTTGAACTTGTCCTGAATCTGCGGTGTCGAGTTCGTGGCGTAGAACGTCTGCTCCTGCATCGTGCTGTTGCCGTTGCGGTCCGCATTCGGAATCTGGTGCCCGCGGGCGTAGTATGTCGAACCAACATTTACGCCGTAGCCGCCGTCCTTGAGGTTGATTTGCTGACTGGCCGGAATGTTGGGGTTCTGTTTCCAGTTCGGCCGGTCAAGCGATCCCATGTGTCCCGCAGCCAGCGGGTAGGCGACCCACAGGGCCGTGTAGAGGTTGCGGTCGTAGTACATCGTATAGTTGCGCTCTCCGGCCCAAAGGGTGTACTCCTGCGCCGTGGACGAGGTGCTTTTGGCCGGAAGCTCCAGCCAGCCGCTGTGGCTCGTCGCGGGCTGCGGGGTCGTAAACCATGCCTCAGCCGAAGTGTATGTCGCACCGGTTGCCGTGGTGGCGACGGCCCACACCGTGTAGTCGGTTGCGGGCCGCAGCCCCGTCAGCGTTGCCTGGGCGTATGTCCCGGTGACGGAAGCAGCGACACTGCCCGTGTCGCTGCCGTCCGAGGATGCGTATCGGAACGCAATTCCTCCCGAGGCGTACTCCCAGTTGGTTCCGGTGCAGTAGACCATTGCGGACGTTTCCGACTGCACGGTCACATAGGGCGCTGCATCGAATCCCGGGGTAGGGTCCGGGGTGGGAGGTGTTACCTCACCACCCCCGCCCGGAGTTCAGTTATACGTTACGATAATTCCTTCAATATCTGTACGACTAGTGCCGGATGTAAATACAACGGTATTACTGCTACCTGTCCACGTTGATCCTGAGATAGTTCCGGAATCAACTGTCATCCCGTTCATACTATACGATCCCTTGAATAAAAACTCAATTTTCGTAATATTCGCTCCTGATACAGTTAAGGTATTGTGCATTGTTTTAGTTCCGTAAAAACGGACGCAATCCTTATCCCAACGAGGTGCTGTACTGTGGTTGCCTTTGGCAAATACTGCTGTAATAACCCCATCTGTGAATGGCAGTTCATCATGATTTTGGGCATCACCTCCCGCAAAAGATAAGGTGACAGTTTGCTCATTTCCGCTGGAAACTCCGGCCTGCGTCAGTGCAACGGTTGCCTCGGCAAGGTGCTCGCCGCCTTCGCTGGCTGCGATGTAGAGCGTCAGCGTGGCCGTCTTGGCCGTCGTCTCCGTATTTTCAGCCGCCGTTACGGTAACAGTACCGTCGCCAACGCTTGCAGTAAACTGTCCGGCACCGTCACCCGAGATCGTAGCAAATATCTGGTTCGATCCGAGATTTGTCGCCCTGAATGTGATATCCTTGCTTTCGCCAGCAGCCGCAAACGATACCGATTTGTCTGTCGTCGTCAGGCTGACAGCGTTTCTATCCGCTTTGACAAGATAGAGTTCATCCTTTTGATCAGATGTTTTTTTGTAGAAAGCAAAATAGGAAGCAGTATTATTCTTTGCCAATATGCGTTCCGGAGTAGCTACAGAAGCGATTGTGTAGGTAGTTCCATCTTCGTTTTGAGTGATGGAAAGCGCATATTCCGTATCAGACAGATTCGCTTCGTTACCACTAGGCCAAGACAAATATTGTGCATTGTTCTGGATCGTATAATCGGTTCCGGACTGTGCAATGGTCCACACTATAGTCTCTTCTGCGGCTGCAACAGTTTCCGAGGTCCCATCGTATGCAATTTCACTTGCGGCCAAACGGGTATCACTCGGCGTTGAAGACAATGCGTAGTATTTATTGTCTGCATATGCCATAATTACATAGTCCCCAGGTTCAAATCCCGGTTCCGGATTCGGGTTCTCGCCCGTGGTGAACGTAGCCGTGGCGGGAGCCGAAGCCTTGTAGTTCTCGGTATCTGCCGGATTGGCTACCACCGAAACCGTGTACTCCGTAGCGTAGTCGAGGGTGAATGATTCGGCATAGGATGCCTCTCCGGTGCTCTCGATTGTCTGCGGCTCGATGGTTGCAGGCTCGAACGATACGGTGTAGGACGCTGCACCGCTTACTTCATTCCAACCTACAAGAACCTCATTTCCTTCGGCAACGGCCTCTACGCTGGTCGGCGTTTCAAGAGCGGGACGTGCATCTCCCTTCTTATAGATATACAGAATACCGCCATTAATTTTGTAGTTTGTTGCGTTTCTGCTTGTATATGATCTCCAGCCATCAGGCTCGTTGTCATTATTTACATAGATTGCGCAATAACGACCGCTTGTGTTCTTCATTGCGAATCCGTCGTTGTAGACCTCGAATGCCCAGGTTGTGCCGGATGTGGAACCTACGCCGATACCCTTGCTGTCATCTTCTCCGTACAGATAGTCACCGCCCGAATTCGTAATAGTCATGGCCGTATTGGTTCCCGTGAAGGTCCATTTGGCAATATCGGGGACAATGCCGGTGTATGAGTCATTTACGAAAGATATACCCTGCGATTCCAACGAGTGGATGGCGGGGGCAGAGTTTGTTGTCGTTGTAGGCAGGAAGTAGTCTCCGTTGGCAATGATGTATTCGCCTGCCGTGATGTCATCAAGCGAGGAGACCTTTTCCCAGGTGGCAGCCTGCTCTGCGGCTGCTGCCATATTGACATTCAGCTTGTTGATCTTGCCTGCGGCAAAGGTGGTCTCCTTCGACAGGGTGGCGACCTTCTCGACAGTCTCGCCGTTGGTCGTAACCGTCAGCGTCAGCTGCTCACCCTCGGGTGCCGTGAAGGCGCGCGTGGCAAGGTAGAAGCTGCCCGTAGCATCCGGGGCAACGATACCGTCGGTAACATTCAGCGTAGCCGTTTTGGATACATAATCATCTCTGTAGGGTATGAGTACAGGTGTCTCTCCCGTGATGTCAAAATAGTAGGAGCCGATCAGGTTCTCGCTGGCCGAGGTGAGCGTGATGCCCGTGACATTCAGATCCGCGCTTCCGGTATTGGTTACATTGATCCGGAAAAGGGTTGCGATGTGGTGCATCACCAGTCTGGGCGATCCGGTAACTCCGGTGGCCTTTCCATAGAGCGGAATATTCTCGCCGCAGATGTGTGCCTGATTGTCAATGCCCGTCTGTTGCTGGGTATTAATGTTCTTACTGCCGACTACAAAGTAGCTTCCCGAGTTGCTCTCGGCAGGGGATGCCATGTATTTCGAGTAGGGGTAGACTGCATACCAGTCATAGGTGCCGTTCGGATCAAATTCCGTATCGGTAATGGTGCCCTTAAAGACGCCACCCTCGATGTCCGAGACGGTGAACTGGTCGTTGGCGCTGTAATTCGTGGTGCCGGGCAGGGCGTGGAAGACATTCATGGCGTCGTCGGCGCTCCACTTCATGTCCAGACCGTCAACTTCGGTACGGGTTTGCGGAGCCGCGTAGAGCTCGAATTCGTACCCTTTCGGTTTGTCAAATGTTTCCGTGTTGTCTTTCGAGCAACTGGTGATGGACAGTGCTGCGCACATGAGACCCATCAAAAGAGAATACTTTTTCATAGTACGGTTTGTTTTTGATGAGTTCATGATTAATAGAAGTTCACTTCTTCGCCGGTTTCATCGTCCCACGGATCGATGTCGGCCCAGTAGTCCCTTTCGCTGCCACTTGTTGCGAAACCCTGCTCCACGTTGACGTAGAGGATTTCGAGTGTCGGGGCGGAATAGTCAAATTCCCCCCCCCCGCGTGTTGAGGATAGGTTTTTTCATAATTTTACTTTTTTGATGGTGTATGTTCCGTTTTTTCAGTGCGTGCTGAAATCTTGAATATACAAAACTAATAAATTTTGTACAATATCGCTATTAAAAAACGTATAAATTCGTATGACATTTACAAAATGGGGGTGTGTTTCCGGGCTCGTGTTATGCGTTGTTCGTCCGACGGGATGTTCCGCACGGGTTGCGGAGCGGTACAAACGTGCAGAAGAGGCTGTCAATACGTTGCCTGCGACGGCTGTCTCCGGGGGCCGGGCAGGGTGGTTGTACGTTGCGGGAGGGGGCTGTTTCCGGGCCGGCGTGGGGCGGATGTACGTTGCGGAAGCAGCGGGCATGCGCGCGTCGGCTGTACGTTGCGTGAAGTGTCGGAAGTCGGGCCTGCACCGGCACGGTTGCGGACAAGGCGGAGACGCTGGTGTCCGGGGGAGCAGGCCGTTAGGGTTGTTCGGGTTGTTAAGGCAGCCGGGCGACGGGCGATCGTTGTCCGTATATACAAATAGGTATGGGTAGCGAGCGGAAAGAGGCAGGCGCCCGGAAACGGGGGCGAGTGAAAACGGTGACGTGCGAAACGGACGTGCCGAGACGGGCAGGCCGAGACGGGTGTGCGCTCGGAAACGGGAGTGTGCGGGATGGACGGGCGCGAAGAGGCTCGCGGCGTGTCAGTACATGTTTTCGTACATGGACTGCGACTTGTCGTACTTCAGGTCGGAGAGCGACGCGGCCTTGACGCCGATGTTGAAGCTCCACGAGCGGTAGGTGCCGAACGGAATCCACGAGAAGGACATCTGCCAGCAGTGCAGGTCGCGCGTGATCGAGACCGACGAGGTGGTCAGGCGGTTGGCCTTGATGTCGTAACCGCCCTGGAACGTGATGCCCATCTTGGGCGTGAGGTTGAGCGAGCCGTTGAAACCGACCGTCTGCGTGACGTTCTTCTTGTAGCCCTTGGGCGGGTAGTTGCCCGTCGTGATCGAGTAGTTGACCGTATAGTTGAAGCCGAAGTTCCACGGCAGCGAGAAGTCGTAGTAGGTTTGGGCCATGTATTGTCGCCGCAGCACGGGGTCCATCGTGCCGTAGGGGTCGTAGAAGGGGTTCATGTACTCCGGCGGGATCGACGTGATGTCGTTGATGGCCGTCTGCGAACGGTCGTCGCGCGATTTGAACGTATAGCCGAACGACCAGCCCGTCGAGACGATGCGGCCCGGGAAGAAGAGCTTGTTGATGCGCTTGCCGTCGGGTGTCAGCCGGTAGGGGTCGAGCGTCGCCGAGAGGTTGATGCCGAAGTTGCCGAAGAGCGTCGTGCGGAACGAGATCGGGATCGTCGAGAGCCGCATCGAGTCGGCCAGGAAGTTGTACGATCCGCTGATGCGCAGCTCGTCGATGAGCTTGATCTTCTTCACGCCCGAAGTGTCGCGCTTCGAGAGCACCTTCATCTCGAGGTTCTGCGAGAGCGAGAAGTTCATCGACATGTTGCGGCCCGACGACGGCACGCTGTAGGCGTTCTGCGCATAGGGCGAGTAGGTCTGCGTCGTGCCGAGCGAGTCGCGCTGCAGCGACTTGTAGTAGCCGTACTTGAAGTCGTCGAAGTCGGGCGTGTAGGAGAAGCCGATCGAGGGGGTCAGCACGTGGCGGATGGCCTGGATCTTGCGGTCGCGCTTCTTTTTCGTGAAGTCGTACATGCCGTAGACGGTCGTCGAGGCCGAGACGCTCATGCTGTAGTTGTAGAGCCGGTAGAAGCCGTACTCGTTGGCCATCGTGTCGACCTTGTTGGTCATCGGGTTCCATTCGTACTCGACCTTCTTGAAGAACCACTTCTCGTTGTAGTTGAACGACGGCGAGAGGTTGATGTAGTTGAAGACGTTGAACGACGCCGAGACCGGAATCGAGTGTTCGATGCCGTTCTTCATGTTCTCGAGCGTCTTTTTGGTGAAGATCTCGCTCTCGGTCGTGGTCACCGAGTTGGTCATCTTGCCCGTGTACTGCATCGAGATCTTCTCGTACCAGCGGTCCTTGCCCGTCTTCTCCTTGCGCTTGAAGGGGTAGATGCGCGAGACGTTGAAGACCACCGTCGGGAGGGTCAGCGAGATCGACTGGTTCGAGGAGTTCTGCGAGATGGCCATGTTGGCCGACAGCGAGAAGGGGGTGCCGGTCCAGCTCTTCGAGTAGGAGATCGACGAGTTGGTCTGCGTCGAGAGAATGTCGTTGAGCGTGTTGGCCGAGTAGCGGTTGTAGCCGCTCGTGGCGAAGTTCACCGACGCGGAGAAGGTCGAGCCGGGGTTGGCCTTGGCATCCTGCGAGTGGGTCCACTGCACGCGGAAGTTGCTCTGCTTGAGGTAGTCGGGTTCGCCCTTCTCGCCGGTCTTGATGTTCGAGTACTGAATGTTGAAGCTGCCGCTGTATTTATAGCGCTTGATGTAACGCGAGGCGGCCGAGGCCTCCCACGAGCCGAGCGTGTAGAAGCCGCCGCGGACGGCCAGGTCGGCGTAGTCGCCCAGCGTGATGTAGTAGCCCAGGTCGCGCAGGAAGAAGCCGCGCGTGCCGTCCTCGCCGTAGGAGGGCATCAGCAGACCCGACTTGGGCCCCATGTTGATCGGGAAGAAGCCGTAGGGGATGCCGAGGAAGTAGATCGGCACGTCCTCCATGACCAGGTAGGCCGGTCCCGTGATGACCTTCTTGCCGGGCTGCACCTTGGCCTTGGTCATCGCCAGGTAGAAGTGCGGGTGGTCGGTCTCGTCGCACGTTGTGTACATGCCGTCCTGGATGTTGATCGTGTTGTCGGGCATCTTCTTCACGCTGCCGCCCACGAGCCAGCCGTCGCCCTGTTGCGTCGCCACGCCCTTGATCTTGGCCTTCTCGGTGGCGAAGTTGTAGGTGATCGTATCCATCTGGTAGGAGGCCGAGCCGTCCGAGAACTCCGGCTTGGTGACGATCGCCTTGCCGTCGAGCGAGTCGGGCTTGCCGTAGGCGAAGACCGTCTTGTCGGTCATGTCGATGCGCATGAAATCGGCCTTGAGGTTGCTGTTCTGGTAGGTGACGTCGCCCTCGTTGTAGACGTAGACCAGCTTGTTGCGCACGTCGTAGACGAGCGAGTCGGTGCTCTTGCCCTCGATTGCGCCGTCGAGGAACCCCGTGGCCTTGCGCGGTTTGCGGGCCGTGTCGCGCTGCATCGTGTCGGCGGCGAGGGTGTCGGCAGCGGGCGTGTCGCGCGGGACGGCCGGAGCGTCGGCTGCTGCGGCATTGCGGCGGGCCTGCCGGCGGGCGGCCCGTTCCTGTGCGCGGCGCAGGCGGGGATTGTCGGGACGTGAGGCCTCTTCGGAGTCGGGGCGTGCGGCCTCTTCGGTGGCGGAGGGGGTTGCGGCGTCGGAGCGGAGCGGGGAGGCTGCGACCGGGGCGGAAGCCCGAAGCGTCAGGGTGTCGTCCGGCCGGATGCCCGGCACTCCGCGTCCCGCCGCCGTGCCCAGCACGGCCTGGGCGAACAGCAGAAGCACCGTTGCCGACAAGATATATTTTCCCCTTGATCCGTTCAAAATCCAATAATTTTTCGTAACTTTGCCGACAAGTCGGCAAAACCGCCCGGATATGCCCCGGAGGGGCTTCCCGCGGCTTTTCGGGCCCGACAAAGATAGGTAAAAAATTACAGAAAACCCTTGTCCTCACCAAGAAATATGCGTCTTCGCCTGCTCTTCGTGTCGCTGTTTGTTTCTGTCGCCCTGCTCTCTAACGCGGTGGTGGCGGGAAATATTGCGCACGGGGTGAGCGTGGTGGTGATCGACCCGGGCCACGGCGGCCGGCTGCCCGGTGCGCACTACGGCAGCATCTACGAAAAAGACCTCGTGCTGAAGGTCGGGCTGCGGCTGGGCAAGCTCATCGAAGAGGGGATGCCGGGCGTGAAGGTGGTCTACACGCGCACGACGGACAAGATGCTCGGGGCGACGCTGGCCGAGGACCTGCAGAAGCGCGCCGACATCGCCAACGAGGCCGGGGGCGACCTCTTCATCTCGATCCATGCCAATGCCGCGGCGGCCACTGCGGCGAAGGGGGTCGAGGTGCTCATCATGGGCGAGACGCCCAAGGAGCAGCGCTACAACACCGAGGCGCTCTATGAGAGCAACCGCGAGGACCTGATCGACCTGGCGACCGAGCCCAATGCGGCGATCGTGCGGGCCCGCATCCAGAACCTGCAGATCACCTACGGCGAGTACAGCATGGCCATTGCCCGCTGCATCGAGCGCAGCTTCCGCGAGGCGGGCCGCGTCGTGCGGCGGATCAAGCCGCAGCTGCTGCGCGTGCTCTACGCCACGGACATGCCGGGCGTGCTCGCCGAGATCGGCTTCATGTCCAATGCGCAGGAGATGGCCTACATGAAGTCCGAGCGGGGCCTGGACGAGATCGCCCGCAACCTCTACGATGCCGTGCGCAACTATTCGGACTTCGTGCTCACGACGCGGCGCGGCGACGGCGAGGCGGCTGCGGCGCCGTCCGGCGGGACGGCGGAGACCCCGTCGGCGCAGCCCTCCGCATCCGGCGACGACCGGGCGGCGCAGGCCGACAAGCAGGAGCCCGTGCGCTACACGGTGCAGGTGCTGGCCTCGGCCAAACCCGTGTCGCTGCGCTCGTCCGAGTTCAAAAGCTACCGCGGCAAGGTGCGGCAGCCGAAGGGCTCCCGCGCGCTGCCCTACAAATATTGTGTGGGTGAATACGACACCGAGGCGGCGGCGCAGCGTCATCTGCGGCAGGTCCGCAAGGTCTTCCCCGATGCCTTCGTCGTGCGGTGCCGGGGTACGGAAATTGTAAAATAGAAAATCCGATATGAAAAGAGAAGTCAAAATCGGCATCTTCGCCGTGGCGATGATTTGTGCGGCGTGGATCGGCATCCGCTTCCTCCAGGGGCTGGACATCTTCAGTCGCAATACCGAATACTACGCCGCCTATGACCAGATCAACGGCGTGCAGACGGCCTCGCCCGTCATGATGAAGGGGGTGAAGATCGGTACGGTGACCGGTGTGGAGTTCGACCCCGCGCGCAGCGACAAGGTGGTCCTGCAGCTGACCGTCAAGCGCACCTACCGCATTCCGACCGACTCCGAAGCCAAGATCTTCAGCGACGGACTGATGGGCAGCAAGGCCATCGAGATCGTCTACGGGGCGGCCGACACCTATCTGGCCGACGGCGACACGCTCCGCTCGAGCCGCAACCGTGATCTGATGGACATGGCCGGCTCGGAGCTCGATTTCTTCAAGCAGAAGATCGCCCAGGTGACCGGAGACCTGTCGCGCACGCTCGAAAACCTGAACCGGCTGCTCGAGAACAACGAGTCCAGCATCTCGGGGACCCTGACCCACCTGGACGGCATTACGGGCGACATGGCCGAGCTCTTCTCCTCGGAGAAGGGAAACCTGCGGGCGGCGGTCGACAACCTGACCGCCTTCTCGGAGATGCTCGGGCAGAATGCCCCGCGCATCGACAGCATCGTCAGCAGCGTGAACCGCCTGACGACGCAGCTTACCGAAGAGGAGTTCGCCCGCCGTCTGACCGAGTCGGTCGAGGGGCTGAATGCCCTGATGGCGCGTATCGAGCGGGGCGACGGGACGCTGGGGCGTCTGATGGACGATCCGGCCCTCTACGACTCGCTCACGGTAGCCAGCAGCAACCTGGCGGCCCTGCTGGCCGACCTGAAGGAGTATCCGGGCCGCTATGTGCACTTCTCGCTCTTCGGGCGCGATCCGGAGAAGATGAAGGCCCGGGCCGAGCGCAAGGCGGCACGTCTTGAGGAGAAAAAGGCCAAAGAGGCCGAAAAGTCCGGCGAGTCCGGGGCCGAGTGATCCCTGTCCGGGGCGAGTGCCGGTGGCCGGGCTGCGGTCGAAGCGAGGCCGTCGTCGGATGATCCGGTCGCAGGTAAAGTGAGATTTTGGCCGGGTGGCCGGGTTGCGGTCGAAGCGAGGCCTTGACCGGATGAACGGGTCGGGCAAGCGAGATTCGGACCGAACGAACGGGCTGCGGCCGGAGCGAGGCCGCAGCCGGAGGATCGGACGGCCGGAAAAATGCGGCTGCGGCCCGACGGGCGCTGGAGGGCGCGTGTGATTGCGCTCCTGCCGCTGCGTGTAACGGCCTGCCGGGCGGACCCGTTCCGGTCCGACGTAATTGAGATGCTATCCCAAAGAGAGAAATGATTTATCCCGCTTCTTTTGAACAGAAGATCGGCTTCGACCGCTTGCGTGAGCAGGTCGCGGCCCGTTGTACCATGCGTGCCGCGCGCGAGCTGCTCGCGGCCGAAACCTTTTCCACCTCGCCGCAGGAGATCGAACGGCGCCTGGCGCTGGCCGACGAGATGCGCCTGCTGCTCGACATGGAGCGCGACTTCCCGGGCGGCGAGTATCCCGATACGGACGAGGTCGTCGCCAAGCTGCGCGTCGCCGGCACGTTCCTCGACGTGGCCGAGGTGGTCCTCCTGCAGCGGGCGCTGGCGCTCATCGGGGCGGTCGTCGAGTTTATTGGCCGGCGCGGGGAGCACTACCCGGCGCTGCACGACCTGACGCACGGCGTCGAGTCCTTCCCCGAGATCGTGCGCCGCATCGAGGCGATCGTCGACCGCTTCGGCAACGTCCGCGACACGGCCTCCCCGGCGCTGGCCGAGGTGCGGCGCGCCATCCGCGAACGCGAGGGTCAGGCAGCCAAGCGCCTGCAGGCGGTCCTCTCGGCCGCCAAGGGGGCCGGCATCGTCGAGGCCGACGCGCAGATCTCGATCCGCGACGGTCGTGCCGTGATCCCCGTCTCGGCCTCGAACAAACGCAAGCTCAACGGCTTCATCCACGACGAGTCGGCCACGGGCCGCACCTTCTATGTCGAGCCGGTCGAGGTCGTCGAGATCAACAACGAACTGCGCGAACTGGAGTATGCCGAGCGGCGCGAGATCGTCCGCATCCTCACGGAGTTCACCGAGTCGATCCGTCCCGATGCGGAGCTGATCGCCGCCTCGGGCGACTGCCTGGCGCAGATCGACATGCTGCGCGCCAAGGGACGCTGGGCCTCCGAGAACGGCTGCGTGCGCCCGATCCTCTCGACGGACGACCGCCTCGTGCTCAAGAACGCCCGCCATCCGCTCCTGCAGCAGACTCTGCGGGCGCAGGGGCGCGAGATCGTGCCCCTCGACCTGCAGCTCGACCGCCGCAAGCACATCCTCGTCATCTCGGGACCCAACGCCGGCGGCAAGTCCGTCTGCCTGAAGACCACGGGCATCGTGCAGTACATGTTCCAGTGCGGCTTCCCCGTGCCGGTGTCGGAGATCTCCGAACTGCCGGTCTTCCGCTCGATCTACATCGACATCGGCGACGAGCAGTCGATTGACAACGACCTGTCGACCTATTCGTCGCACCTGCTCAACATGAAGCACATGCTCGCCGGGGCGTCGGACCGCACGCTGGTGCTCATCGACGAGTTCGGATCGGGCACGGAGCCCAACATCGGCGGGGCGATCGCCGAGGCGATCCTCGAGCGGCTGCTCGCAAAGGGGTGCTACGGCGTCATCACGACGCACTATGCCAACATCAAGTACTACGCCTCGTCGACCGAGGGGATCGCCAACGGCGCGATGATGTTCGACGTGCAGCAGATCCGGCCGCTCTTCCGCCTGGAGATGGGCAAGCCGGGCAGCTCGTTCGCCATCGAGATCGCCCGCAAGATCGGCTTGCCGGAGGAGATCATCCGCGCGGCGAGCGAGAAGGCCGGGTCGGACCACATCAATCTGGAGAAGCAGCTGCGCGAGATTGCCCGCGACAAGCACTACTGGGAGCAGAAGCGCGACCGCATCCGCCTGACGGACCGCAAGGTCGAGGAGTTGGAGCAGACCTACTCCGAGCAGCTGTCGAAGATCCGCGCCGAGCGGCAGGAGATTCTCCGCCGGGCCAAGCAGGAGGCGCAGCAGCTCATTGCCGACGCCAATCGGCAGATCGAGAACACGATCCGCACGATCCGCGAGGCGCAGGCCGAGAAGGAGCTCACGCGGCTGGCGCGGCGCGAACTGGACGATTTCCGCGAGACGGTCGAGCAGACCGATACGGCGGAGCGCGATGCGGCCGTGGCGCGCGAGATCGAGCGCATCGAGCGGCGGCGGCAGCGGCGCGCCGAGCGCCGCGAGCGCGAGGGGGCGGCGGAAGGCAAGGCGCCGGCGGAGGCGCCCGCTCCGGTGCTGCGCGAGGTCGAGGTCGGCTCGAAGGTCCGCATGGCAGGGCAGGAGATGGTCGGCGTCGTGCAGTCGCTCAAGGGCAAACGGGCGCAGGTGGCCTTCGGACAGATTCTGACGACGGTCGACAAGTCGCAGCTTGCGGTCGTCTCGAACAGCGAATACCGCGAGGCGACGCGCCCGGTGACGGCCCGCACGGTCGTTTCGGCCGACATCTCGTCGCGCAAGCTCAACTTCAAGGACCACATCGACGTGCGGGGCATGCGTGTCGCCGAGGCGCTCGAGGCGGTGCAGGACCTCATCGACGACGCCCTGATGGTGGGGGTCGGCACGGTGACGATCCTCCACGGCAAGGGTACCGGTGCCCTCAAGGAGGAGATCCGCCGCTACCTGCGCACGGTGCCCGAGGTGATCTCGGCCGTCGACGAACATGCCGACCGCGGCGGCGCGGGCATCACGATCGTGACGCTCTCGTAGCACCGGCCGCGTGTGCCGGGCACGGCCGCGGAAGAGACGGGTGCGACGGCTGCGGCCGCCGCACCTTTTTACTGTATTTTTGCGGGCGAAAAAAGGGGCCGAAGCGGAGAAGAATGCCGCTTTTCTTGTACCTTTGCGGGATGAGGTGCAACGGATCGGCTGCCGATCCGAAAAACGGATACCATGAATTACAGACTTTCACAAATCGCCGCCATCTGCGGCGGTCATTTTGCGGGCTGCGACGTCGGCGTGCGCTCGGTCGTGACCGACAGCCGCTCGCTCACGTGCGAACTGGGCACGGAGCCGCTGTTCGTGGCCATGCGCGGCGCGAACCACGATTCGCACGCCTTCATCGCCGAGATGTACGGCCGCGGCGTCAGGGCCTTTCTGGTCGAACGGGAGGTCGAGCCGATGCCCGGCTGCGGCGTCGTGCGCGTCGACAACGCCATCCGCGCGCTGCAGAGCCTGGCGGCCTACCACCGGGCGCAGTTCCGCGGCACGGTCGTGGGCATCACCGGCTCGAACGGCAAGACCGTCATCAAGGAGTGGATCGCCGAGGAGC
>ERZ780144.834-NODE-834-length-38823-cov-8.704112_pt1 | contig 38823 bp, 41 predicted proteins | sample MGYA00511380_ERZ780144 | MGnify/ENA primary metagenome ERZ780144 (study PRJEB29588, sample SAMEA1965858) | human gut metagenome | biome: human gut; feature: human-associated habitat; material: faeces | place: Denmark | collected 2008/2010 ... | reverse complement strand
TTGTCAGTATGCTACCGGCAGTAATAAGATATGTATAGGAGCACAGTCAGGTCCCAGAAGCGGTGACAGTTGGGCAAGTGACAGTGTTGAACGTATATTTGTCGGAAGTAAATCTAAATTTAATGATGGTCCGGCAGTACTGGAAGTTCATAACGGTACAAATAATCATTATATTTCAAAAGGTCCGAGATACTTACCGGAAACAGCTGTAGTTGTAAATGGGGCTTTAATTGTCAAAGGACCTATAGTCGCTTCTATTCCAAAACTTGGTTCAAATGCTCATGAACCTACAGGCTCTCAAATTGCGGCTTTGTTTGGAAGTGATGACGGTTCAGGAAATATCAGAGATGCACATAATTCTTTCAGAACTAACAGTAATTCTGTTGAAAATTATTTTAACAGCTATGGTGCTTTTAAAGGTGTAAACGGGAATGTTAATAACTTATCTGACCGCCGCTTGAAATATGTTGGCAAAGAAAGTACAAACGGTCTGAAAAAAATTAAACAACTGAAAGTATTTAACTATACTTTTAAAAAAGATGAAACCAAAACACCTCATGTCGGTGTAATTGCGCAGGATTTGCAAAAAGTCTTTCCCGATGCAGTAAAAAAAGGTACAGACGGCTTTTTGACAATCCGTTTTGAAGACATGTTTTTTGCAATGATAAATGCAATTAAAGAACTTGATTTAAAATATGAGGCCCAGGAAAAACGTATAAATGAACTAGAAGCTCGTATAGAACGACTTGAAGCGAAATTAAAATAAAATTTTATACTGAGAAATAAGTGTGTTTCTTAAACACACTTACTTTCATTCCTTCTCCCGCTTCTAGCGGGAGTTTTCCTTTATTTATACACCATACGGATGATATTTAGCCGAAATAAAAAAGTTTCAAAGTTTATAAGCCGTATAAAAAATTATTAGATATGAAAAACGAAAGTTTTTCATACCTCCTCCCCAAGTCTGGTAGCCGTTCTTACTAAAAAGAATGGCTTTTTTTTATGTCAGTAGTTCCTATAAATACACTCTTCTGTATGTCGGGTCAAGCAGCACGCTTCATTGAACCTGCATTTCTTTTTCAAATCCGAATAAAGAGCTTACAGATTCATCATCATGTATTCTTGCGATTGCGGTTCCAAGCAGCGGTGCTACTGAAAGCTGTTTGATATTCGGCGGCATTTTTGACATATCCAAAGGTATGGTATTCGTTACTATACACTCTTTAATGGGTGCATTTGCAAGTCTTTCGATGGCAGGTCCCGAGAAAACAGGGTGTACGGCACATACATAAATATCTTTTGCACCTTCTCTTTTAAGAAGTTTTGAAGCTTCACAGATTGTACCTGCGGTATCAATCATATCGTCAAACATTACACAGATTTTATCTTTTACATCACCGATTACATGGGATGCTATTGCTTCATTATGTTTATCACGGCGTTTATCTATAATTGCAAGCGGGCACCCGATGGATTTTGCAAAATGTCTGGTTCTTTGAACACCGCCTGTATCAGGGCTTACTGCAACCATATCTTCACTGTCAATGTTTAAGCTTTTAATATAATTCGTAAGAATTGATGTCGCAAAAATATGGTCTACAAGAATGTTAAAGAAACCTTGAATTTGTCCCGTATGCAAGTCCATAGCAAGAATTCTGTCAGCTCCTGCAGTAGTCAGCAAATCTGCAACGAGTTTTGCCGTAATAGCTTCACGACCGGATGTTTTTCTGTCCTGTCTTGCATAACCGTAATACGGAATTACTGCTGTAATTGTTTTTGCGCTTGCACGTTTAAATGCATCAATAATTATTAATAATTCCATTAAGTTTTCATTAACGGGATTGCACAAAGGCTGAATAATAAAAACGTCATCCCCTCTTACACTTTCTTTGACCTGGACATAAATTTCGCCGTCGGCAAAATTTTTAACTACCATAGGTCCGATTGAGGTTCCTAAATAATCGGCAATTTCCTGTGCAAGTTTAATATTGGAACGCCCGGCAAAAAGTTTAATATCATGCGTCGGGTTAATTGTTCGTTCCAACTGCGGGAATGTCATTTCTGCAACCATTCTTATTCCTTTCAAAGTTTATTAATGCTTTATTATTATATAATTTTAAGGTTCTGACCTCAATATTTTTTTAAGTAATATTACTAAAACACGGAAATAAAATTTTTTGTCATGCTTTTTCCCAAATAATTTCCATAAGGCATAAATCCTCACCGCTGTCGAAATCTTTTATAAGATGTGATGTTTTAAAGGAATTTGAAAATTGTATTTGAGAAATGATACTTGTACCGAATTTTGCTTCTTTTTTAAAAATGATGTCTAAAGTTTTTATTTTATGCGTACTTCTGAACTTAAAATCTAACGGTTCCAATGCCCATATAATGTAATTTCCGTTATTAGCATGGCTGTTTACGTCTATGTCCTCATACCGAACTTCAAAAGTTTTTGAAATGTCAGTTTTTGAAAACGGTTTTATTTTTATAAACTCCATATCATCATCTTTTTTTTCAAATAAGGGCATATACTTATTATTCAGAGCCTTTTGAACAGGCACTAAAGATTTCGTATTCATATCAACAAGAGACCAGACACTTGCGGCTTTCCCGAGAAGTTTTTCATCCTTATACAGCCAAAAATCACGATATGCAAATAATTTGTTGCAGCCCCGCGGTTCTGTTTTAAGCGTCAAATCGTAAACCCCGGCAGGATAATCAATAAACTCCATATGATATTTTAGAAGAAACCAGCCCAGATTTTTTCTAGTTATATATGAATAACCAAATCCTAAACTTTCCGCATTTTCACTTGCAAAATCCTGTAAAAAGTTTAAAAGAGACGAAGGTTTTAATGCTAATTTGTAATCCATTTCGGAATACTTTACTTTTATTTTTTCTTTAAAAATCATAAAAGCATATTAACATAACTTTAAAAAGATGACCATTATTTGTCAATTAAAGAAAAATCTTTAGGTAATTCGTCCTCAAAAAGTTTTACAAATTGCCACGTTTTCATGTTGAAAGCTTCTGCAATCTTAAATAAAGTAGTGGTTTGCGGATCTTTAATTCCGCGTTCAACCGTGCTTATTATAGATCCCGAAATATCATTTTCACTGGCAAGCATAAATTGACTTTGTTCGCCTCTGAGTTCTTTAACCTTTTTAGCTAAAGCTTTTAAAATCATTTGCTTTTTCTTATCGACTTGCATTTTTTTATTTTATACGTATAGTAAAATTATCGCTTTCACGAACGCGATAACACGTGGGTTAATTAATGTTAAAGCAGAAAAAGAAAATTCTTTTGGACCTCGACGGGGTGCTGAATACATACACAAATGACTTTGAACCTTGCTATATACCTCCGGCGAGAGATGATACACTTGATTTTGTAAAGCAGCTTTCTCAAAACTATGAAATAAAATTATTTACCACACGTGATAAGTTTCTGGCATCAATATGGCTTATAGAAAATCATCTGGATGATTATATAAAAGATATTACTAATGAAAAAGAAGTTGCGTGGCTTATTGTCGATGACAGATGTATCAGGTTTAACGGGCATTATGACGAACTTCTCAGGGATATTGATAACTTCAAAGTCTGGCATAAAAGTTAAAATCAACGAATGTTAAATTTTGGTTAAAAAAACGGGTTTTCAGCAAAAAAGTGACAATAATGTAAGTGTAGTTGATAAGAACTTAACTTGAAAGGAAGTGTTAGACATGAAATTTTTAGTAAGAAAAGCCCCGGAAAATTTTATCAGAACAGTAAATGATGAAATCAGTTCTTTATTAAACAGACACTTTGACAGCTATTTCCCTGAAGCTGCTTATTGGGAAGAAATGGATAAATATTCAATGCCTGTTGAAATTTCAGATAAAGGTCATGATTATGAAGTTAAAGCTGAATTACCCGGAGTTAAAAAAGAAGATTTAGATATCGACATTGATAAAAATTATATCGTAATTAATGCTAAAAAAGAAGAAGAAAAAACTCTGGATAATAAAACTTATAAAAAATCCGAATTTAAATACGGTGAATTTTCACGAACTGTATATTTCCCTGAGGAAATAGACACAGACAAAACAGAAGCAAAATTGGAACATGGAGTTTTAAAAATTCATGCACCAAAAAGATACACCGAAAAAGATGCTAAAAAGAAATTAACGGTTAAATAAAAAAGTATAAATCATATAAAAAACAGGCAGATAAAAAAATCTGTCTGTTTTTTTTAATAAAAGTGCTTGATTTTAAAAAATGTTCATGATACATTTAATTTTGCTGACAATACGGGCTGCTAGCTCAGGTGGTTAGAGCGCACCCCTGATAAGGGTGAGGTCGGTGGTTCGAGTCCACTGCGGCCCATATTAAAAAAAGAGCTGAAAAGGCTCTTTTTTAGTATTTTTTTGAGTTCAAATCTGTATTATAGACTATTAATAAATTTCTGGGACATTGAGATCGCGGAAATTTAATAACAATTCAAATACACATCCGATTTGGGGTTGTTTTTAGTGTTAAGATTTGGTGGTCTTTTTTTGCACTTAAGTGCTTATTTTTTTCACTCTTTTGCACTCCAAATGCAAAAGTTTGAGATTAATTAATCAAGTATGATCCATGCAATATCTGGATTGCAGAATTTAAAAATACAAAGGAGTACAAATTATTGTATGAATAAGATTTTGCGGCTTGCGAGCAGAGGGCTGAAGCGTGAACGTGCCAGTTTAACGCGAGTAAGCCAAGAAAGGAAAAACTTATGAATAAAACATTTATCAAAACCCAAAACGTCAAAAACTTTATCGAACTTGTAGAAAATTTGCAAAATAAACCCAAAAACTTATGGCTAGGATTGCAAACAGCAAACAACAAGAAATCACAATAAGCCAGGCTGAATATTATTCATTAGTGAATATTTTAAAATTATTCCCGGAATTAAAAAAGCTTGAAACGCTAAACAAAACACCACAAGTCAAAAAAGAAATTTCCTCAGACTTCATCCGCCAAATAGAACGAGAAATTTTAGGTATAGAGTAAATCCCCAAAATTTTTGTTCTATGCTTGTCAGTAGTATTGTTTGTAAAGAAGCAAAAATAATTATAAATAAGTTTATTCGGAGATGCCAATTAAATCATTTTTGAAAAGAGTTAAAATCGTTTTAAGGAATATTTGTTAGGTTTTGTCATCTTGAAATGGCAGCATATGTTGTTTTTCTATGCTTATATTTGTTATATTGTACAGCTTCGATGACAATATATGATATGTTGCATTGATTTTATCAATATCATATTCAATATTTTTAACATCATTTCAATTTAAATTTATAGTTAAATTAATACCTTTAATTTTTTTTTAATTTCAATGTCAGCGACACTAACAGGTTGATTTAGGATAGGTTGAACTTCTGTGATTGCAGTTTCAATATCATAAGCAGCATAAAAATGATGTTGCCCCTTTTTATTTAGTCGTCCTGCAGAAGAATCATCAGAAAAGTTTGTTCCTGAATTCTTTTTTTTGAAAAGCCCCAAAATTATAATTCTTTATTATCGTCAGGCCATTGATTAAAAATGCTTTTAACTTTATCATATGTTTTAGGAAAGCAAACATATTTAAATTAAAATCTTCTTCGACATGTTCATTGTGGAGTAGATCTTTTATTTGTTTATATAAATTTTTGAAACATGATTTATTATAATAAATAGATTTAAGCCCGTTATATTTTAATTTTCTTTCTCTATATAATTTAGTTTGTGGCAAAAGCCATGAAGCACATTCTTCTTTTACTGATCCAATATTTCGATAATTTTATGTTGAGATAATTCTTCATTTTTGATTTTATAACAAAAATCGTTCCAAATCATTTCATTTTTACTATAAGTATCCATTATTAGATAGTATAATAATTTAACCCAAATATCGTTGTGGGATTTACTTTCTATAATTTCATCTAAATTATAGAAATTGTTATTGTCTTGCATATTAGAATTTTATCATAACACTTTTATAGTTTGTGAATATACCAATTCGAATTTCCACAGTGATTGTAGTTCCACTGAAACTGGAAGTAGAAATTGTATTCCATTGAGTTGTCATCTTTAAAGTTATAAGAGTACTTATTCAGTTGTGTTCTGCGATAACTTTTCAAAGCTGTTTGTAGTTCTTTTGCAAACTTATTTCTAAATTTAGGATAAGTTATGTCCAATGTTTCTCTTGTTAGTTTATTTTTCACTTTCATTTCGCTACGCTCTATTTCAGATGCAGGCTCACAAGTTTCACCATAGGTTCAGCTGTTCGCTTTGTAAAAAATCATCTATAAACCCTCGTATATTATCAAGCTCTATATTGTATCTTTTGCCTTGTTTATCAACACAGGTTGCGTAATCTATCTCAGCATCAGCAAACTTATTTTCCCAAATATAAATCAGCAACCCGATTTCTTGAGTCTTTAGGTTCAAAACCTTTGTTCCATAGAGTGCATAGTTTTTTTCTTGCATTATTAATTCCTTTCTAGTATCAAATCTGAATAGATATCATCAGGCTTTTGAGGGTCGATTAAAAATTCTTTCATAAATAGAAATCTTTCACCGTAAGCATTTTCTCAAATTACAGTGTCAAAGTTGTAGAATCCGATTACTTTATAATATTCGTTATCAGTTTTATCAAATCCTTTAATCATTTTAAGTTTGTATTTTTTGTCTAATTCAATTATTGTTATCCTTATAAGTACATATAGCAATGACATTCATCGCTCTAAGTCTTATTAATTTCAAGCAAAACTATTAAAAACGTATCATTCAGACACAATTTATTTTTGATACACTTTAAACAGCTTTTAAATACCATTTAAAAATTTTTATTATCTGAATAATTTATAAAATAAGCGTTTACGGTGTCAGCATCTCGCCTTAAATTTGCAACAACTGGGGTGAGATTCCATAATTCTTCAATCTCTTGTTGTGTCCTGCAAAAATAATCAATAACGACAGCTGTGTTGTAAATCTGCTCCGCTAATTTTTCTAACTTTTTAAAATGTTCTTACTTTTACTCATACGACCTCCTTTTCAGGTGTCGTATTCATCACTCTAAATTAAAATTAATTCATGTAATTATATTTTTGGGCTAAAATAATTTTATGACAGATAATTTAACACCAGAACAAAGAAATAAAAATATGAAAGCAATAAAAAGTTCCCATACCAAAATGGAAGATCAAATATGCCGTGCTCTTTGGAGTATGGGTTTGCGTTTTAGGCGAAATGTAAAAGGGCTTCCAGGGAAGCCGGATATCGCTATAAAGAAATATAAAATTGTTATTTTTCTTGATTCATGTTTTTGGCATAAATGTCCAGAACATTTCAAAAAACCAAAATCAAATACAGCTTATTGGGAACCAAAAATTGAAAATAATGTAACTAGAGATATAAATATCACTCAATACTATACTACTAATAATTGGCATATTCTCAGAGTTTGGGAGCATGATTATAAAAAAGAACTAAACAATACTGTGATAAAGATTGCTTATTTTATAAAAATGCATTCACAGTAACATTTTTAACACTATTCACATAATAGTAATTTTATGATAAAATAAACTACACATGAAGTATGTAAATAAAGAGAAAACAGATAAGAAATATAATAAACTAAAAGTAGGAAGTCTATTCGCAGGTGTTGGTGGGATATGTCAGGCATTTAAAAATGCTGGATTTGAGGTTATTTGGGCAAACGAAATTGATCCTAATGCTTGTAAAACATATGAATGCAATCATAGAGAAACTCATCTTTTTGCGAAGAGTATTGAAAACCTGACCAAAGATGAATTGCAAAAATATGGACAGATAGACATCTTAACAGCTGGATTTCCTTGCCAGCCGTTTTCTCTTGCAGGACATCGTTTAGGTTTTGATGATCCTAGAGGGAAATTATTTTTTAATTTTATAACAATACTTAAATGGACGCAGCCTAAAGCATTTTTTTTAGAAAATGTTAAAAATATCATGAGTCACAATGATGGGAAAACTATTGAAAAAATAAGAACTTCAATAGAAAATTGCGGATATTCATTTATACCATTTGTACTGAAAGCATCTGATTATTCTAAAATTCCGCAGGCTAGAGAGCGTACATACATGGTTGGATTTAAAGGAGAGGGTAGAAAAGATGACGAACAAATATTGACAAAATTATTTGAGTCGCCACAAGAAGTGAAATCAATATATCCTTTTAGCCACTTTTTAGAAAAAGATTCTGTTTTAGAAAGTGATTTTTATACATCGGATAGTGAAATAAGTCAAAAAATCAGAAAAAATGTAATAAAACCTAATACTTTTTATCAGTACAGGAGATATTATGTTAGAGAAAATAAATCGAACATGTGCCCAACATTAACTGCAAATATGGGTGCTGGAGGTCACAATGTTCCTATAATTTTGGATAAAAATATTCCTAGAAAATTAACACCTAAAGAGTGTTTTAATTTTCAGGGTTTTCCAAGATCATTTAAATTACCAAATAATGTTAATAGATCTCAGTTATATAAACAGGCAGGCAATGCTGTAGTTGTTCCTGTCGTCGAATCGATTGCTACTCAAATCAAGAAGGTGTTGGAACAGGCTAATGACAATGAATCAAGTCGAGGTAGAGCCTAATATAAGTAATTTTATTACTTCACTTAGGGATATTGGTTATTCTTTCGATACTGCTATTGCTGATATTGTTGATAATAGCATATCTGCAGGAGCAAAAATAATTGATATATATGCGTCAGGTAAAGAAAAATATGTAGTTATTTCAGATAATGGCAGAGGAATGACAAAAGACGAATTGAAAGAGTCTATGAGACTAGGCTCTTGTTCTCCTTTCACAGAACGACCTGGTTATGATTTAGGAAGATTTGGACTTGGTTTAAAAACGGCATCTTTTTCACAATGTAAAAAATTAACAGTTATTTCTAAATGCAACAATGATATAAATGCATATTGTTGGGACCTTGATTATTTAGTTGAGCAAAATAGATGGTTGTTAAAAGAAATTGCTATTGATACTTTTAAAGATAAAGATTGGTTTAGATTTTTAGAAGTTAATTCTGAAGGTACGATTATATTTTGGGAAAATATTGATAGATATGACGAATTTGAATTAAATGAAAAATTTGACAATTTGAGAAATCATTTATCTATAACTTTTCATCGTTTTTTAGAAGGAGAATTTCCATCCAGAACAATTAAAATCACTTTTAACAATAGAGTAATTTTGCCATTTAATCCTTTTAATGACAAAAATCAAGCAACTCAAAGAAAACCTACTGAACGATTTGAAATAAACGGTGAGGATATAACTGTAACTCCATATATATTACCACATCCTAACAAAGTTTCAAAAGAAGAATATGAAAAATATGCAACAAATGAGGGGTATCAAAAAACACAGGGGTTTTACTTATATAGAGCAGGAAGACTTCTTATATATGGGACTTGGTTTAAACTACATAAACAATCGGAAGCGCACAAACTTGTAAGAATCAAAATTGATATTAGTAATAAAATGGATTTTCTCTGGGAAATTGATGTAAAAAAATCTACAGCAACACCAATACCACAGATTAAGCATGAATTAAAACGTATTATTGGACAAATTACAAATCAAGGTTTTCAAGTTTATAGGCAACGAGGACATAAAATAACAGATACATCTTTAGAAAGATATTGGTATATAAATAAACAGAATGGAAAGACAAAGTATTGTATCAATAAAGACCATCCTATGTATAAAATACTTTACCACTCATTACCAGAAGAAGACATGAATATTTTAAATTCATACTTAGCTGATATTGAAAAATATATTCCTATTGATAGTATTATTGCACAGGCAATGGAAAAGCCTCACGATATAAATCAATTTGATGAATGTAACGTCATCACTAAAATAAACAACTGTATATTAGAAATGAAAAAAATGAATCTTAGCAATGATGATATTTTTTCTTTTTTATCCAAATGTGAAGGGTTTTCTGAAAATATAAATTTCATAAAACAAGTATTGGAGGATTTAGATGACAAGTGATTATGATAAAGTATTGGAAAGTTTAAAAAATTCATTAATTGATAAAAATAATATAACAGTAGGTGATATTAATGTTTGTATTGAAAAAATTAATATAATTATTAAAAATGATTTATTTATGCCTGAAGTATCTTTTAAAGAATTAGATGACAACATAAAAATAAGGCTTCGAAAAGATATCGAAATGCTTTACGATATTAAAATGGATGACTGTACGATATTAACAGGAGAAGAACAACGAACAAAGGACAATGAATGGTGGAACAAGAAAAAAAAATCTTTGGATTCAGAGTTCTCATATTGGAAACATTATTTACAAACACTATCAAAATTACCTCCTAAAGTTGCAAGAACAATTGATACTGATACAGATATGATTATGAATAATTTGTTTGATCCAGCATCAGACTCACAGTCAGAGAAGCGTTATGGTATGGTTATGGGACATGTCCAATCTGGAAAAACATCAAATTATGCGGGTTTAATTTGTAAAGCACTGGATGCTGGATATAAATTTATAGTTATTATAGCTGGTATTCATGATAATTTAAGGAACCAAACACAAAAACGTATTTCAAATATTTTTAAAAATATTAATAGAAGTAAACAACCTTTTATTTTGACAACTGATGATAACGATTTTCAAAAATCGTCACCTCAAAAATTTTCTACTTTAAACTTTGATAATACTGCAAGCCCTGTGTTTATTGTTATCAAAAAGAATAAAACAGTTTTAGATGCGGTTTTAAAATGGGCATCTCAAGATAATAGAGTTCCGATGCTTGTTATTGATGACGAAGCTGACAATGCAACAATTAATACAAAAGAAGAGGATGATCCTACTGCTATAAATTTAAGAATTCGCCGGCTCCTTAAAAAGTTTAACAAGTTTTCATATGTCGCGTATACAGCAACTCCCTTTGCAAATATTTTTATAAATGATGATGCAGGGAATGATGAAGATGGACCGGATTTGTTTCCTAAAGATTTTATTATAGTATTAAAAGCTCCGTCAAATTATATTGGCGCTACAAAATTATTTTTAGAAGAAAATATAGATTCCCATAATCAAAATCTATTAAATATAGATGAAATAGAAAATATTGAAGATCCAAGTGAATATTATACAATTAAAGGACAAGAGGATAATTGTAAGTTTGAAATTCCGAGAAATCATAAAAAAGATTTTCAGCCACAAGCTCTGCCTTCAAGTTTATTGCTTGCTATTAGATTATTTTTCATAAATATTGCAATTAGAAATATACGACACCAGAATACTGAGCATAATTCTATGTTAATACATGCATCTAGATTTACAGGTGTACATTCTGCAATTGCACATCTGGTAGAACAATATGTATCAGAAATGAGAAAAGAGATTTGTTTATATGGACAATTTAATAATGAAGAATCTACTATATTAAGCAATATGAAATCTGATTTTTATGAATATTATAACAATACTAATCTTGAGTGGTCAGATATTTTGTTAGAACTAAATAAAATATATGATAAAGTTGATGTAAAAGAAGCTCACTGCAACTCTAAACAAAGAATTGAATATTCAGAAATTCATCAAACAAACATAATAGCAATTGGTGGTAATAGTTTATCACGCGGCTTTACACTAGAAGGTCTTAATGTTAGTTATTTTCTAAGAAATGCAGGAGCTGCAGATACATTAATGCAAATGGGTAGGTGGTTTGGTTATAGAAAAGACTATGAAGATATATGCAAGGTGTTTATGCCTGAGGATATTATAGCAAAGTTTGAATATGTTGCAGATATGTCAAATGAACTATATGAGCTTGTTGACGATATGAATAAATATCAGAAGACTCCAAAAGAATTTGGACTTAGTGTTAAAATACACCCTGAAAACTTTTTGATTTCTGCAAGAAACAAAATGAAATCGGCACAACAATTTAATGTACAAATTGGTTTAGATGGATTAACAAAGGAAGCATCCAGGATTTCACGTAATGATAAATTTGTTGAACAAAATTTGAGTGCACTAAATAATTTTATACTTGAGATTAATTCAAAATATCAAAAGATAGAAAGAGATACAAAAGGTACAAAATTCTTATGGTTAGATGTTCCATCAGAGGAAATATATAGATTTTTAAATAATTGTCATTTTCTACCTGGTTATGAACACTTCCCTTTTGATGATATAAAACAATATATTGAAAAATATAATAATGATTTATGGCGTGTGGCTTTGATTGGTACAGAAAATGCCAAAATAAAATACAGGATTGAAGATATATGTGTAGGAACGCAATTAAGAAACGTCTATGAAGATATTGAAAAAAATGCATATGTATTGGGCGCTCATAGACAAATGACCTCTGGAATTGTTGAAAAATGGGGATTAACTTCAGAAGAATTTGATAATTTAAAAAATAATATTAATAGAAAAATAACTCGAGGCGATATAAGAAAACAATTATCTGGACCGCTTTTAATTTTAGGTATAATATCTCCAAATAATAGGGAAAATGATTTTAAACATAAATATTTTCCATCTTTAAGCTGTACTTTTCCGAGTTTAACTGGAGAGAGACAGCCCAAAACGATTACCCGGATGGTTAATTCAGTAGGTATAAAACAATTATTAGAACAAAAAAGAATTGAAGAGGAGACTGATGATGAATAATCCTTGGGAAAATTTAGGACAAGGTTACTACAGAAGGCTAGATAGAGATATAAATGCTTTTTATGCTAAGAATGAATCTGGCGAATATCTTTTCATAATTGACTTGGAAGAATTATTAGATAAAGATATTGAGTTATCCTTAAAAGGGATTGATTTAAAAACTTCAAAAAAAGACAATTCTTCTTTTTTGACATTAATATTGAAAAATGAAACTAATTGGGAGATATTTCTTCAATTGTGTGAAGATCTTATGATTTCTGCAAAGGCTGTAAAATCAAACCGAGCAAAAAACATTCATTCAAGATTAGTAAGATGGCAAACTTTTTTAAAGAATGAAAATCACAATATATCAGAAGAAATACAAATAGGGTTAATGGGAGAACTAGTTTTTCTTAATGAATATTTATCAAAATATGTTTCTCTAGAACAGGCTATAAATGCCTGGGTAGGTCCAGAAAAAGAAAAACAAGACTTTAGACTCAAAGGTATTAGTATCGAAATAAAATCCTTTATGGATAATAAACAAGATCAGGTTAATATATCATCAGTAGAACAATTAAATAATGATGATAACAACTTGTATTTATGTACAATGGGTTTTAAATTATCTGATAGTGGTGAAACTTTGGAAGACTATTGTAAGAAAATACAAAAAAGAATTTATGAAGAATGTCCATTAATATTATCTGTGTTTGAAAACTTATTAATGTCATATGGTTATTATTTACATTGCAAATATGATAATCTTAAACAGTTGTCACGATATAAAAACAGTTGTTATATCGTGAATAATGAATTTCCTAAAATACCAATTACAATAAAAAATCCTGCGATATTAAATATTAATTATAAATTGGATCTTTCATACTGTAAAGAATTTCTTGTAGAAATTAAAGATATAATGGAATTAATTAAGTAGGCAGGTATATAAATGTTTTCAATTGAGGATTTTCATGAATATTTGGTACAGAGCGTTTTTTCCTCTGCTGATTGCTCTGGTTGTATGAGAGAAGAAGCCTTTTTGGAAGAAGTCTCTGCATATTTAATAGATGAGTCTGATGTCTCAGAAAATGTTCAGTTTGCAGATTATAGAAAGACTGGTTTAGAAGTCCACGGTTGGGATTACGATGATGAAAGGGGGATTTTAACCTTAATAGTTCACGAATTTAGTCAAAAAGAAGCTTTGGCAAATATTGGTAAAATAGATATTGAAACAAAATTTAAGCGGCTAAAAACCTTTTTCTTAAAAGCATTGTCTGGTTTATATCAAAATATGGAAGAATCATCTCCAGCTTATGAAATGGCCTACAATATCTACTATAAAAAAGATAATTTTAATACAATTCGATTATTACTGATTACAGACTATAAAATTGCAATTCGCTCAGATGAGGACTTTTCTTCAGAAAAAGTTTTGCAAGGTTATAATTTTGAATATAGAGTTCTTGATATTGATTATTTATACAAAATATATCAGAGCCAGAATCACGTAAATGATTATGAAATTGATGTAGAAAAAATTTTAGGACATCCATTAAATTTCTTAATGGCAGATTCACGAAGTGATATATATGATTCCTATTTATTAGTGGCTCCTGGGGAATTAATATATAAAATATATGATACATATGGACAAAAATTATTAGAACAAAACGTCAGAACCTTTTTACAATTTAAAGGTAAGGTTAACAAAGGTCTAAGAATTACATTAAGAGAAAAACCTGAAATGTTTTTTGCGTATAACAATGGTTTAACAGCTACTGCAACTGATATCAAATTTACTGATGATAAAAAAATAAAATCTATAATTGGATTACAGATTGTTAATGGCGGACAGACAACATCAGCAATATATGCTGTAAAACGTAATGATAAAGCGCCTTTGGAAAATGTGTATGTTCAAATTAAATTATCTGTAATTAAAAAAGCAGAAGAAACAGATAAGTTTGTAAGTAAAATATCAGAATATGCTAATACACAAAATAAAGTAAATAAATCTGACTTTTTTGCAAATAGTCCTTTTCACAAAGATTTTAAACAGCATTCCGAAAAAATTTATGCTCCGGCTAAAGACCGTTATTATAAAACCAGATGGTTTTATGAAAGAGCAAGAGGGCAATATTTACAATCTATTGCTTTATTTAAAACAAAAGCTGAACAAAATAAATTTAAGAAAGAAAACCCGAAGGCTCAAGTTATTGAAAAGCCAATGCTTGCAAAAAGTGAAATGTCATGGATGATGCATCCTCACATTGTGGCACGTGGCGCAGAAACTTGTTTTGCCGAATTTGCTAATTATATTAGTAAAGAGATCGAAAAAGATGAGAAATGTATTACAGAATTTTATTTCAAATCAGCTGTTGCAAAAATAATTATATTTAAGGAAACTGAAAAAATTGTATCTTCATCTACTTGGTACAATGGTGGTTATAGAGCACAATGTGTGACATATACTATAGCTTTGTTGGCATATTTGTTTGAACAAAAAAATAAGATATTTGATTTTATGTCTATATGGGAAAAACAAGAAATCTGTGAGGAACTAAGAGAATATATTTCTATCCTTGCAGAGAAAGTATATGAATTAATCATGCAGCCAGTTGAAGGGGCTGCTAATATTGGTCAATATTGCAAAAAACTAGAGTGTTGGAACAAAGTAGAAAAATTGGCAAATAAACTCTATATAGATACTTATATTGAATTATTATCTACTACCAAGGAAGAGGCTAATATCAAAAAACGTGAGGCAAAAAATAATTTAGAAATAGATAATAGTGCAAAAATGCAGGAATTTGTTATCAAAATAGGATTTAATTCTTGGAATAATATATTAATTAATGATACAAAATATAATCATCCATTATCACTCTCCCAAACCGAATACGGAGTCTTGTCATCTATGGTTTCCGGCAAAATTAATTTTCCTACACCCAAGCAAGCTAAAGTATTATATAACATATATCAACGCGCTAAAGAAAAAGATATAATATAAATCAATTATTGGAGGTATTGTATATGGCAAAAATTACAAAAATTTATAAAAAAGTTGAAACAAAATCTTGTAAACATATTACCAGTGTTGAAATGGAAATAGCTAAATCTGATGATAATAAATATATTATACTTTCAACTTTTGGAAGTTCTTCAAGAAAAGAGCCAGGGAAAGCTTCTCAAATTATTCATCTTAATAAGGAAACAGCATCTAAGCTAATTGCAATCTTGCAAAAGTGGGTTATGGATTCATAATAGACTCATAAAAATCCATAATTAACAGCTTCGTTCTACAAATAAAAATTCCTATAAACTTCATCGATGTCTTCTTGTTCGATGCCGAAATTTCAAGTTGCAAAAAATCTATTTACCCCTGCCCCAAAATACAACACACCTTCATTTTGTTGTATTAAATATTAGCTAATATATTATCTAAAAGTCAACTTTTATTAATAAAAGTATAATATACTAACTATGAACAACAAATATTTTAGTTAATCTCATCTTCAAGTATATTTAATCTTTAAACAGATGTTTATTTGTTTTTTCGATTGTTGCAAACGGCTCTGCAAAAGCCATTTTGAGCTTTTTGTCTTTCACCGTAACAGAGATGAACAAGTCTCTCTAACTAACTGGGTTATCATTTCGGGAGATAATTCAGAGTATGGCATGCCCGATTTTTTGCATACAATTAAAATTTTCATACCGTTTCCTAAATAGTCAATATTAGCTGCTGGTGTCTTTGTAAGTCTGCGTTCAGCCTGTTAAGTCTGGACTCATCTCATTTTTGAAAGTAATACACAAATCCATATTGATAATCTTGTTTAATTGGTTAAGATACATCTTTTTGAGTGACTCGGTGCATTTGGGTGTGTCCTGCAAAAATAATCAATCACTACAGTTGTGTTATAAATCCGATCAGCTAATCTTTCTAGTTCCCTAAAATTCTTTTGTATAATCTAATAATTTTTTACTTTTACTCATACTACCTACTTTTGCAGGTGTGGTATTAAGCACTCGGAAGTCAAAGATAATCAATTTATTTAATCAACGCCAGGTGGTTTGGGTGTGGTACAAATCCATTTTCGTATAATTCACTTATTCACAAATTGTATTCTTGCCTTATTCGTTTTGAAACTTCAAATGTTTCAATAATATGGGCATAAGTAGAATTTAAAAAGTATGTTTCATATTGTAATTTTATTGCTTGGTAATTCTAGTCGATCAAACATAATTTCGATAAGGTAGTCCGATATTTGAATAACATATTTTTATATAGATAGAAGCACACCATAAAATTGAAATGAAAAATTTCCAAAGCTTGGCATAATCAAAATTGTTACTATTAAGCTGATAAATTTTATATTGTGGATGAATTTGCATATTCTTATATTTTGTTTTTCAGATTTTTCTTTCATTTTAAAAAATACTCATATACGTAAATTTTACTTCCTCCCAAAGAGCCATAAGTTTACATTCATCATATAGAATATTTTCAATGAATTCTTGCCAGATCTGAGGGCTATTATTTAAAGAATAACCATCATTAATTTCATGCCAATTGCTTGATGCCATATTTTCAAGCAATCGTTCTAAAGATACAGGTGAACGTATATCTGAATTGCGAATTATATTGAATAAAATGTCATAGCATCGTGATGCCATTACTTCAATTCTTTGTTCTATTCCATAAAAGCTTAAAAATTCTTTTGTAAGTTCATTACAATTTTTGTTAATTTCAATTTTTAATTTTTCATTGTAATTTATAGTGTATAATTCCCACAATTTTAGTGGATGCATATTATTAATTTCTAAACCTAAATCTTGGACTACATCATAAAATTTTTGCATTGGATCTGAAGTAAAAAACTTATCTTTTTTTATTACTTCATTACACTCTTTACAACACGGTGCCCAATTATCTATGTGTAAAGTAAATTGAGGAAATTTACTTTTAGGCAAAATGTGTTCAATATCCGCAATAATATATGTTTCATTGTATTTATTTCTTGTTTCTTCTAAAAGTTTTCCACAAAAACAACATCTTGGTGTGTTACCATTAAAATAACTTTTTATAAAAGCTTGTTTAAATGACAAATGCCCAAATTCATTTCTGAATTCAGAACTATTACAAGCTATTGTATCAAATTTATTTATTATTTTTGTTTTTAAATCTTCTGAAATATCTTTTACTGTCCATAAAAATTGCTCATAATCGTTTTGTAAGATTTGAGTTTCCGGAATTTTAAAAAAACTTTCTTTTAAAATTTTTTTAAAAAATTTTTTATTCTTCATTTTTTACTCTTGCCCTTTTGTTTTAAAGTTACAGCATATATCAGCTTTTTCTAATTGATTAATTTTACTTCTGATCTTCCAACGCCACTCTCCAGGACCAATTTCTCTGATCAAATCTTCTAATTTTTCTTTATCATTATTCTCCATTGCTTGTTGAATATCATTTTTAACTCGTTCACCAATATCAGACTCCATTTTAAATAAGGCTCGTCCTATATCAATAATGTTTGCACCATAAGTTTTTATTGTCATCGGGTAGTGCACTATGCCCGAAGGCAAATTCTCTAATCGATGAATTTCATCTTCTTTTGCATCTGTAACCAACATTGCAGAGTGTGTTGCAATAAAAATATCATGATTTGTATTTTCAAAAACATTGCACACAAGATTTAAAAAAGATGTTTTCCAATTTTCATTAAAATGGATTTCTGGTTCATCTAATAATATTAGAAAATGTTTATCATAGTTAAAATTTTCTTCTTTTAGAAGCATTAGTAGAGCAAATCTTGTAAAAAATCCATGTTCTCCATCACTTAGGAATGAATCTGGATATAATTTATTAGAATCTTCTTTGCTATATAAAAATCCGGTGTCAATATATTCTCCATTTAGATCTTTGTATATTTTTAATGGGTCTATTTTATCTAAGAAAGTTGCCAATAAAGGCAATGGATTAATTTTTTCTTGTTGAATATTGGTGCCTAATGGTTCTATAGTGATTGGTTTTTCTAAATTCCAGAAATATCTTGTTATTTTGTTTCCCATATACATTGACCCATCTGGTTCTCTGATATCTCTAATGACAGAATTATCTATTTCATTATAATCATGTTCTTTTTTGATATCTAACCAAATAATTTGTATTTTTATATGATTTTTTTCACCAAAAATAATGTCTTGAAGTTTATTCCATAATTCCTTATCTCTACTGCTCATATGATTCCAAATACCACTTGTAATATATGCAAGTAAAGCCCACTTTGTAGTAATTGTTGTTAGTGAATATATATTGGCTCGATGTGAATTATATTGTCTTGCAGTATGCCCTGTATGCAAACGAATGACTGCATCCCAAAAGTAATTATTTTTGTCATCTTTTGGCATTACTTCACTACTTTTAATTTTTAAATTAGAACTAATTACTTTATTTTCTTTCATTATTTTATATTCAAATCTAGTATTATCAACTTGAGCAAAATTATCCTTTAAATTGTATTCCCCAATTTCAAACAGAGCATCTAATAAAGAACTTTTACCTGAGCCATTTTTCCCAACTATTAAATTTAAATTTGCACAGTTTTTTGTTTTTTTCTTTATAGGAAAAATCATTCTAAAGGTATTAAAATTACAATAGTCATTTATGTATAGTTCATCGAACATTTTGTGATTCCTCAAATTTTATAGCATTTATATATTTTATATTTGGAATAAATCTTTTATATAAGTCAATTTCAGAATGCCCTTGTTCAGAAGTATAAATTTTTCTTTTATCAAAAATAACTAATCCTAAATTTTCTAATACTCTTAAACATCGAGTAAATTCTTTTATTGAAAATTCCTTTTGTTTTAATAATGTATTATCTTCATTTTGATCTAACATCCAATATTGACAAAGGTTTTCAAAAATAAGTTTTATGTTCTCATCATTATTTGTTAACTCAAATATACATTTTAATTCTTTATCTTTGAGGGGATCAAATAAATTATAAAATGCCATCCAATTAATATCTTTTTGTAAATTCTCTTTGTTTTCTCCAAAATATATTTTTACTTTATTTTTTAACAATTCAACACGTTTACTTTCAAATAATATTTTCAAATTAGTAAAATTTTCTGGCAATACATTATCTCTTATTTGAAAATCAAACCAACTTTCAACATTATCTTCTGTTAATAAATCTAAATAGTACTTTGAATAAAAATAAGATAAAGCATTATTTATTTTATCTGTTCTGTTGTTACTAAACCAAGGTTCAAATTTATCCTGTTTTTCTTCTTTACTTTGTATATGAGAAACAATTTCATTTATTTGTTTCAGTTTTATTTTAATCTCTTCTTCATTATCATTAATCATTTTTAAGAGTTCTTGGGGGTGTTTCTTTGTTATTTTTATGTAAATCTTCATATGTTAATTTTTCTGGTAAATTTATTATATAATTGTTTGTTAATAAATCATTTCGTTTATATACTGCATAGGTAATACTTCTAAAATCTTTATTATAACTTTCAATATTATCATACTCATTTATAATAGAAGCAGTATCATCGGGAAAAATGCTTAAATATTTATCAAAATTAAATTTTTTACCTTTTATAATTTCTGATGAAATAAAGTCTAGTTGTTTTTCATTCAAATTTTTTTGAATTCTTATAACAGGGATTTCCTGATACTCATTTTGCTCAAGTTTCTTTTTCCCTATTAATAGAGCATGAGGTTCAAAAACCTTTATAACAGAGATTAAAGAATTTTCTATTAAATATTTCCGAATAGAATTATATTCTTTATTGTTTTTAGTTAAAATATTTTCGGGGAACAAACCAACAAAGTAATCGTTATCATTTGCATTAATTAAAAAACTAATTAAAAATAATAATTCACTCTGAAGTTTTAAAGGTTTCTTTTCTATAATTTTTGTATTTTGCCACTCTTCAAATTTAGGATATAGCCTAAAATCTCCCATTGGGGGATCAAAAATTACGATATTCTTATCTTCTTTATATTTTATGTAATCATCTATTGCATCTTTCTGAGTAATATGTGCTTCCCAATAATTGTTTGAAAGTTTTTTGTATTTACCACAAAAGAACAAATAAATTCTTGCAATTATTACCATTTTAGGATTTACGTCTATTCCAAACAGATTTCCTTCTAAATCTTTTAGTAAACTACCTGTCCCTACCGCAAGATCAATATAATTTCCTCTGTTGAAAATTTTTTTAGTGATAGCTGTTATTATTTTTTGAGTAAAGTCCGCAGTTTTTCTATTTGAAGATTGTAATAGCGAAGATTTTTCATTTATTAATTTTTCAATTGCATCTTTTATAATGTTTCTTTGCACTTTGTAATAAATATCATATTGCCTAATGTTATTAATAATATATTCTGACACTTTTTGCGTTATAAAAGTTGCATTGAAATCATTATTAATATCATCTGTTATCCAATCAATACCATGATTATAATTTTTAATTCTATCTTTGCTTTTAGGTTCAACAGCGGATATAAAGCTTTCTTGTTTTACATATATTACATAAATTAATGCTAATGTTATTGCAAGGCTCTCATCAACATTAATTTGAAATCTTTTAATATTGTCGTATAAATGAAATGTTAGTTCTTCAATATTATTATTTTTCATTTTTTTCTCCTGATTTATGACGAGTTAGTTCGCCGGTTAAGAAATGGTGGAGGAGGGATTGGAACATGGTTTTGGCATTTTCTAGTTCCGCTTGTTGGGCTTTTATATATTCCTCTATCTCTTGTGCTTTTTCTGCAAAAAGATCTTGCTTAGGTTTTGGTGGTTTAGGTATAATTATATTTTCAAAATTACCTTTATTTAATATTGGTAAAGTTGTATGACTTGCTTTGTTTCTAATTAAAGGAGCAATTTGTCTAAATAGATATAACCCAAAAATATCATTAATACTTTCGTTCCATTCAATTGCATTAATTTGTTGATTAAAACAACTATCAACAATTGCTTTATCAACTTTTCCTATTGTTGCACCAATACAACAAACTAAAGTACTTCCGGCTCTAACTTTCCTACTATTTTGAGCACCTTCTTGCGTAACATAACGTCCATATTTATCTCGTCCTGATTCTAAATCTGCAGGTGTTATAAATGGAATATCACCGCCAAACATATTTTCTTTTTTAGAAGAAGGAGTTGAGCCTGTTGTAACTTTTCCCAAGTTTTTAATTTTAAATAATTCATAACTATTGGTATTTTTAGACATATCGCCGAACATTTCTTGGAAGAGGACGGGGATGAGGTCTTGGGCACTTTTGATACATTCTTTGCGTAAACTAATTATTCTATCGGCTGCATCTAATACTTTTACAATTTCTTTTACTTCATTTATATCTTTAGGTATCCCTATTTTTATTTTTGAATATTCTGAAATCCAATATCGTTTATGTTGAGTGTTATTAAAAGGCAATACTTGCATTAAATAATACAAATATCTTAAAGTATCATTGTCTTTTGCTTTTAATATTTTCATTGCAGAAGATTTTACTTTAAATTCAAAATCAACAAATTTGGATTCTGTTGTAAAGTCATCAAATATAATTACTGGTGTATTTTGATAAATACCTTCTGTTTCATTTGTATAGCCTAAAATAAAAGATTTTCCTGCTGTTAGAACTGGTGTTGGATAACTATCATTATATTCTTCAGATGCAACTATATAATTTGTTGGTTGCTCATATTCTAAAAGATTTTCTAATGCGACTTTTTCCCAGTTTTTAGGTATATTTTCAAACATTTAGTTTCCCTCCAAGTTTTTCTTTTAGGGATTCAAGAAGTTCAATTGATTTTCTCTCTGTGTCCAAAAGAATTTGAACATACTCTAGCGGTGTGTGCTCAAAAGATGGCGGAGTATATTCTATTTTTTTGTATCTTAATGGGAGCAGATTGTATTCATTTTCTCTCAAGTCTTCTATTGAGACATTGAAAGATTTGTTCGATTCTGCTTTTGTTTTGTATTTTTCAATGATATCAGGAATATCGTTTTCTTTGATTTCGTTTCTTTTATCATCGAGGGTAAAGCCATCGTTTTCCATTTCGTAGAACCAAGTTGATTTTGTTGGCTCACCTTTAGTAAAGATAAGAACTGCAGTTGCTACACCTGCATAGGGTTTGAAAACTCCTGACGGCATAGAAATTACCGCATCAAGTCTATTTTGTTCAATGAGTTTTTCTCTTAGTGTTTTATGGGCTTTTGAATCAGTAGATAGAACACCTGTTGGAATAATTACTGCTGCTCTACCACCCATATCAAGCATACGCATAAATTTTGCCATAAAAAGAAGTTCTGTCTTTTTAGTTTTTACTATTGTTGTTAATTTATCTGATACGTCATTTTCATCTAAATTACCTTTAAAAGGAGGATTAGCAAGTACCAGAGTATATTTATTTTTTTCATCAGCGTATTTTGATAAAGAATCTTGCAGTTTTATGTTTTTAGGTTTAATGTTGTGCAAAATCATATTCATAAGACCAATTTTATACATAGTCGGGTCAAATTCTCTGCCGAAAAAGACGTTATCATCAATGTTTTTTCTATCTTCATCATTTAACAGATCGCCAAAGATAGGAGAAATATCTTTAAAATCATCTGATGTACCTTGTTCTAAAATATATCTGCACGCTCCGCATAAAAAGCCACCTGTACCGCAAGCAGGGTCACAAATTTTGTCTTGTGGTGTCGGTTGCATGAGTTTTACCATCATTTCGATAATGTGGCGAGGGGTTCTGAACTGACCATTTTGTCCTGCAATTGCAAGTTTGTTGAGCATGTATTCATAGATATCGCCTTTTCTGTCGTTTCCGTCAGAAAAATCCATTTTATCAAGGGTTTGAACCGCTGTATCAAGTAAGGACGGTTTTGTAATTAAACAAACTGAATCTTTTAGTCCAGGGTTGATTTCGACTAAGAGTGGAAAAACTTTTTCGCGATAAGTTTTTAGCATTTCATTGGCAGATAATTGTTTGAAATTGCTCCATCTTAAGTTTTCTCTATTTTCAAAAAATGATTTTCTTGTTTTTCCAAAATGTTTTGTTTTTTTGTCTTTCAAATCTTCTTGGAATTCAAACATCTTAAAAAATATCAGGTAGGTCATTTGTTCTATCACTGATATAGGGTTACTTATACCTGAGGACCAAAATTTGTCCCATAATTCATCAATAATCGCTTTAAATTCTTTATCTGTCATAACTTAACCAACTTGTTGTTTTACTACATAGCCGTCTAATGCTTGCATTAGTTCATTTATCTCTTCTTCCGTAAAGATATCATAACCTAATCTTGTAAAAGGTTGCTCATATAAACAGGCGAAATTGAAGTAATTATTTGCTTTTAATTGGTTTTCAATTAGTTTTAGACATTGTAATTGTACAGATGTCAATGTTGTATGGTTTTCAATAAAATTATTTATTCTTGAATGAACTTCATTCTCGTCAACGCCAATAATTGAGCGGATTAGCAAATCTATATCCTGTGCTTTATCAGGGTATAGTTTTTCCAGTTGCTTCAACGTAAAATGCGGGTTTTGTTCAAGAACGATTGAAACAAGTGATTGAATATCTTGTTCTGTTGTTTTTTGCCCTCTTTTGATTTTTTGAAGAACAATATTTTCGCTCGCTATTTTATTCAAGAATTGTTCTATGTTATATTTAAAACCTTCGCCAAACGCTGCAAAAAGATTTAGTTGAAGCTCTTCATTAATCTCGACATCGTCAGTAATATCAATCTCTATAATATCATTATCCAATGCACTTCTTTGACTATACTGCATAATCGGAGCAAGTTCATCTTTGATAGTTTCCATTTCGTCAAAATTAAAAGGTGTACCAAAATTTTGAGATTTAACTTTGTTTATCATCTCAGTTTTTTCTTTGACCTTGTTAATAGTTTCTCTTAGATGGAAAACTGATTTTCTTATTTTGTTTTTTACAAGTTCGATTTTCTTATCTTGTTGAGTTGTTTCAATTTGTCTTTGTTGAAGAATTAATCTTTCAAGTTCCAGCACTTCCAATTGAATAACATTAATTTCAAACTGCATTGCTTTATCTTGTGTGAATGATGTTTGATGCCTTTTCATCAGTGGTCTTACTGTAGTATCAAGAACATGTAAAAATTCATCACTTAATTCTTGCCAATAGTAATCGGTCTTTAAGATTTCATCAAGTTTCATCGCATGTTCTTGTACATCAACTGATTTTTTAGGCAAGATTTTTATATCATTTTTTAACTGTTCAATAGTTTTGTTTAAGATTTTTTCATCACCCAGCTCTTTTGCTGTTACTGCCAGGGAAATTCTGGACATAAACAATCTTTCATATAAAGACAACTGTTCTTTTGGAACATAACCTTCTGGGTTTTCTCCAAAGAATTCAAAGTTAGAGTAATGATCAAAAATTACAAAGTATTCTTTATCTTTGCCAGGACCAAGTAAGTTTTCACAAAGTCTTGTTCCTCTGCCTATCATCTGCCAGAACTTGACTTTTGAATAAATTGGTTTTGCAAATACAAGGTTTAAAATTTCAGGGACGTCAATACCTGTATCAAGCATAGAAACTGAAATTGCGATATTGATATTATTTTCTTCCGCTTCGCCTTTAAAATCATCAAGTAAAAGTGATGCGTTTGAATCATGTGAATCAATGAGCCGTGCGTATTTGCCTTTATATTGAGGATACATTTCGTTAAATATATCTTCAAGCATTTCACCGTGCTTGTGGCTTCTTGCAAAAATTATTGTTTTACCTAGTCTGCCATTAGAATCTCTTAGACCACTATCCATAAGGTTTTTAAGAATTTTTCTATTAGTGTCTTTATTGGTTATTTGAGTTTCAAGGGCACTACTTTCAAAATCGAATTTTTCTGGATCTGCTGCCTGTTCAGCCAGTTCTTGTTTTTGTTTTTGGCTTAGGTCAGAATATTTGATACCTCTTTCAAGAAACTGTGTTTGTACTTTTTGAACTTTATAAGGTACAAGATATTTTTCCTTAATAGCATCATTAAGTTCGTAGCTAAAAGTCGGGTTGCCATCTTCTGTATCAAACATTAAAAATGTATTTCTTGAAATGTAATCAATCGGGGTTGCAGTTAATCCGATTTGGAAGGCATCAAAATATTTGAAGATTTCGCCATACATGTTATAAATCGAGCGGTGTGATTCATCTGCTATTATTAAATCAAAAAATCCTGGAGTGTATAACTGATATGCTTTTTGAATTGCCGGATATGTCGCAATATAGACCTTTGCTGTTGTATTTTCCTTTGTTTCAGCATTCAACAAAACTCTTGATAAAGATCTCAGATGTTTATTAAAAGCACTGTGCGCCTGCTTTCTTAACTCATCTCTATCAACCAAAAATAAAATTCTTTTAACCCAATTAGCATTAACCAATCCGTTGATTATAGACATTGCAGTTCTTGTTTTACCGGTTCCCGTTGCCATTACAATAAGAGCTTTTCTCTGTCCCACGCTAAATGCTTCATAAGTCTTTCTGATAGCAGAAATTTGATAATCTCTGTTTGTTATTGATGTATCTATTTCAACGTTTTCCAATGGCATACGGTTTTGTCTTTGAAACAATCTTGTCTCAATATCGTCTTTAGAAAACATTCCATAAACTCGTCTTGGAGAATAATTAATATCATCCCAGAAATAAGTTTCAAAACCGTTTGTATAAAATATTAATGGTCTAAAACCAGTTTCCATTTCAACAGAGTTTGCATAATAGAAAGCTTGTGTTTTACCTTCTTTGGGATCTCTTCTGGTCTTTTTAGCTTCTATAATTGCAATAATTTTACCTGTTGCATCATACAAAGCATAATCAATATAACCCTTACCAGAAGGAGTATTTGGCAAATTATTTACTGCAACTTCTCGTTTAACTGATTTTGTATTGTACTCTTTGATTTCTTTATTAAAGTTCTCAACCTTCTTTATGTTCCAACCTGCATCAATAAGCATTTCATCAATTAAATAATTTCTTGTTTGAGCTTCACTTAAATCACCTAGTCTATCGGTCGTTTCTCTATTTTCGTTTTGCTTATTTATAAATTCTTCTTTAGATGAAGCTGTTACTTTACTTAACTGCTCTTCTTTAACTTTCAGTTCTACTTCAAGTTCAGCACTTCTTTTTTTAGCTTCCTCAAACTCTTTTTCAAGTAAAAGTTTTCTGCTTACAGGTTTCTCATATGGTTTTATTAAAGAGCTATCTCCTTCGCAATTGGTTATATAATGCCAAACGCAGAGAGCATAGGTGAATTTCAGTAACTGATGAGCTTTTTCATTTGATGAAATATTCTCATGTACTGCACTATTTCCTATTTTTCTTATAATATGAAAAATATCCATATACTTTGTATCAATATATGGTTCCAGTTCCTTTAATACTTCAAACTGTGATATTTGGGGGTTAGCATTAAAATACTTATAGTAAATATCCTTGGCAATATATTCTGTTATCAATCTTAATTTTGCAACTGCAGAAGCAGCATCGGTATCGATCAGTTCTTCTGCTAATACACCTAATTTCGCTAATTCTGGATATTCATTTTTTAAGAAATCAAAATTGCTCATATCAGAACCCCTTCACTAAATTATATTAACATAAAAATTGTTATTTTATATGAATTTATAAGCTAACCAAGGAGCATGCATTAAGTTACAATTTTATAAGCTATATTATATAGATAAAAATTCATATAGCTTTGGTCGGTTGTGTCTTGTTCGATGCCGATGTCGCGAATAGTTACTGATGGCGATGAATGGTTAAAGATTTTTTGCAGGAGCACTATATCATTATATTTTTTATAATGATGACACCCGAAAGTTTTCCTTAACGTATGTGTCCCAATTCTTTTCTTCACACCAACTGCTTGTGTGGCTTTATTCAAAATTCTATATCCCTGTGATCTATCCAGCTTGCAATGTTTTTGTGTATAAAAAAGTGGCTGCTCAGGCTGTTTATCTTTTACAAAACCATCAATCTCCTCTTTTAAAAAAAACTATTAAGCGGAAATTCTAAGTCCTGTTGTACTACATTCATTTTAAACTCATGTAATTACAGACAATGACTGCTTCTACCATTAAAATTTGACTTTTAGTTTTTCGTTTAATGGAGAACCTGTAACCACAATCAATGGCGAAGGTAAAAAACAACTTTGGATGATATTTTAGCAGTTGCAAAAAATATTGGGCTTAAGGAAAAATCTGCCAAAGATATTGCATTAGATATTCAAGAAAAATGTTCAAAATTATTTAATTAATCTCATATTCTTGAGTATTAAATCGTTCAATGAAAGTCTATTTATATCTGTATTTTAGACGATTATATTTTTTATCTAATAAAAAGATTATTTCTGACTTTTTAAGCTCTTCAATCAAATTTCTAATGTACTTCAAAAAGTTTGACCTTTGACACGTACAGTTCATATTAAAAGATTATAAGTATTATCAATCATTTGTAACGTTCTATGTAGTTAGATTTATTAATATAACAAAAGAAGCTTTAGATGGTTTTCTAGGTAGTATAGTAATTTTTCGATACAAGCAGATTCTAATGCATAGACCAGAAAAAATTAGTCAATATATGTTTTCCAAAATAGAGCATACTCTTGGTAAGAACAGAGATGTAAAGAAAATACGTCTTAAAAGTACACTTAGAGAAACTGCTATTGATATTGTGGAAAATAGTACAAAAGCGTCAGATGCATATAAGATATTCAGAACTTCACGACCTTGTTCGGGTTTCTTCAAAAGAGCTAAAGAATTTAAGCGTTTTATAACATGTTATAAAAGTAATGGCTACGATAAAGGTTTCAAAGAATCGAAATTTTCAGCTGTTAATGATCGGGACAAATTTTGTACTATTAATATTATAGATTATGGTGATTATTTCTCTTATGAAGCGGTATTCAAAGGGAAAAGAGGTGATATTTTAAAAGAGCACAGATTTATTTGAAATAATAAAGATAACCGTGTCCACCCCGATACAGAAAAAATATCTGCTAATCGTGTTTATTATTATCCTGAGCCTCTGGAAGATCGAGTGAAGAGACTTGAAAAACTGATGTGTTTCGTGAGGAGGTAAATCCGTTCTCTCAATCCTTCCAAGAAGAAAATTAAGTTTTATAGGTTGTTAATTAAAGCTCATATAAAAAAGGATGATAACATTTGCAATCATCCTTTTTATTTATTACAAAAAGTTACAATCCTTGAAGTTTTTGAAATCCTTAACCGTTAAATATTTTAATATATGTATACAGGAGTTTTATGAGCTTAGTTATTGATTCCAATCTTGAATATTTACAGAACATTTTGCATATCAGCAGAGTAACTTTTGAAGAAAAATATGCAAATATGTCTGTTGAAGAGATTATAGAGGCAGAAGCAGCATCAGGAAACCAGCAGGCTGTAGAACTGGCTCAGGAATTAACTACAAATACCAGCCTGATTATGGAATTATTTGATTTGGCAGATACAAATAATAAATATATGATTTTACGTGAGTTAACCGCACAGCAGCTGCAAGTTTTTCTTCCTGAAATGGAAGAAAGTGATATGCTCCAGGGATTATTTTATTTTTCTCAGGACAAATTAATGAATATGCTTGAGGAATTACCGTCTGAGCAGCTTGTTAATACTGCTTTTGAACTTTTTTCAAAAGAAGAAATAGTCCAGCTTATGCCGGAAGAACAGCTTGATAAATTTTTAACCAGTACTGATATAGACAAAAATAAAATTTTGAAACATATGCAGTCAATACCGGAAGAATATGTTGCACAAGTTTTGGAACAAATTACGGGCGAAGCGGCAGAGGGACTGGACAGTATAGAGTTATCAAAAAAAATCGGTCAGTTAAATCCTCTGGAATATCAGGATGCTTTAATGGCTTTTCAGCCTACTCAAAAACAGCAGTTGGTTTTATCATTGGGCAAAGAGCATCAAGAATGGTTTCAATTATTTGATGCTGAAGCTTACACAAAGATTATGAACCGTGAAAAACAGCAGCCTGAAGTTGTTAAGGCGATGTCTGTTATTGAACCTGAATATATTCAAAATATGCTTACCGAGCTTCCGAACGATTTGCTGTCGCTTGTAATTACACAGATGGACACGGAACAATTTGCCGAAATTCTTATGGACAGATTTCCGGAAGTTATTGCGGAAATAATAATGAAATAAATTTAAAACCTTAAAAGATTATTTAGATTTGTTTCGAGGTAGTTTGCCAGGACTGTAATTTTTAATAACGACATATTCTGAATTCCGCGTTCAATACGGCTTATGTATTCACGGTTAACCCCCATTTTTTCGGCAAGATTTTCCTGAGAATAACCCAGTCTTACCCTTTCTGCTTTAACGTTTCTGCCAAATTGTTTTAATATTTCTTTTTCGTTATACATTATTTCCTTATTTTACAAGTATTGACAATATTTTTCTTGTAACTTATAATTACGTGTATCGGGTACTTATAAATATCATAAAAATAATGAGAACAAAAACAAATACAACCGAACTAACCGAGAGAGAATGTCAAATTTTATATTTAGTAGCAAACGGAAGTTCTAATATCGAGATTGCTAAATTGTTATGTCTCAGTACAAATACCATTAAAGCCGTTATTGCTGTAATTCTGAAAAAATTAAATGCGAAAAACAGAGCACAGGCTGTTTTTATTGCAGTTAAAAGTAATTTGCTTAAGGAAACAAATCTAATGTCGTAATGTATCAAGTACCATTTGTAAAGCTTTTTCGGAAAACATAAATTTCATGTTTTTACGGTTATATCCGCTATCAAGCTCGAATTTTTGAACATTAATATTATCATTATATCCGCAGGCAGCATAAAGCAAACCTACGGGTTTGCGTTCACTTCCTGACGGACCTGCAACTCCTGTTGTGCATATCACAATATCACTTCCCGTAAGTTTTAAAAGCCCACGTGCCATTTCTCTTGCACATTCTTCGCTTACTGCTCCGTATGTTTTGAGTGTTTCTTCCGACACGTTTAAAATTTTGTGTTTGGCTTCGTTGGAATAAGTTACGAAATTAGCTTTGATATATGCAGAACTTCCTGCTACATCGGTCAGTCTTGAACTTATAAGCCCGCCTGTGCAGGATTCAGCGGATGAAATCTGTAAAGCCTCACGAAGAAGAATTTTTCCGATTTCATAAGGAAGCTGTGATTTCTTACTTAAAATAGATGCTTTAAAATTAATGATTGCTTTTTTCATAGAATGATTTTTGAATGATAAAACAATTTTGTCAATAATTCTTTACGTGCAAATTTATTTTTTATGTAATATCATGTGGTAACAGGAGAAAATTAAGCATGGCAGTGAAGGAAAAAGAAAATAATTTCGGGATGCTTCCGCAGAACATTGAGGCGGAAGAAGCTGTTCTCGGAGCAATTCTGGTTAATCCAAACGTGATTACGAAAGTTGTTGAAACTTTAAAACCCGAAAGTTTTTATAAACCGGCTCACAGATATATATATGAAGCCATGCTTCAATTATTTAACAGTAATGAAAGAATTGATATTGTATCGGTTTCAGATGTTTTGAATTATAATTCTAAACTCGAAACAATCGGCGGACGTGCTTTTGTAAACGATTTATGCTACAAGACGATTACAACTTCAAATATTGAATATTATGCAAGAATTGTGCAGGAAAAAGCCATTAAAAGAGCTTTAATTAATGCTGGTTCTGAAATAGTATCTTTCGGATACGATGTAAACCCGATTGATCAATCCCTTGACAGTGCCGAAAAACTTATATTTGACATAGCTTCCAAAAAAGCTACTACAGATCTGGTTCATGTTAAAGATTTGGTTTTGAACACTTATGAAAAGATTGAATACCGTTATGAGCACAAAGATGAGCTGACGGGTATTCCTACTGATTTTTATGAACTGGATGCTATTTTAAACGGATTGCAAAAGTCAGACCTTATTATCCTTGCGGCTCGTCCTGCGATGGGAAAAACCGCTTTTGCGCTCAATATTGCCCAGAATGTTGCATTGAAGGCGAAAACTCCTGTTGCGATATTCTCTCTTGAAATGTCAAAAGACCAGTTAATGCAGCGTATGTTGTGTTCGGAAGCTGAGATTGATTCTCAAAGGGTTAAGACCGGTAACATGCAGAGCAAGGATTGGGAAAAACTTGCAACAGCAATGAACGCTTTTGCTCAAGCCCCTATTTATATTGATGATACATCAGGTTGTACAATTACCGATATTCGCGCAAAGTGCAGAAGATTAAAAATGGAAGAGAAAAATCTCGGCTTAATCCTGATTGACTATCTTCAATTGATGGAAAGCGCAGGCAGAGAAGATCGTATGCAGCAGATTTCTGCTATATCAAGAGGTTTGAAAATTCTTGCAAAAGAACTTGATGTCCCTGTAATTGCTCTTTCGCAATTGTCGCGTGCCGTTGAGTCCAGAACAGATAAACGTCCGATGCTTTCTGACTTGAGGGAATCAGGTTCTATCGAGCAAGACGCCGATATCGTAATGTTTATTTACCGTGATGAATATTACAGAAAAGCCGAGGACGGCGAAGAAGATGCTGCTGCAAAAGCGCAATCAAAAGGAGAATCTGAAATTATTATTGCAAAACACAGAAACGGTTCTGTCGGTACTGTCAAACTTCTGTTCCAGGGCAATATTACCAAGTTTAAAAATCCGATTAAGACTGATGCTTTTTAATAATTTTTGAAAGCTTTCCGCCTGTCTTAATGCAGTAATCACTGTATTTATTATGCTTGCTGCCGTAATCATTAATGAAACTTTCAACCCAATTTTCATGTTCAATTTTGAAATTGTCTATGAGTTGAATGACATACGGGCTGTGAAAATCTTCAATTTCTTTTGCTGTAAGAATTACCAGCCTAAAAGGCTTGCCTTCTCTCTTTTTTTCTAGAGCCGAAAGTAATCTTATAAGACCTTTTTTATCAGGAATTTTGTCGTAGTCTGCATATATAAAATAAATTCTTTTGGGATAATTAAGCAGTTGTTTGAAATTCTGAATTCTTTTTTGGTATCTTTTTTCAAACTGTTTTCTTGATAATTTTTTGTCGTGCGGGTAAGCTGCTTTTAAATAATTATTTTGCCAGGTTTCATTAAAGTAAAGATTGTCAAAGAAATTTTCGAAATCGTTTTCTATAAGTTCGGCAACTTTTTGTATATCATAATGACAACTCAAATCAAACGGTCCGGTTTTTTCACCGTAAATTTTTCTTGGTTTTAGCTTAGCGGCTGTTGTCAGAACTCTTGGGAGGCAGTTAGTTCCGAGTGAAACAATTTTGTATTTTTGATTTTTGAAGCTTACGAAATCTGAGAAAGAAAAGTAAAACAGAAAATTTCTTGCATTTTTCCTGAAACTGTAAGGCATAATCCAGCAGGTAAGAAATTTAATAATTAATTTTTTAATTTTAAGAAAGTAGTACATAAGTCTCCTTATTGTGTATTTAAATCATTATTAATTAATTAAAAACAGTAGAAGTCATAAAAAAAAGAAATTATCATATTACTAATGATTAACAGTAGTAATATAAAAATAATTCTTGGTGAAAACATCAAAAATCTAAGAAAAGCTAAAGGTCTTTCACAAGAAAAATTAGCTGAAATTATTGGTTTAGAACGTGATTCTCTTTCATCTATAGAAACAGGTCGTTCATTTACTTCAAGTGAAGTTCTTGCTAATCTTGCTAATTATTTTAATGTTGAAATAAGTTTGTTGTTCAAATCTGGATATATAGAACATTCAGATAAAGACTTTAACTTGAAAAAAGAAATCAATCGTTTACTTTCTGACTGTAATCATGAATTGTTAGAAAAAATCTACAACATTATTATTACTCTGAAAAAATAAATTTTGTTAGCTTGAATTATACATAAATTTTCTCGTTATATATAACGGAACTAATTCAATAATATTATTTACTATGATTAAATGCAATATAAGGATGAAAAAAGTTTACATTTAAGAAAAAAACTAGGTTTATTAATTAAAAATATTCGTGAACAAAAAATCGGGCTCTCAGGAAATCGACTGTCTAACGAATATGGGATTAATGACAGCAATTTAGGTAAAATTGAAAGAGCGGAAATTGATTGTAAATTTGTAACTTTTTGGAAGATCGCGGAAGCTTTAGGGTTAAAACCATCAGAGTTTGTAAAATTATTGGAAGAGGAACTTGGAGATGATTTTAAACTTATTGATGAGTAAGAATTATGAGAGATAAAATTTTTAATTATTTAGCTGATTTTGTAAATTTTATTAATTAGTGGGTTTAAAAACTTAGGAATAACTAAATGATTAGTAACAACAGCATAAAGAAAATTTTTGGTGACAATATTAAAAAGTTAAGGAAAGCTAAAGGTTTAACGCAAGAACAATTAGCAGAGGCTTTAAATCTTCAGCTACAATCTATTTCATATATAGAAAACGGACGAACTTTTGTATCCAGTGAAGTACTTACCAATTTATCAAACTTTTTTAATGTAGAAGTGAGCTTTTTCTTTAAATCAGCTTATATAGAACATACAGATAAAGAACTCAACTTGAAAAAAGAAATCAATCGTTTACTTTCTGACTGTAACCATGAATTGTTAGAAAAAATCTACAATATTATTATTGCTCTGAAAAAATAAGTTGTAAAATTACTGCGTATTAATCCTCCTTATATTGTCGCATATATGAGGGATATTTTTATAACATATCAATTAAGATGTATTAATGCAATACAAAGATGCAAAAACTTTACATTTAAGAAAAACATTAGGAAATGTAATCAAGGCTCTTAGAGAGAAAAGAACCGGCTTGTCTTGCACTAAACTCGGTAATGAGTATGGAATAAATAGTAAAAATTTAAATAAAATAGAAAATTCTTTGATTGATTGTAAATTAATAACTGCATGGAAAATTTCTGAAGCATTGGGTTTAAAATTTTCAGATTTTTCAAAAATACTTGAAGAAGAACTCGGGGATGATTTTAAACTAATTGATGAGTAGGAATTATAAAAGATAAAAAATAAGTTTTATTAGCTTGAATTATACATAATTTTTATATTCCATCGCTTCTTTAAAGAAGCATATACTTATATGTTATCAATTATTATGAAACAATGCAATCAGCTAATGAGAAAACTTTACAATTAAATAAATCTTATGGTAGCTTGGTAAAGAAGTTGCGTCTTAAGCATACAAATTTTTCTGTAAATAAATTAGCTGAATCTTATGATATTGCGCGCGGGAATTTAAGTAAAATTGAGAATGGATACAATGACCCAAAGCTTTCAACAATGTGGAAAATTTCAGAAGCAGTAGGTCTGAAATTTTCTGAAATCGTCAGAATGTTGGAAGAAGAACTTGGGGATGATTTTAAACTTATTGATGAGTAAAGTACATTGAATATAACATAAGCAGGGCATCCTATTTCTTTAAAACTTCAGCAACAACAAATATTTTAGCCCAGTGCTGATAGTTTTAAAAGAAAGGATGGAATATTATGGACAATTTCAATTTGACTTTATTATTAATCTTGTTGATTTTCTACATAATAAAAAGCGACACCCGACGTTTCAGTTGAGTGCCACTTTGACTTCTAATCAGGAATAGCAGCGGCAACTGCTTGTCCCGTTTATTTTATTAAAACTTATTTAATTCACAATTTCAAGTGGCATAAACTTTTTATTTCAAATAATCTTCAAAGCTTTTTATATTTACCTTGTAACCGCAGCCGTCATGAAGTTTTGCAGGATAAAATATCCTTTTCGCGGGATATTTTCTGCACATTGGCAGACGATGCGCATAATCAGAACATAAACCATCCTTTGTTACAAGCTTGCAGGCAAAAATTAAATTGCCGTCTTCATCTTTTCCTTTTATGTAAAATCTTTTATACGCAGGGAAGATAAATTGCATTATTTTGAACTCCTTCTCCGTATATGTATCGTAACTGTACATATAATTACAGCATTTACCGCACTTCTTACATTCGCCCGTAATCTCATATGATACCTTCTCAGGTACAAAGTATGAGCGGATTTCGTTAAAAATTACGTATAAAAAATCAAATATATTTGCCATTACATATATTTTATAATAAAATAATGGAGTTGGCGAGGGAGATCTATGGCAAAATATTATGTAAACAGAAATTATACAGCCAAAGAAATGGCAAAGGCAAATATATCTAAAAAGTCGAAAAATGGAGGAGGATTTCTTTCTACTCTCAAATTCATTTTTATACTCGGATGTGCCTGTGCTCTTGCGGGTGTTGCATCTCTTGAGCTTTATTTGTCTTCTCTGCCGCCTATAAATAATTTGGAGCAGTTTAAACCGAATATTGTAACCAAAATTTATTCGTCAGATGATGAAATTATAAAAACTTTTACTGCTTACACATATGAAAAAATCGAGCTTAAAGATATCCCCGAAAACTTAAAAAAAGCACTTATTGCAACGGAAGATAAAAATTTCTACCGCCATCACGGCTACGATATCGCAGGGCTTGCCCGTTCTACTATTCAAAACATACTTGCAGGACGTGTTGTTCAGGGTGCAAGCACAATTACCCAGCAGCTTGCAAGAGTGTTATTCCTCAATAACGAAAGAACTTTTGACAGAAAGCTTAAAGAATTATTCATTGCAGCAAGAATTGAAAAAACAATATCAAAAGACCAAATTCTTGAAATGTACATGAATAATGTTTATCTAGGTGCGGGTGCATACGGTGTTGAAGGTGCGGCTCAAATTTATTTTGACAAACACTTAAAAAATTGTGATCTTGCAGAACTTGCTTTAATAGCAGGTTTACCGCAGGCTCCTTCCGTTTATTCGCCTTTCAATAATATGGATTTAGCCGTGCAAAGAAGAAATCAGGTTCTCACAAGAATGTATAAAATGAGGTACATTACACGTGAAGAATACGAAAAAGCTAAAGAAGAAAAAGTTCATCTGGCAAAAACGCCTCAATTCTACACAACCAACAAAGCCCCGTATTTCTGCGATTATGTAATGAAAGAACTTGAAAAATTGGGCTTTGATGAAACAGAAATTTCTCAAGGCGGTTATAAAGTTGTTACAACTCTTGATTATAAGGCACAAAAAGCCGCAAATGAAGCGATTGTGAAAAACCTTAAAAATTGGGGGCTGAGCGGTGATAAAAATCAAGCCGCAGTATTTGCCTACAGCCCGATTGACGGTAAAATCCTTGTTTATTCGGGTGGAAAAGATTACACAAAAAGCCAGTATGACAGGGTTACGCAAGCTGTAAGACCGCCGGGATCGTCTTTTAAACCTATAGTTTATGCGGCGGCAATGGAAAAAGGTATAAGCCCAAATGATATGATTGAGGACAGACCTATTACAATCGGTCAGTGGTCGCCTCACAACTACGGAAATAAATACAGAGGAAAAATTCCTGTCTATACGGCCTTGATGGTATCATCAAATGTCTGTGCCGCAAGATTGATTAAAGAAGTCGGAATTCGTCCCGTTATACAGACCGCAAGGGTTCTTGGCATTGAAACTCCTCTTGAATACGATTACACAATTGCTTTAGGCTCAAACGGCGTTAAACTTTTTGAGTTTACAAGAGCTTACGGCGCATTTGCAAACGGTGGTTTTGTTGTTCAGCCGTATGCAGTAGAACGTGTCGAAACTTCACGCGGCAAAGTAGTTTATAAGGCTCCGAAAACAAAGATTACTCATCAGTTAAGCATGAATACGGCAGCAGAAATGACCGCAATGATGAAAACAGTTATTACTCATGGTACAGGCAGAGCGGCTAACTTCGGAAAACCCGCGGCAGGGAAAACAGGTACAACCGATGATAACAAAGATGCATACTTTATGGGTTACACGCCTAACATCGTTGCGGGTGTGTGGGTCGGAAATGATGATAATACGGCTTTGAATAAATCAATTCAAGGTGGTACCGTTCCCGCTTTAATATGGAAAGATATTATGAAAGTTGCTACCGAACCTTACGGAAAAGCTGAATTTAACTATCCTGAAGTTGAATTAATGCCTTTTGCGGCAGGAAGTAATGTTAAAATTATCGGAGAACAGGATGAGCAAAATAAGCCCAGAGAAGAAGAAAAGCCTGCAGCAACTCCAGAAACAGCAGAGCCTGTAAAACTTCCCGAATCTGTTAAAAATACGGAACAAGCTAAACCTGCTCCGGCACCTGCACCTGCACCCGCCGTTCAAAAACCTGTTCCGGTAAAAGAAACAGCAGCTCCTATACCTGTACCGATGGCAGTTCCGCAGAGTTTACATTAAAGGAGTAAAAAAATATGACAGAATTTATACCCCATATAGGTACAGACGAATCAGGCAAGGGAGATTTTTTCGGACCTCTGGTTATTGCAGGCGTTCTGGTTGATGAAAAAAATGCACAGCACTTTCTTAACCTTGGTATTAAAGACAGCAAAAAGTTGTCGGATAAAAAAATGCTTACATTGTCTGTCGAAATAAAAAAAGCGGCGCCGCATGCAATTATTGCAATTTCAAATTCTAAATATAACGAACTTTATGCCAATATAAAAAATTTGAACAAGCTGCTTGCCTGGGGGCATGCAAGAGCGATTGAAAATATTTTAAACAGCAGTCATTGCGAATATGCACTTTCAGATAAATTCGGAGATGAAAGTCTTATAAAAACCGCACTTATGAAAAACGGCAGAAGTATAAGACTTGAGCAAATGTGTAAAGCCGAAAGCGACATTGCGGTTGCTGCTGCATCGGTTCTTGCACGTGCGACATTTGTTCAAAAAATGCAGGCGTTGGAAGAAACTTACGGTATAAAATTCCCGAAAGGATGTTCGGGACTGGTTAAATCGGCGGCTTCCGAGTTTATTCAAAAATACGGAAAAGATAGATTAAAAGAAGTTTGTAAAGCGCATTTCAGGACATATAATGAAGTTTAATTTTTTATGTGACGTGTCACTCCCTTTGAAAAAACCAACACATGGTAAATAATGATAGAAAAGGAGTGGAAGTATGACAAATTTATTAATTAATCTTAAAGTCGGGGGGGGGGGGAGTTTAA
>ERZ780144.820-NODE-820-length-39374-cov-3.100816_pt1 | contig 39374 bp, 30 predicted proteins | sample MGYA00511380_ERZ780144 | MGnify/ENA primary metagenome ERZ780144 (study PRJEB29588, sample SAMEA1965858) | human gut metagenome | biome: human gut; feature: human-associated habitat; material: faeces | place: Denmark | collected 2008/2010 ... | reverse complement strand
GCCGCCAGCACAGACGTACTAAAAGAGAATCTCTGGACTGTGCACTGGCACTGAACGAACTGGTCCGCATGGGCGTTGACAATATCATTACCTTTGATGCTCACGACCCGCGTGTGCAGAATGCAATCCCTCTGAAAGGTTTTGAGACGGTTCAGCCGGTTTACCAGTTTATCAAAGGTCTGTTCCGTGCAGTTCCGGATCTTCATCCGAATAAAGACACCATGATGGTCATCAGCCCGGACGAAGGCGGTATGGGACGTGCTATCTACATGGCAAACGTTCTGGGAACCGACATGGGTATGTTCTACAAACGTCGTGATTATGCTACCATCATAAACGGTACAAATCCGATCGTTGCACATGAGTTCCTGGGTTCTGATGTGAAAGGCAAAGATATGATCGTGATCGACGATATGATCTCTTCCGGCGGAAGTGTTCTGGAAGTCGCTGCAGAACTGAAAAAACGCAAAGCAAACCGTGTATTTATCTGCTCTACGTTTGGTCTGTTCACAAACGGCATGGAGAAATTTGACAAGGCTTATGAAGCCGGCATGTTTGATTTCATTCTGACAACCAACCTGGTATACCAGACACCGGAGCTGCTCCAGAAACCGTATTATATCAACTGCGACCTCAGCAAGTATATCGCTTACATCATTGATACGCTGAATCATGATGCATCCATCAGCAGTCTGTTAAACCCATTAGACCGGATCAATAAATTCTTAAAAGAACACAATTCATAATGTTTGTCCTGCACAAACAGATGTGATTTAAGAATGAAATAGTTTTGGAAAACAGAACGCCATAATGGTTCGAAAACAATCTTCTGACACGCTTCGTTTCCTGTTCGGTTCGCTCGTGTGTTATCCGCCCTTTGCCTGAACTCGCCTCTTCGAGGCTCAGACAGCGGCTCGGGGGCGGAAACATCGCAAACCTCACGACGGAAGCCTTGCTATCGTCAGTACGATTTGTTTTCGAATCATTATGGCTGTTCTTATTTACATACCACATGTACCTCAAATATCACGCATTTTATTTGCACATGAGCAAACAGGATTCATACTACCAAGGTGTGGGCACTACTTTTTCTCCATAAATGAAAGCAACTTCTTATTTTACACTTTTCTAACATATTTTTTATATTATTCCAATATTTTTATAAAATTGCAACAATAAGTCGGACAATTCTATTGTATATTTGTTCAAGAATGCTTCTGGCTTTCTTGCTGCAAGGTGCACATCATACATCGCATGACATATTCTTCTGTGCACATCTGATATAAAATAACCTGATAATCTATGTTATTACAACACAAATCATCAGGTCATTATCTATGATATCGTTTTAGATCAGTTTGTATAAAAATTATGTCTTTATCTTTTTCCGAGTGAAGTAAAAAGATTTGCTGTAGTGGAATATGAAGTGTAAATTGTGCCTTTTTCGTCCGGCACTCTATACACTTCTATACTCTCATTTTTATACATTCCATACACTTACAAAAATATCCGTGCGTGCCTTCGGGGAATTCGTTCGTTTGCACATTCAAAAATTTAGTTCTCCTGCTTTATCTCATCCAGAATCCTCTGTTCTCTTCCATGGCAGGTAAACAATATCACCTGTCTTTTGCTGTGATAGAGCCATTTCAGTGTCTGTTTCAGTCTCTTATCATCATACATCACAAACGCATCGTCCAGTATGATCGGCATGGTCTCATCCTGGCAGAACATCTCACCGACCGCCATACGCAGTGCAAAGTAGATCTGCTCCATCGTGCCGCGGCTCACCTGTTCCAGGGAGAGCAGCTTTTTCGGCGTATTGATACGTACTTCCATGTTTGCATCGAGAAATACACTGGTATAACGTCCTTCTGTGATCTGGCTTAAAATATCGGAGATTTTCTGATTCAGATGTGCGGCCGATTCTTTGTAAATATCCTCAGAGATCTGGTTCATCGTCATGATCGCCAGACGTACCGCATCGAGTTCTTCCTGGATACTTCCGCTCTGCTCATTCTCTTCCTGCAATTCCTGGAGGCTCTCTTCCAGATTGTTTAAAATAACCTGTTTTTCTTTGCTCTCCGCACTGATGCGTTCCTGATTCCACATCTGCTTTTCAAATTCCAGGTTCAGCTCTTTTTCACGCTGAGCCAGTTCATCTTCTTCATGGTATTTTTCTTCCAGAAGCTTCTCACGCTTTGCGGAACGCTCCCGCTCGGCCTGGATCTCTTTTTTCATACGCTCCTGCATCCGTTTCTGGATACGCTCCTGCCGCTCCTGCTCCTCCTGATGGCGGCGGTAGATCTTCCATACAAAAATAGCAGAAATCCCAAGCCATCCGGCAAGCACAAGGGCACTGATCCAGATATGCGGCACAAGAATGCAAACCAGCAGTGCCAGCACACCGCCTCCTAAAAGCCAGATCTCCTGGTTACGCCACAGCATTCTGCGTTTGTCCTGTCCTGCTTCCATTCGCATTTTCCAGGACTCCATCTCATCTTTACCGGCATTCTCTTCCAGCGGAATATCCAGTTCCCGCTTCATTTTCTCCAGGCTTCTCTTTTTTTCTGTCAGTCTCGCCTGAAGTGCGATCCGCTCTTTTGCGATGCGTGCCATCTGGACTTCACAGTGTTTCTGTTCTTCGGACAGCTCCAGCAGTTCCTGACGCACGTACTCCAGACGCATCTGCTGGCTTTCCAGCTCTTCTGCCTGTTCTGCATCCAGACGCTTCTGTTCGGATTCCAGATGCCGTCTCTGGCTTTCCAGGCTCTTGATCGCCGCACTGACGTTCATCTCACCGTCTCCGGAATTCTGCAGATTGGTCATGTAATTTCGCAGTTCTCTTGCCAGACCTTCGTCCGTCGCTGCCGACTGCTGATTAAAAAACACGGTATTGCGAAAAGCATCCTCATTCATGCCTTCCATCAGAACCTGAAGATCGCCCTTTTCTACGGACAGTACTTCACCGTTTGTCTCGCATACCAGGCTGACGCTCTTTTCCTTGCGGTAAAAATTCCGCTCCAGACGAAAGATTTTGCCGCCGCTCTCAAATCGCATGATACCTGCAAACTGTCCTGCATGAAACCACGGTTCCCTGATGCTGTATTCATCTTTTCTGGCTGCCCGCCCTCTCTGCTTTTCAATCCCGAAAAACATACCGCGGATAAATGAATGAAGCGTTGTTTTTCCCATTTCATTCTCGCCATAGATCAGATTCATTCCATCATGAAATGTGACTGTCTCGTGGTTGAATTTTCCAAAATTAATGATTTCTAATTCCAGTATCCGCATGTACTTTTATCCTCTCATCTCCAGCAGTGCATGTATTCCGTAATACAATGCCTTTCTCTCTGTATCACTCATGTCTTTATGATACAGAGTCTGGATGTATCTTCCGGCAATATCGCCCGCATGGACACGCATAAGCCGTTCAAAATCATAGTCCGGAACGCTCTCATCCTGTACGCTTACGATATTTCCAAGCTTCCTGCAGGCATCCAGATCGTATACAATATCCGGATCACGATATCCCTGCAGAAGCACTTTATAAATATGCTGCATTCCCTTTGCTGCCATCCGCATCCGCACTGTCTCCTGAAATGCCAGGTTGGTCGGACATTCTTTCGTGTCCAGCTCAAGTGGGATATACTCTCTGCACGCCCACGGCACAAACGAAATACTCAGCTTGCCTTCGTTATATTCCCCTTCAATGAAGCCATGAGGACCGATATCATTCTGGTCGATCGGCTCTAACGCCCCGGCATACGCCATACGGTCCGGCTCTATCATCTCCGGTCTGTGGATATGTCCAAGTGCAATATAGTCAAAGCCCGACAGAAGCAGCTTTTTGCGGTCGATCGGAATATGCTTTGCATCTCCGCCGTGCCCGAGCAGAATGGAAAAACCGGCCTTTTTCTCCGGCTGCAGATCATTATATTTCGGCTCTTTGATCTCCCTTGTATGGTAACTTAATCCATACACTTCCGTATCCAGATCCTCAAACACGACACTTTCACATTCCTTGCCCCGGAGGCAGGTCACATTCTCACTCCACGGAAAATCCAGATAGTACGAGTCTACTTTCAGGTAATCATGGTTTCCTATGATAAACACGACTTTTGTTTTTTTCAGCGTGGAAAACAGATAGTTGACTTCTTTGAGCTCGCGCATCAGTGGCTGTCTGTGAAACAGATCTCCTGCGATCAGCAGCAGATCCACTTCCTCTCGATCTGCCTTTGCCACAACACTGCGAAAGCTCTCCCAGATCTCGCTTCTGCGTTCTTCACTCCACGCAAAACCGGCATCCGGGATCGCTCCCAGGTGTGTATCTGCTATATGAAAAAACTTCACGATACTACTCCTTTTCTTTAGTCCTCTTCTTTGCGGTTGAAGAATCCTTCCTGACCAAGCTCAGATGCCTTTCTGGAGCGGTCTTTAAACTGCAGTTCCGGATTTTTGATGCTGACTCTCGTCTGAGCCGGTACGGAAGATGTAATAAATGCATTACTTCCGATCACCGCTCCGGTGCCGATCACGGTCTCTCCGCCAAGGATCGATGCTCCGGAATATACGGTTACGTTGTCTTCCAGGGTCGGATGACGTTTCACACCGCGAAGGCTCTGTCCTCCTCTGGTGGAAAGTGCACCAAGTGTCACACCCTGATAAATCTTGACATATTTTCCGATCACCGTGGTCTCACCGACCACAACACCGGTACCGTGGTCGATAAAAAAATATTCTCCGATCGATGCTCCCGGATGGATGTCGATCCCGGTCAGGCTGTGTGCATGTTCGGTCATCATACGCGGGATCAGCGGCACACCGAGCAGATAGAGTTCATGTGCAATACGGTTGACCGTGATCGCATACATACCCGGATAAGAAAAGATGACTTCATCGGTATTAAACGCAGCCGGATCGCCCTCGTATCCTGCCTGGACATCGGTCGCCAGCACATCACGCAGCTTCGGGATCTTCTCCAGAAAACGGTGCGTGATCTCTCTTGCACTTTCCATCAAGGTCTCTTTATCCGCCTCACGGTACTTGCTGCTGTGCGGCAGTGCCATCATGACCTGCTTGGTCAGGTTATACTCTATGTTTTCCAGAAGTTCTCCGACATGATATTCAATCGAATCTTTTCGAAGATTTTTTATCTCAAAATAGCCCGGAAAAAGGATCTTGCGAATCATTTCCAGAAGGTCGTTGACACTCTCACTGTTGATCCGGCTGCGGCAGTCGATGTTTTGAATGACCGGATATTTATCATAACTTTCCAGAACAGCATTTACAAGATCTTTGATTTCTCCATATTTTTGCATACGATTTCTCCTTCTTTCACTTCCTAGATAATAAGAGTATAACAGAGTTTTCCCCTCAAGGCAATCTGAACCGTAATTATAATTCATTTCCCCAGTCTACGATGGTTCCGTCGTTTGCATTGATCGTAAGCAGACTGTCTGTCCGTTCCTGTCTCAGGTAACACTGCACCCAGAGATCATCCGCATCTGCCAGCAGCTGTTCCGTCTGCGGACTGCTGTAAGTACCGATAAAATCCCAGACCGGGATGATCTGCTCTTTTTTCTTTTTTCCGTCTTTGTCTTCGGTTTCAATCCTGCGGTATCCAAGCCGGATCGTCTGAATGGTCGCGGAAACCTCCAGACCGTTGCCGGAGAGCATCTCGAGAATATACTGTTTGGTGATCGATTTCTGAAAGACCTGCAGAATATCTGAAAACGGAAGCAGAAAAACTCCTCCGCCCTCATTTTCTTCTACGATACATGGGTTGATCCAGGTCACTTCTGCAAGACCTTCATCATCAAAGGTAATATAAAAGCTTTCGGCTTCCCGGCTCGGTTTCCAGTTTTCCGTCCCTGATCCTGTTCCGTCGTATCCCTCTCCCTCGTTTTCCGGGGAAGCCATATCCAGATTGCCGCCCAGTCCGAACAGGATATCCCCTGACAGGCTGTGGTCTGTGCTCTGGTTGATCCGTGCTTCGTCCACCTGCCTTGTATAGTAAAACCTCCAGCCCATTTTCTGCTCCGAGGCTCCGGTATCGCCTGTTTCCGTTTCTTCCCCGGTATTTTCATTTACAGAATCTTCCGTACAGTAAACCGCCCGTGACTGCATAAAATGAAACTCTTCTGCAAGTCCCAGAGTCTGAAGCAGAGCATCTGCTTCTTTTCTCATCCGTTTTCTTCCAACCTTTGTATGCAGAATTTGCCAGCTGTCATCCCTGCTCCACGGTACATATTCACATTCTTCCCTTCTGAGTGAAACACCGGATTCTTTGTAGCCGTCTTCCAGCAGATTCTGCATTTCAAACTGATACACTTTCTTGCCTGCCGCCGCCCAGGAAGCATACGGATCTGTCATATTCACCATTCCGGTAAGTTCCTGCTGTGCCCGCCAGGAAATCGTATCTCCCTTGTCGTTTTTCAGCGGCTGTCCCTGCGTCAGGATATGGATCCAGCCATTCATATCTTCCTGTGTGAAATAGCGTGTCTTTGCCTTGTAGATCTTCATGCTGTTTCCCTGCGGGAGATAAACACTCGCCTGAAGATCCACATGAATCTTACCTTCTTCCACACTCAGCATACAGGGACTCGCTGCCTGTACCTGTTCTGCTACGCTGACATTCTCCACTGCCTCTGTGCCGGAAGAATAAGAACGGATACTGTCTCCGGTCTCTGTCTCTTTTTCCTTTACAATACAGTCATCTTCCGATGTTTCCATACAACCGGTCAGAAATCCTGCAGCCATCAGGATCATTCCGATCCATACGATCCTTCGTAAGATTCTTTTTTTTGCCCTTTTCATTTTTTCTCCTTACTGTTCTTCCGAAAAGATCACCCGGATCTGCGTACCGACGCCCGGTTTGCTTTTGATCTCCATCTTTGCACCATGAAGCTTCACGATCTGTGTGCAAAGTGCAAGCCCCAGCCCGATCCCGCCTGCTTTTTTGCTTCTGGATTTGTCAACCATATAAAAAGCCTCCGTGATCTTCGGAATCTCTTCTGCCGGGATTCCTTTTCCGTGGTCTTCCACCAGAATGCATGTTCCGGCCGCTTCAACATAAATGGTATCACCTTCTTTGGAAGCTTTCATGGCATTATCGATCAGATTCACCAGAAGACTCTCCATCAGATCCATGTCCATGAGCAGAACGGTGTCATCGCTCCTGGTTTCCAGTGTGATCCCCTGTTCTTTCAGATGATACTTCTCAAGCTCCGCCACTTTTCCGATCAGCTGGCTGACCGGATGCTTCTCCATATGGATCGTCTCGTTGTTGTAAAGCTCCAGCAGATTCATCATCTTCCCGGAAAGTCGCTCCAGACGGCGACACTCATTGTTGATGTGCGTCAGTGCCTTTTTCTGCTGTTCTTCGTTGATCCTCACATGCAGAAGCGTATCCGAATAGCCGATAATGGAAGTCATCGGCGTTTTCAGCTCGTGTGCCAGACTGCCAAGAAGCTGTTTCCTTCGCTCAGAAACCTGTGCCAGCTCCTCCATCTGACATTCTATCTGGTCTGCCATCTGATTAAAAGAGACGCTCAGTGCCCCGACCTCGTCATTGGAACGCACACGTACACGGCGGTCCAGCTGTCCCTGGCTGATTGCACCGGCTGTCTCTCTTAAGTCACGCAGCGGTTTTAACATTCTTCGTATCATCCAGAACACCGCATTGATCGCCACCGCAACGATTGCACCCAAAATGATCAGGAACATGCCGATCTGCGTCAGCACATTGTTATAAATTTCCGAAATATCCCGCACCAGCAGAAGCTGATACGATGTATTTTTACTGTCTGAAAGCGGGATCTTCTGTCCGACGATCATCAGATGTCTGCCGTTTTTCTGCTGAAAAGCTGCCACCGGCTCATAAGAATCAAACTGTTCAAGCCGGTTTCCGGTCAGCTCGAAATTCGTGGTATTAGCTGCAAGCTGCCAGTCCTGAAGCAGCATGTAATCTCTGCTGCTGTATCTGCGCAGCAAAAACTGGAGATAAGCTTTCCTTGCGGTGTCGCTCATCTCCTCCGTAGCTGCATTTTCAAGACTCTGTCCCAGTGCATAAGCGGTCGCACGCACCTGTCGTGACGCTGCACTTGATGTCTGCCTGATGTTATAATTTGATGTCTCATACACTGTGATCCCACCGTAAACTACCATGGAGATCAAAAGAATCGCTGCCGTGAGCAGAGATATTTTCTGCCAGAGCTTCATACTACTCCTCCAGTCGATATCCGATCTTCGGAATGGTCTTGATGACATCCGACAGATCCAGTTTCCTGCGAAGCTGTCCGATATGTACATCGATCGTCCTTGTCTCACCCAGATAATTGCTGCCCCATACTTCATTCAGCATCTGTTCTCTGGTAAATGCCACATTTTTATTCTTTGCCAGTAATACCAGCAGATCATATTCCATCGGCTTCAGACTGACTGTCTGCCCGTTTCTGGTCACTTTATGCTCTGATAAATGGATCTCCAGATCTTTCACCTGTATGATCTCTTTTTGCTTTCCGGTACGCTCCAGCACTTTTTCCACACGCACCAGCAGCTCCAGAACCTCAAACGGTTTGACGATATAATCCTCTGCTCCCGATCTCAGTCCCTTGATCTTGGAATTTACATCTGCCTTAGCCGTGATATAAATGACCGGTATGCCATGTTCTTTCATAACTTCGAGAAGTTCAAAGCCGTCTTTGCCCGGCAGCATAATATCCAGCAGTGCCAGGTCAAAATTCTCCTCTTTCTCCAGTGTTCCCTCAACTTCATTGCCATCCAGAACCGGAACCACTTCGTAGCCGGTCACTTCCAGATTCATACAGATCAGCTCTGAAATCGCCGTATCATCCTCTACCACAAGAATGCGGTTTGCCATAATTCTCTGCCCCCGTACTTCTACATTTTATAACTGCCCGCCATCGGTGCAGTTACCCTGCTTTCATTCTTTCCGGTCATCCTCCGCTTCCAGGCTCTTCAGTTCCCGGCAGAGTCTGGAAATCGGAAGTCCGACCACGTTATAATAATCTCCTTCAATTCTTTCTACGAAAATTCCTGCACGTCCCTGTATTCCATAACTGCCTGCCTTGTCAAACGGCTCCCCGGTGGCAATGTACGCTTCGATCTCCTGATCACTCATCGATGTCATAAAGACATCGGTCCTTTCATGGAATGACCGGATGATCCTTTCATCCCCTTTTTTCTGTAACAGTGTCACGCCCGTATAAACCTGATGCTTCTCTCCCTGAAGCATGGCAAGCATCTGATGTGCATCTTCGGCATCTTTTGGTTTCCCAAGTACTTTGTTTCCTTTGGCAACGATCGTATCTGCCCCGATGATCACAGCATCTCCTGTCACGGCTTCTGCAACTCCCTTTGCTTTTGCAAGTGACAGTTCTTCAACGATCTCTCCCGGTTCTTCTTTTGTGATACATTCTCTGGTACTGCCGATCAGTATCTCAAAATCGATTCCGGCCTGTTCTAAAAGCTCACGCCTTCTCGGCGAAGCGGATGCAAGTACAATTCTCATACAGTCCTCCTGTCGCGGTGCTGCCTGCGGCAACCCAAAAGAACCACCCCTCGCTATTACTATAACAAAGAGCGGTTCTTAAAATCTTCTAATTTTTGTAAACAAAATGTAATTTCCGTTAGCGGATTACCTTAATCCATCCTTCCGGTGCTTCCAGACGACCCATCTGGATACCGGTCAGTGTCTCATACAGTTTTTTGGTAACCGGTCCCATCTCTGTCATACCGCTTGGCATGCAGATTTCTTTGCCGTGATCTACGATCTTTCCAACCGGTGAGATAACAGCGGCTGTTCCGCAAAGTCCACATTCTGCGAAATCTTTTACTTCATCGAAGTAAACTTCTCTTTCTTCTACTTCCAGTCCCAGATATTCTTTTGCAACATAAACAAGAGAACGGCGTGTGATAGAAGGCAGAATACTGTCTGACTTCGGAGTTACGACCTTGTTGTCTTTTGTAACGAACAGGAAGTTTGCTCCGCCTGTCTCTTCTACTTTGGTTCTTGTAGCCGGATCCAGATACATGTTCTCGTCAAATCCCTGACGGTGTGCATCCATGATCGCATGCAGGCTCATGGCATAGTTCAGACCTGCTTTGATATGTCCGGTTCCTCTTGGTGCTGCACGGTCGAAATCGCTGACACGGATCGTGATCGGCTTTACGCCGCCCTTGAAGTACGGTCCGACCGGTGTACAAAATGCACGGAACTGGTATTCATCAGCCGGTTTTACACCGATAACTGCATTTGTTCCGAACATGTACGGGCGGATATATAAAGTAGCACCTGATCCGTATGGCGGTACATAATCTGCATTGGCTTCTACCAGTTTTACGATTGCATCTACGAAACGATCTTTCGGGAATACAGGCATTTCCAGTCTTTTTGCGGAATTCTCCATACGCTCTGCGTTGAGGTCCGGGCGGAATACAACGATGCGTCCGTCTTCTGTTGTATATGCTTTCATACCTTCGAATACCGTCTGTGCATACTGCAATACACAGGCACACTCACTGATTGTAACCATGTCATCGGTACTTAATGTACCCTCATCCCAGGCACCGTTTTTAAAATTTGATACATAGCGATAGTCTGTTTTTACATAGCCAAATCCAAGATTTGACCAGTCAATATTTTTTCCCATGTTATCCTCCTGACGCCTTACCTGCTGCTTTTTCAATCCATAAATACTGGTACAACAGTCTGACAAAATATTTTTGATATGTTTCTAAGTATAATACTTTTTTCTGTGATGCACAAGCATATTTCCTGCAATTTTTAGCAAATTCATGCAAAAACTGCAAGAATCAGGTCCGTTTGATAAATTTACTGCGGCAGGAAGGACAGGTGATCTCGATTTTTCCCTTCCCTCTCGGGACACGGATTTTCTGTCTGCAATGCGGACAGCGGTAGATTTTGTGTGTTTTGGAATCGCTGATCACACTTTTGTCCCCTTTGCAGAACCGGACAACCTTCTCTTTTGTGTCCATATACATACGCTCTTCTTCGCATCGTTTCCGGATATTTTTAGAAAACATGCGGTAATACATCCAGATCAGCAGAATCCAGCTGACATAGTTCAGTGCCGATGCCCGCAGCAGACCGGAAAGCAGGATGCATACCAGTGCTCCCACCAGTAAAAACCTGGAAAAATGGTCGATTCCATATCTGCCCTGCATAAATTTTTCGAATTTCTGTCTCATACTATACCCTTTCTTCTGACCCGGCCTTTCTTTTGACCTTATCTTTCTCTTTCTTTTACACCTCTCTGATCCGCCTGAGGCTATATCAGAAAACGCGATGGGTCATACGTGATTTTTGTCTCTTGACTCATCTTAATACTCCGCCCGCAGAAAATCAATAAACTGGCTATTAAATAATTTTAAAGTTGCATCCCTTTCTTAACATCGTAAAGCCGAGTGTATGTGAGACGTCTCACTGCTGCTCCAATATTTCTCCAAAGTTCCGCCGAAGTCTCTTGCCAGTGTTCGTATGTTTTGTTATAATGCAGTTAGTTTTGTCAAACTATGTCGCCCGATCGGGCGACGGAATGGAGTTTTGTATGAAAGTAAAACATATGACGTTTCTGGCAATGTACACGACCATTGCCCTGACGATTTTTGTGGTGGAGGCAATGCTGCCGCCGCTCGCCCCGATCCCCGGGATCAAGCTGGGACTTGCCAATGTCGTTACGCTGTGGCTTCTGTATTATGCTACCTGGAAGGATGCTCTGTGCGTACTTCTGATGCGTATCCTGATCGCCAGCATGGTGACCGGGCAGATGGTATCCTTCTCCTACAGCCTGTGCGGCGGTCTGTTCTGTTTCGTGGCCATGGCACTGCTCTTTCGGCTGCTCGGGAAAAAGCACATCCCTTTTATCAGTGTGATCGGTGCCCTTTTCCATAACCTCGGTCAGATCTGTATCGCCATGGTGATCCTTCGCTCGGCAAGTATTCTTGTTTATCTGCCGATGCTGACCATCAGCGGAATTCTCACCGGAGCATTCACCGGACTGTGTGCATGGTTTGCATCCCGAAGGCTTCGAAAAGACCAGGTGTGGTTTATCCGCTGATCCACGGCTTTCAGAGACATACATGCCTGGATATCCTGAACTGCTGTAACAAAAACAGAGTCCCAAAAACGGGACTCTGTTTTTGTTTTGCAGCTTTTCATCCTGGATGATGCCTGCGAATCGCCCTGACACAAAGGACAATTGCATCCTTATTTTGTTTTCTTATAAGATGCCTTCTTTACGCCTGCTTTTTTCAGAGCTTTTTTCAGCTTGTTCAGCTGTGATTTTTTCATCTTCTTCGGTACTTTCACCGTTACTTTTGATTTTCCGGACTTGAATGCATTCTTTCCAACGCCCGGTGCTTTGATTCCCTTGAAGGTGATCGTTGCCAGTTTCTTGCATTTGTAGAAGCTGCTCTTGCCAATGCTCTTGACATTTGCTCCGATCACAACGCTCTTCAGTCTGGATGCATTTTTGAATACATTGTTTGCAACTGCGGTTACTTTAAAGGTGTATCCGTCAATGGTCACCGTTGCCGGAATCGTTACAGTCTTGACCGTTTTCTTCAGAAGCTTGCTTACTGTTACCGTACCATTCTTAGCATCTGATTTTGTTACTTTGAATGCCAGTTTGCCGTCAGCACTCTTATGAACAGATCCTTTTGCCGGAACTTTCTTCGGTACATCTGGTTTTTCTGTCTCCGGAGCCTTTGTCTCGGTCTGCGGAGCTTTTGTTTCTGTTTCCGGTTCTTTGGTCTCTAGCTCGTTATCCTTTGCCTTTACGTTGATCTCAACCGTTGCTTTCACATCCGATCTTGCCGCACTGCTTACGGTAATCACTGCTTTTCCTGCTGCCTTTGCGGTTACCACACCTGCATCACTGACTTCTGCGACTGCTTTATCACTGGATTCATATTTCAGATCTTTGCTGTCTGTAGTATCTTCCGGAGTGATCACTGCGGTCAGTTTTGCAGTTTCGCCGACTTTCAGTTCGCTCTTGTCTGCTTTTACAGAAACTCCTGTGATTGGTTTTTCCACAACCGGTTCACCGTTTACTTTTACGGAAATCTCTGCATATACATCGCTGTCTTTTACCGAAACTTTGATCTTGGTCTCACCGGCTTTGACTGCTGTTACATTACCTTTTTCATCTACTGTTGCTACTGTTTCATCTTCTGATGTAAATACAATTTCACCTTTTGCATAGTAAGGTGCGATTGCTGCACTTACCTGTGCACCTTCTGCCTCTTTCAGTTCCAGAGCATCTGTGGAAACGTTTACACCGGTTGCTTTGGTATCGATGTTATTGTAGCTGTAATTATCGAAATCATACCACAGCACAGTCTTTTCATTATCTGCTTTGTAAGTTCCGTTATCCAGATCATCTTTGCTCAGTGCTGCTGAGTAAACGCGGATGTTCTTCAGATATCCGGAAGAAAGACGTTGTGTCTCCGGACAATATCCGATACCAAGCGGATAGGTCGTTGCAGCTACGCTTCCCACATTCTGTGTGGTTACCATTTCTTTTCCTTCTACATAAACAGAAATATTGTTTCCATCGTAAACTGCTGCTACATGCAGCCACTGATTCATTTCTTCTGAAGTAAGAGGAACCTGTACGAACTTCCAGCTTCCATTCGTATTCTTGATAAAGAAGTACACCGTCTGCTCAGAAACACGGAATGCCGCACTGCTGTCACCTTTTGATGCGATCATATTGTAGTCAGAACCATTGTATCCTACATTATTCGGATTAAATACAGCTTCAATTGTAAAGGCTTTATTTCCCCCGATCAGACTGTTGAAGGTTTCATCTGCTGTTTCTCCGGTTACATCTGCATACCCTTTCAGAGCAATTTCGCCGTCTTTTTCTGCCAGATCTGCTGTGGATACGCCACTGATATCCATGTCATAACCATTTGCACTCTGATCTTTTACAACAACGGCTGCATCTTTCGTATCTGCAAGTTTCTGTGCCAGTGCGATTGCCTCCTGCAGTTTCCGGTAACGGATCTCTCCTACGATTGCTTTGCCTTCCTCTGTGAGTGCATTGTAAGATACAAGCATTTTCTGGAGTTCTTTTGTATCACTGCCTGTTACCAGAATACCATCGATTTTATCGCTCAGTTCTTTTGCTGCACTCTGGATGATATCATCCTCAGAAACAGATGCCACCGTGCGGTATGCACGTGTTACATCCATCGGATCGCTGTCATTTGTGGTATATGGTACCATGGTGTACTCATAAGTATAAGCTTTGTTATTTGGAATCAGGTATGCGGAAAGTGTATCCGCTCCGCAGCTCTTGTTTCCGGTTCCCTGTGAACGATAGTTTACTGTCAGGATCGTGGAATCCAGTTTGGTCAGTTCATATGGATGCTGTGCCTGATCCAGATCATCTACTGTGAAATGCAGTGCAGACGCTTCTACCGTATCGGTTGCTGCGATTGCCATTGCACTCTTTGCAGATGGGTTGGTTACGCTGATCCATTTTACTCCGGTTACGGTACCGGTATCCTGTGTATCCAGGTACGGATAGAACATTCCGGATACGGTGTTGCTATATCTTCCAACCGTTGCGAAATCTTCTCTGTCCCACATAGCCTCTACCGGGCCGTTACCATACCATTCTACGTTTTCATATCCTTCCGGCAGTTCCATAACAGTACCGATACGGATATAACGTCCAAGGCTTGTTCCGGTTGCGTCTACGGTTGCATCTACAGTCACTGCACCGCTTCCGTCTACCTTATAAACCATGGTCTGTTTCAGGTTTGCCTGGCTTGCACTTGCCAGTGTCACACGGATCGTCTTCTGTCCTGCATCGTTTGTTCCGACCGCAATATCAGAAGCCGTTACATTTTTGTTGACATTCTTCCAGTTTCCGTCGTAGTTACCGTTATCATTGTTGAGAATACCTCTCCAGTAATTCGGAACCGGTCCGCTTGTCAGCAGAGTCTCACCTTTGTATACATAATTTTTCAGTGTTCCGGTTGCTTTTTCTACTTCAAAGCTGAAATCGGTACCGGAAACTTTGATCACATCTTCTGCACTGTCATCTACGGTTACGTTTGTGTTGATCGTCGGTTCTACTTTTGTAACTTCTGCCGGGATCTGGAACTGCTCGTAAGCAACTTCGTGTCCTGCTTTTGCCCATTCGGTATCCTCTTTGAGCTGTACAGACAGGTTCAGATAATACTCTGCTCCTGCTTTCTTTTCTTCCGGCATAGATGCACGATACGGAACTTTGATGCTTCCGCTCTCTCTGCCTGCGATGTTGGTATCTTCCGCTGAAAGTTTACCGGAGCCAATCTCTTTTCCGTCTTCCGTCAGTGTCCATTTCACGTCAAAATCATTCAGATTCAGGAAGTTATTTTCATTGTAAACATCGATGGTCTCGCCGAGCAGCATGCTGTCATCTGTGCTAAACCATACGCTCTGATACTGATATTTTACTTCATAAAGTTCCGGTTGAACATCTCGATCCGGAGATACCAGACCGTTTACACAGAAGGAGTTGTCGTTCGGGCTTTCGCCGGAGTCTCCGCCGTATCCATAGAAGTTGCCTTTGATTTCATCAGAGTACAGATTTGCATGAGCATCTTTCTCTGCATAGTAATCATATGGTTTGGAAGATTCATCAACGGTCAGTCCTGCAAAATCTGCCCACAGAAGTACATCATCAGATTTCTCTGTGATTGCCGGTGTCGTGCTGTTCTGAGCATTGATCTCCTCCAGGGACAGTGCTCTGCTGTAAACGCGGCCCATAGAAATTTCACCGTCAAAGGTTCTGCCGTTGTCAGCACTGCATCCTACTCCCAGTGCTACGCTGCTGGATGCAATGGTTGTATTTCCGTTTCCGCTTCCAACCAGCTCTCCATCACAGTAGATCTTGATCGCACCTTTATCGTAAGTTGCAACAACCTGATGCCAGTTTCCTACCCAGTTATCCGGTTTTTTCGCTGTCACAGAATTCCAGTTGTTGTTATAGTAAGCAAAGAACTCCAGCTGTTTACTGCTGTTTGTCTTTAATGCAAACTGATAGTCACCTTTTGCGATCAGGACTTTATCTGCTCCGTCCGATTCCGGTTTGCAGATAACTTCTACGGTAAAGCTCTTGCCGCTTCCGGAAAGTGCTTCGTTGTATTTATCGCTCTCAAACAGTGCATAACCATTTGCACTCTTGCCGGTCAGTGCTCCGCTGTCCGGATTTTCATCGACAGAAGAAATGCTTGCAGATCCTACCACGCCGTCTTTCTTTTCTGTTACAACGTAAGACTGTGGCAGATTGTCAAGGCTTAAGATTCTGGACTGGTCAACCCAATCCCAGATAAATCCGCCGAGCATATTGTCGGAAGAACGGATCGCATCCCAGTATTCTTTCAGGTTACCAACCGCATTACCCATCGCATGGTCATATTCACACAGAACATATGGCATATTTGCTGCTGCTCTAGAATACAGGGTATCAACACTTGGGTACATATTGCTTCGCATATCGGTTCCATTGTTTCCATCCGAAGATTCTGAATGAATCGGTCTTGTACTGTCGTTGTTCTTGAAGTACCAGATCAGATCATAGAACATGCCATTTGCATAAGAAGCACTGCTGCTGTAATAATTTTCGTTTCCGGTTGACCACATAACGATGGAAGTGCGGTTTTTCAGTCTGTTGAATGCGGTAACCGTACGATCCATTGCCAGGTTCTTGAAGTTTACCTGTTTTTCTCCCTGATCCATCAGTGCATGAGATTCCAGGTTGGTCTCACCCATCACGTAAATACCGTATTTATCACACAGATAATACAGATACTCGTCGTTGCTGTAGTGAGAGGTACGCAGTGCATTTAAGTTGTACTGTTTCATCAGTTTGATATCTTCTTCCTGTGTCTCATGCGGTACATATTTGCCGTATTCCGGATCGGTATCATGACGGTTTGTACCTTTGAGCAGAAGCTGTTTACCGTTGATCGTGATCGGTTTGTACTCAGAATCGGTTGTGATACGATTACCATTTGTATCTACTTCTGATTTTGTAAACTCGATCTCACGGAATCCAAGCTGCTGGGAAACGCTTCCCATGTAGGTGCCTGTCTTGGAATCGTACAGGGACAGAACCATCGTGTACAGATTCGGCGTCTCAGCAGACCACAGTTCCGGTGAAAGAACCAGTTTGCTGCCAGCTGTCGAAACGCTGCCGTCGGTATCACCGTCTGCTGCCGGAACGGTATCCAGATCCATCGTCATATCGTTGACAAACATCTTTCCGTCCTGATCATAAAGACGTACATCCACTTTATAACCTTCTGCTGCTGCCTTGGAAGCATTTGCTACGGTTACATTCAGCTTCATCGTTGCATTTTCGTAGTTCTCATCGAGATCTGTCTCTACTTTATAGTCCTGGATATGTACCAGCGGTGCAGAATACAGGTATACATCACGGAAAATACCGCCATCATAATACATATCCTGATCTTCCATCCAGGTACCGTCACAGAATTTGTGAACTTCAACTGCCAGAAGGTTGTCGCTTCCGTCTGTTGTCAGATAATCGGTAATATCAAAGCTATGTGGACTGTAGCTGTCCTCGCTGTATCCTACTTCTTTGCCATTTACATATACATAATAGGAAGATTCTACGCCCTGGAAGGAAAGATAAACTCTTCCGTTTGCTGCCTTCATGTCATCGGTCACCTTAAAAGTCTTGCGGTAAAGACCTACCGGGTTATAATTTGCCGGTGCATTCGGGGCACTGACATTACTGTCATATTTTGACTGCCAAGGCATAGTTACATTGGTATAGATAGAAAAATCAAATCCCTGTCTCGTCCAGCTGCAAGGAAGCTGCAGATTTGTTTTCCAGTCGTTCGTCGTTGCTTTGTAGTCGGTTTTATAGAAATTTTTGTATGCATCACCCTGTGCGAGTGCCTGATTCTGTAACACAACAAGTGACCAGTCTGCCTGATCCTTCCCTGTTAAGAACTGTACATATTTTGACGCTGCTTTGTCGTAATCTTTTGCACCTTTGATTGCTTTGTCTACGCTGTCATACACCACATTGGTCGTTGCAAAAGTGCTTGCCGGTTCTGTGTTGATGCCATATACATCTGCTGCTTTGACCTGATTGCCATCCACATCGGTATAGGTTTCTCCGGTCCATTCTTTGTGCGTGAATTTTGTTTTGTCCACGTCGGATGTTACTTTTGCGGCCTGATTTGGGACAGCTGTTTTTGTCCACGGGTCGGTGTAGCTGGCATTGGTGTTGGACTTACTGTCTGCCTGCGTCTGCAGTGCAGACTCGGATGCTGCTTCAGCTGCAGGTGCTGCACTTACTGCCTGTCCTGCGATCATGGAAGCCGCCAGGGAAAATGCCATAACTTTTCTCCACTTCATACTTCTTGCTCCTTTCTTTTTGCATCTTTTGAAGCTGCAGTCTGCAGCTTCCTTCTAATGCATGCTCTAACAAAAATTTCAGTCCTCTTTCACCGGACTTAGTAAAATTTTACCATATTATTCACAATTTGTCCATAACATTTCTATATATTTTACAGTGTTTTACCAGATTTTTCACTAAACTTCTCACTATTTTCAGTAATTCACACAAAAAAAGTGCGACATTTTTGTCACACTTTTTTCTTGCAAGATTTCGCTAAAAGTTGAATGTGCAAACGAACGGTATCGTAAAAAATAATACAGCCATGATGAATCCGAAAACAAATCGCTCTGACGGTAGCAAGGATTGTTTTCGAATCATCATGGCGTTATATATTTTATAAAATCATTTCTATGGCGTTCATTTGCACATTTACACAAACCTCCACCACAATTTTTTATTTATCTGCATCCTCTGATGCATCTTTGCTTTCTTCTATTTTATCTTCCAGCTCTGTCACTTCTTTTGCTTCTACGGCAGCTTCTTCACCTTCAGAAGTCTCTGCATCTTTTTTCTCTTCTTCCGGTACTGCATTATAGTCTTCTTTGATTGCTTTATAGCTCTTGGTGACTCCCATGATCACCATCCCTGCACCGATCACAGCAAACACTACCATAAAAATGGACATCAGTGTTTTATCGGTTCCGCTGCTGGTCGGGATATCTTTATACATATAGTAGGCCTGTGCCAGCAGATATACGCCTGCCATGGCATAGATCGCCATACGTCCTTTATACTTTGCTCTGTCATTCATAATATTATGCTCCTCTCTTTTTGCCTGTATTTCACATATTATGATGTTTGGTCAAAAGGTATTTGCCCTCTTTGATACTGGATTGTTCCGTAGGCATCATAGTTGGAGACTTTTGACACCCACATCATAATATCACATTTCCAACAGAAAAGATAGATAATACTTATCCGTTTTTCTATTTTCAGTTCAAATACAGGCTCTTTTTTTCTCCGATCAAGAAAAAAAAAGAGCCGAACAATATGTCCGGCCCTTGAGATTCTGTAAAAAATTATTTACGAACCAGGTATTTTCTCATATCGATAGAGCAAGCTACCAGGATGATGAGACCTTTGATGATGTACTGCATACTCTGGTTGATTGAGAGGAACTGCAGTGCAACGAAGATAATTCTCAGGATGAATACACCAAGAACGATACCACTGATCTTACCAGTACCACCTACGAAAGATACACCACCGATAACGCAGGCTGCGATAGCATCACACTCGTAGTTCAGACCTGTGTTGGCCTGGTTGGAACCGATACGTGCTGACTCGATGAAACCTGTAATACCATACATGCATCCAGCCAGAGTATGTACTGCGATTGTTGTCCAGAATACACTTACACCAGATACGTTTGCTGCTTCCGGGTTAGAACCTACAGCGAACATATTTTTACCAAATGTTGTTTTGTTCCACATGAACCACATGAAAGCAATCATGATAATTGCATACCAAACATAGTTCGGGATTGGAACGCCAAAGAATTTAACTAAACTTCCTGTTACGAAGTTTTTGAAGGAATTGTCCAGACCTGACAGAGGCTGTCCATTGTTTCCGTTGATCATGATGTACAGAAGCAGTACACCGTATGTAATCAGCTGAGTTGCCAGTGTTACGATGAATGGATGCAGTTTAAACTGTGCTACGAACCATCCATTGACGAAACCTACGATACCACCAACAACGACAACGATCAGGATTACTACCGGGATTGGCAGTGGCTGAAGATTCGGGAACATCTTTGTTGCATAGTCCATAGACTGCAGTAAAGATGCGGAAATACATGCTGTCAGACCTACAACTCGACCAGCAGAAAGGTCGGTACCGGTCAGTACGATACATCCTGCGATACCAAGTGCGATTGGAATATTTGCAGCTGACAGAGAAATAATATTTACGATAGAAGATACACTCAGGAATTTGTGGTTCTGTGTGTATGTATAGATTGCAGCAATGATGATCAAGATATACATCAGGTTGTTGATGAATCCCTCTTTCCAGAAGGTTTTCTTGTCTTTGCTGTCCAGTGTTTTATAATTTGCGATACTTGCTTTTAAATTTGAAAATGCTCTCACTTACTTCAGCCTCCTTATACATATTTTGCCGCAAGGGTCATGATCTCTTCCTGGTTCGTCTCGCTGACATTTACTTCACCTGCAAGACGTCCACCGGACATAACGAGAATTCGGTCACAGATTCCCAGAAGTTCTGGCATTTCAGAAGAAACTACCATAACTACTTTGTTCTTATTTGCAAGATCCAGAATCAACTGGTAAATCTCGTATTTAGCACCAACGTCGATACCACGTGTCGGCTCATCCAGCAGCAGTACTTCCGGATTGGTCAGCAGCCAGCGTCCAAGGATAACCTTCTGCTGGTTACCACCTGACAGTGAACGGATTTTTGTTTCCTGTGTCGGTGTTTTGGTATGCATCGCATCGATGGACCACTGAGTATCCTCTCTCATGGACTTCTCGCTCAGATACAGACCTTTCTTTTTATGTTTCTTAAGGCTGGAGATAACCGTATTTTCACGAATACTGAGGATTCCGAAAATACCGGTTGCACGACGTTCCTCTGTCAGAAGGGCGAAACCGTTCTTGATCGATTCACGTGCGTTGCGGTTTGTACAAACCTTACCGTCCAGTTTGATCGTTCCTGATTTTCTTGTTGCAATACCGAAGATGTTCTCCAGTGTTTCAGTACGTCCGCTTCCGTCCAGACCGGCCAAACCAACAATCTCACCACGGCGAACCTTGAAGGAAACATCACGCAGCAGAGAGTACTGTGCGGTCAGGTTTTCTACTTCCAGAGCAACATCGCCCGGTTTGTTTGTCTTTGGTGGGAACTGGTTTGTCAGTTCACGACCTACCATCAGTCTGATGATCTCATCCATTGTCATTTCTTTTGCCGGTTTGGTAGCTACCCATGTACCGTCTCGCATGACTGTGATGTCATCAGAAATTCTGAGGATCTCTGCCATTTTATGGGAGATGTAGATGATACCACATCCCTGATCTCTCAGCATATTTATGATTTTGAACAAGTGCTCTACCTCTTCTTCCGTCAGGGAAGATGTCGGCTCGTCGAACACGATAATTTTCGAATTAAAGGAAACTGCTTTTGCAATTTCTGCCATCTGACGCTGTGATACCGGCATAGTGCTCATGATCCTCTTCGGATCAACATCAATCTCCAGTTTGTCGAAAAGTGCTTTTGTATCATCATACATTTTCTTTTCGTCTACCATCGGACCTTTTTTGGGATAACGTCCCAGCCAGATATTGTCCATAACACTACGTTTCAGGGCCTGGTTCAACTCCTGATGAACCATTGCTACACCATTTTCCAAAGCTTCCTTGGAGTTTTTGAAATTGATTTCTTTCCCTTCCAGAGAAATGGATCCGCCGTCTTTTACATACATCCCAAACAGGCACTTCATCAATGTAGATTTCCCAGCGCCGTTTTCTCCCATCAGTGCGTGAACCGTTCCTCTTCTTACGGTCAAAGAAACATTATCCAACGCCTTAACGCCTGGGAACTCCTTGCTGATATTTTTCATTTCAAGCAAAACATCATGCTCCATATCCTGACCTCCTGTCTTTCTACTACTTACCTTTATACTTAAGGAACGGCCGCCGACCAGCGGCAGCCGTTACCCTTGTATACTATTTCACGAATGAATTTCCATCATTCATTTTCCGTTCTGTTTCAGAATCAGATCTTATTCTTCTCCTGTGTACATAGCGTATGGGATGTAGATCTTATTCTTAACGTTTTCAGAGATGTTGTAAGAATCTGTGTTAGCCATTACATCCTGACCTGAACCAGCGTTCTTTGTCAGATCTGCGATACAATCTGCCATACCTTCAGCATCCTGTTTGATTGTACCTGTCATCTTACCGTCTTTGATCAGCTGTTTAGCTGCATCTGTAGCGTCTACACCGAATACAGGGATTGTCTTGCAGTCGTCTGTACCCAGGTTGTATCCTTTGTCATTCAGAGCAGAGATAGCACCTTCAGCCATACCATCGTTGTTGCAGATAACAAGTTCGATCATGTTCTTGTTTTCCTCGTTGTACTGTGTCAGGTTGGTTGTCATGTAGTTGTTTGCAGCTGTTGCACTCCAGTTACCATCCTGGTCAACCTGGTAGCAGTCTGTGTTGGAAGAATCAAAGTATTCCAGAGCCGCTTTTCCGTTCTCTTCCAGAACTTTGTTAGCATCTTCTACACCATACTGTGTACGGTAGATAGCTTCTACGTTACCAAGCTGTCCCATGAACATAGCGTAGGAGATCTTTCCGTCGCCGTTCAGGTCTACTGCATCGTAGTTGTCAACCAGGTAGTTACCGATCATTTCGCCCTGCATATGTCCGGCTTCCGGAGCATCTGTACCAACGAATGCACACTTGTCATAGCTTCCAAGTACTTTTCCTTCGTCTTCGTCACCTTCAACTGCACGGTTGAAGAAGATTACAGGGATATCTGCTGCTTTTGCTTTTTCAACGATCTGAGAAGAAGCGTCTACAGAACCAGATGTTACGATGTTAACGATCAGTACGTTTGCACCTGTCTGGATAGCTGTATCGATCTGCTCGTTCTGTGTTGTCTGGTTGTTGTTTGCATCGTAGTCCTGATATTTAACACCCAGTTCGTCCAGTTTAGCATCCAGTGCTGTACGTACGGAAGCGATGTATGTATCGCCGTATGTATAGTACATAACTGCTACGTCTGCGTTAGACAGGTCAACATCGCCTGCTGCATCTGCTACGGACTGTGCTTCTGACTCAGCATCAGCTGCTGCTGTATCAGCTGTTGTATCAGCTGCTGCTTCTGTTGCTGCTGTTGTATCAGCTGTTGTATCTGTTGTGTTGTTAGATGATCCGCATCCTGCAAGCAGAGATGCTACCATTGCTGTTCCAAGTAAACCAGCGATTACTTTTTTCTTCATGATAAGTTCCTCCCAAAAAAAATGATTTGTTTTTCATTACTCTAACAATATAGCACAAAGTTCTCAATTTTCCAATATGATAATTTACGATTTTGATATAATTTTCTATTTTTTTCTTAAGATTTAAACCACCGTTTCATACTTTTGCACGAAAACGAGATTTAATTTTTGTTACTTTTTTCGAAAGCAAAGAGTCTTCTCTGACATTCTTCATCATACATGTTCTCTTTGTCCACTGCGATTGTATCCGTATAAATGGTATCTTTGATGGAATATCCGTTGATCAGCTTGTAGGCGGTCTCCACGCCGAGATACCCCATGGCATAGGAATTCTGTACGATCAGGGTGTCCACTTCCCCCGTCTCCAGCATGCCGACCGAAACCACATTGCTGTCAAATGCGACCACACGGACATTGTCTTTCAGCCCAAGTTCCTGGATTGCATAGCCGACCCCGAGTGTTGTCCATTCGTTAAAGGTGACGATCACATTAATCTTCGGATGCTTTTTCAGCATTTTCTTTGTTCGTTTTTTTGCATTTTCTGTATCGGAAAGCACATTGATCACGGCATCAATTCCGGCTCTTTCATCACGCAGAATGCTATCCCGGAATCCTTCTTCTCTTTTCTGTCCATTGTCCGAGTTTTTATCGTAATTCACAATGCCGATATGGATTTCTTCGTTTTCATCTTTCATGGCTGCTTCCGCTGCCTTACATCCAGCATCGTAATTATCGGTTCCGATCCGGCAGCTGACCGCATCGCTGTCCACGTCGCTGTCGATGACCACAACCTTGACCCCTTTGCCTGCCGCATCATTGATCGCATCGGCATTTGCCTCATAATCTACCGCAGAAAAAATAATGACTTCCGCTCCGTCTTCCACTGCCTTTGCAATCATCTGATTCTGTGTCTCATAATCTTCTTCGTTTTTCGGTCCCTCGAAAGTCAGATCAAGATTGCATGCCGTGGCAGCATTGCTCGCCCCTGCATATACCGATTTCCAGAATCCGGAAACGGTTGACTTTGCAATAAAAACAACTTTGTGCTTCTGATCGCTGCTGCTTTCACTTTCTTTTCCGTTGAGAATCGGACGGTGAAAAGCCGTCAGACAGAAGATCAGCACCAGACAGACCAGCAATGCCATCCACAGGATGCGGTTTCTCCACCTATTTGTCTTCATAGCTTCCCTCCGTTACTTTCGGCATCATAATCGTGACACAGGTGCCTTCATCCAGCTCACTCTTTATGGTCAGGCCGTATTCTTCCCCGAAATAGATCTTGATACGGTCATTTACATTCTTGATTCCGATTCCGGCACGGTCGCTTCGCTCCTTTTTCAGTACTTCCTCGCACTGTTCTTCTGTCATGCCAACTCCGTTGTCCTCCACCGTAAAGATGATCTTGTCTTCGCTCTGATGGATGCTGATCCTGATCATGCCCTCATCTACCATACGATCCATGCCGTGATAAATTGCATTCTCGATGATCGGCTGCAGTGTGATTTTATTACAGTAATAAGAAAGGCATGCCTCATCAACGTCAAATTGATACCGGAACTGATTTTTATAGCGGAAATTCTGAATATGCAGATAGCTCTGTGCATGCTGCAGCTCTTTCTCAATCGGGATCAGCTCATGTCCGCGGCTGATGCTGATGCGGAACAGCCTTGCCAGGGCATTGACCATCTCCACGGCATCTTCATTGCGTCCGGCTTCGCACATCCAGGCGATCGCATCCAGTGTATTATAGAGGAAATGTGGATTGATCTGTGCCTGAAGTGCCTTCAGTTCTGTTTTCCGAAGGCTGATTTCTTCCTGGCGGACTTCTTCCATCAGCTTCTGGATCCGTACTGCCATATGTTCAAACGAATCCGACAGGGCGGAAATCTCTTTGGTTCCCGTCACCGGATGATAGACAAACTCGGCACTGTTTCCCTCGAATTCTCCCATCGCACGCACCAGGCTTGTAACCGGTTTTGAGAACAGATCCGAGAAAACGCTGCCAAGGAACACCGTTCCGGCAAGTACGATCGCCAGGATCACAACCAGGCTGCTGACTACGCGTTCCACTTTGTTTGTGATCATTTCATCCACATAGCATACTCCCACGATATGCCAGTCGCAGTTCTGAAGGGAGTTGACGGTGTAAATCACATTAGACTTGATGTACGTCCCGTTCTCCATATTTTTCTGGTTTTCTTCTTTTAAAGAAGCGTAAATGAGCTGCTGCTGCGGATGATAGACAATGTTTCCGGCATCATCGGCAATATAGCAGTAACCATGCTGCCCGATCCCGACATCATCAACATAATCGGCGATATTGTAAAAACTGATATCCACCGCTACCTGGATCGTATTCCCGTTTGCATCCTGCATGTTCTGGGAAATCGTTACCACCCACGGATAGTAGTCCACAAACAGGGATTCTACATGCGGTTTTGTGATATTTAAAATTCCTTCTTCCTGCGGCAGATCACGCACATAAGAAAGATTTTTGATATAATTTTCTTTTAATTTCTGACCATTTGTCCAGCATTTTAAGATCTTGCCGTTCATATCATAGGAAGTAACTGCAACAACATCGGATCTTATCTTCAGAAGATTGGAGAAAAAATTATTTGCTTCTTCCTCCTCTTTCTGAATGTTAGCACAGATCATCTGCATGATATCGCTCATGTCTTCGGTATAGTTGAAAACGGTATTTTTCACCTGTACAACGGCCTGCTCGCTCGTTGTGATCGCATTCTGCTCCATATCATTACGGTAAAGATTGACAAATATAAGCAGTGATACGACTGAAGTGATCATAACGATCACGCTCACCAGGATGACAAACAGACTCGACAGTGAAATCTGCTGAAACCGCTTCACCGCCTGTTTAATCCTGTCTGCCATCTTCATACGTTCTCCTGCAGCTGTTCGGTGAAACACCGGTATATTTTTTGAAGCAATAGCTGAAATAATGCTGGTCGTTGTAGCCGCATTTTTCCGATATCTCACGGACTTTCATGTTGGTGTCCATCAGAAGCTCTTTGGCTGTCTCGATACGCTTTTTCGTAAGCAGCTCTTTGAACGTCTCACCGGTATCCTTTTTCAAAAGTGCACTTAAGTAGTTCGGGCTGACGGAAATCTCGGTGCTGACCGAGACAAGGGACAGATCCGGATCGGCAAATTTCTCGTTGATGATGCGGATCGCACGGTTGCAGAGCATCACACTGCTTTTCTTTCGCTGGTCTGCGATCATCAGGCGTGCCGTAGTGCAGATATCTACATAGAACTGCCTGGAATCTCCGATATTGCCGAACATTTTCATGCTGTACATCGGGAACTTCTGCTGCATCTGCTGAACCACTTCTTCTCCGGCAACCGAATAAAGTACTTGATAAACCGTCGAAACGATCAGCATCAGGATAAAATCCGTCTCAGACTGAGAGATCTTGTGCTGTACGACCTGGTCAAAAAAGTTCTGCAGATAGCCGCTGATCTCCTCCGGTCTGCCTTTTCGAAGCAGATTTTCGATATCTTCCACGGTCTGATGCACCATCACCTTGTCAAAGCTCTCTGTCCGTTCATCGTCTGATATAAAATGAATGTTTCCTTCTTCTTTTCCGTAATTTGCAGCCGCACTCATCGCCTCCAGATAGCACTCATGACATCTTTCCAGCTTTTCGACTACTCTGCTGACTCCGATCACGCTGTCCATCCCCATGATACGCTCCACACTCTGACAGATGTCATCTACCAGAATATGCAGATATTTATCAAAGCCACGCGGCGTTGCCAGAAGCAAAGATACTACGCGTCCCTGTAAATAGACGCTGCAGTACTTGGTGTACTTTTTGAGGATGGAATCGATCGCCTTGACGCTGCCTCTTGTCGTGCAGTTCTTTCCGTCTTTATCCAGGATTCTGGTGACCATCACCGCATAATTCAAGGCTTCCGGCTCTTCCCCGTCGAGCAGTCCGCAGGAAATTGCCTCTTTCATCAGCATCCTGTGCTCTTCTTCCGGAAGTTCCCCGCCAAAGCCATCCAGAAGCAACGGTGTCAGAAACTCTCTTTTCTCCATATGCTCCTGACGCATCCCCGGCTGGGAAAATACCTGAAACTTCTGATCGATCTTCTCTTTCATCTTCAGGAGCTCTTTTTCAAGTTCGGAAGATGAGATCGGTTTTAACAGATAGCTGATAATATTATATTGTATGGCCTGCTGTGCATAAGAAAAATCATCAAATCCACTCAGAAATGCGATCTGGGTAGCCGGCCTTATCTCCCGCACCTGGCGTGCAAGCTCGATGCCGCTGATAAATGGCATGCGTATATCCGTCAGAAGCAGATCCGGCTCCAGCTTTTCCGTCAGTTCCAAAGCTTCCGCACCGTTTTCCGCCTCTCCGATCACCTGAAAACCGACGCTTCCCCAGTCTACTTTCCGGATCAGGGAACGACGGATCTCTTGCTCGTCATCTGCAACAATCACTGTGTACATGGTGTTCTCCTTTACTAACTTTTCGGTATTCTCACAGTTACCTTTTTCCTTCCATTATACCCAGAATTGCAGATTTGTCAAAAAAAAGGAGGACTTTTCAGTCCTCCCACGGGCGAATGCGGTATTTTGCCCCTATGCGGTCACAGATTTCCTGACACTGCTTTTCTTCTTCGTGTGTGATGGTCGTCTCTACGGTCGTCATCACAACATTTGGAATGTATTTTGTACATTCTTTTGTGAAATCGATCATGGCATCAAATGACTTTTCTCCGAATTTGCTGCGTACCAGCCTGTGGTACTCATCTGCATTCGGGGTATTCAGGCTGACAGAAATCGTATCCACAAGACCTTGCAGTTCCGGAACGATGTCTCTTTCATTGACCAGACTGCCAAGTCCGTTTGTGTTGATACGGATCGGCATATTGTACTTTTCTTTGATCAGCTTTGCACTCTGTTTCAGCACATCGAGTGCCTCGGTCGGTTCGCCGAATCCGCAGAATACCACTTCTTTATATTTTGAAAAATCTACGGCTTTCATGGCTTCCTGCACTTCTTCAAAAGATGGTGCATGCTCCAGCCACAAAACATGGGAATTTTCCATGTGATCTCTGGTCTGACGCAGGCAGAAGGTACAGGCACATGGACATTTATTGGTGAGATTTACATAGATATTATCGTGTACTTCATAGAAAATCGTCATTTCTTTTTTCATAATGCAGCATTCCTTTCAGTCTGTTTTTAATTTTCCTAAAACTTCTTCAAAACATACGCCGTCTGTCAGCGGAATATCCAGTTCCTGTGAGCGGATAATACATTTTTTGATAAAATCGGAAGCTTTCTTCACGGATTTATAGAACGGCACTCCGTTGACGGCATCGGCTGCGATGATGGATGCAAAGATATCGCCGGTTCCGGAACGCTGTGTTCCTTCTTTGTGGGTACGCAGCACTTTCGGCTGCTGCCCTTCTTCGTAACAGAAGTTTGCAATAAATCCGCCCTGGACGATGCCGGTGATGGCGATTTTTTTCGGTCCCATCTTGTGGATCTTTTCTGCCATTTCCTGGATTTCTTCGATCTTCCATTTTTCTTTGTACGGTGTATCGGTAAGCACGCAGGCTTCTGTGACATTCGGTGTGAGAATGTCGGCAAACTCGACCAGTTTTTTCATTTCACCGCACATTTCTTCTGTGTAGGTCGGATATGGTTTTCCATAATCGCCCATTACCGGATCAACGATGATCTGTGTTTCTTCTGTTTTAAACTCTTTAAAAAACTTTTTTACAATCTCGATCTGTTCTTTGGAACCTAAAAATCCGGAACAAATCCCATTAAAATGAAGATCCAGTTTCTTCCATTCCTGCATATAAGGAACCATGCGGGAAGTATAGTCTTCGAAAAAGTAGCTTGGAAAACCCGTGTGGTTGGAAAAAATGGAGGTCGGCAGCGGACAGCACTGCACCTTCATAACAGAGAGAATTGGCAGTGCTACTGCTATCGAGCATCTGCCAAATCCTGAGAAATCATTGATCACTGCAATTTTTTTCTGATTGTTGTGAGACATATTTCACCTTTCCTACGCAAGTCGTTTGATAAATACCGGAATTTTGGCTTTTTCAAATGCAAATCCGATCACATAGAACAGCAACAGTCCGATCACACCTTCTGTGGTCAATCCCGGGATCTGGGCAAAACCTGCTGCCATGCCGCCGTAAAGGAAGCATCCTGCAAACGTATAGCCTGCAATCATGATCACGATACCTGCCGCTGCTCCGAGAAATGTACGGAGACGCATCATACGGATCTCTTCGCCTTCGCGATAAGCGATCATAGCGATCACAAGTCCCATGATCCCTTTGATGATCAGTGTCGGAATGATCCACTGTGTATAGCCGCTGAGCAGATCTGCCAGACAGGAGCCAATGCCGCCTGCCAGCATTCCGGTCATATTTCCAAAATAAACACTAACCAGCAGAATGCAGCAGTTCCCAAGATGCATGTAACCAAGCGGGATCGGGATCTGGATCACCATGGTCGATACACAGACAAGTGCGATCGCCAGAGCATTGATTGCCAGTTTCTTTGCTGTCCAGTTTGTACTTTTCTTTTCGTTCATACTTTTCTCCTTCATGACGCACTTGCTGCGTCAATAATGGCAGATTTGGAAGTCAACTTCCAAACTTTCACCTTCCTGTTTTTTCTTGCTGTTCAGTATAAGCTTTTTTTGTCATTTAAAAAACAGACAATATTCAGCATTTTTACAGGGTCAGTTTTAAGCATATGCTTTGATAAAGCGGAAAAGAAACTTCTTTTTGCGGCTCATGCCCTTCAAAGCCATACGGCAGGTGTAACGATAAAGTCCCTTCAACTGCATGGTTTCCTCTTTTGTCACCGGATCACCCGCAAAGTTTGCCCGCATCACAATGTCCATCGCCTGATCAAGTTCTTCTTTGTTCAGCCACTGGAACTGTTCACAGACCTTCGCCGTAAATCCGTCTTTCATGCAGTCCAGTCCCTGCGGCATTCCGGCAAAAACGAGCACTTCATAAAAATCCCTGAAAATCTCCTGTGCATTTTCGCCGCTGCGTCTGCGAAGTCGGATCGTCCGTCTTGCAAACAGGATCAGCCCTGCAAAGATCAGAGACAGAAGAACGGCTGCGATCGATACGATCCCTGTCTGTGTGCCCGAAAGACTTCCATTCATGCCATTTGCACCATATCCGTTTTTGCTGTCAGAATCGCTGCTCTGGTCTGCATTTTGTTTCCTCGTATCCGGAGTCTGCTCGTTATTTTTATCGTTGTTCTGTGTTCCATCTTCTGTATCCATGCTCTCTGTCTGCTGTGTTTCCAGACGGGACGCCACTTCTTCGCTCTGCTGCTGTTTTTCCTGCGGACTTTCGCCATAGTAGGATAAATCTGCACCGGAATCATAGGACGGCGTTGTCTCAAATGGAATCCAGCCATAGTAGTCCGTATAAATTTCTGCCCAGGCATGTGACCTGCTGTCTTCTACGTTTGCGAGCCATCCGGCTCCATCCTGCCAGTCAAAATCAGCTGCCGGAATGGCAAATCCGGTCGCATAACGTGCCGGGATGCCGTACATCCGCATCAGAAGCACAGCTGCCGTCGCAAAATGCACGCAGTACCCTTCGTGTTTTTCAAACAGGAAATATTCTGCAAAATTCTGATTTTTCGGAAAACGTCCAACCTGTGGATTATAAACAGCACTCTCATCGAGAAACGTCCGCACGATATTGCAGATTTCCTCGATATCCGCCCCTGGATTGTCCGCCACAAACTGCTGCATCCGCTCTGTTCCCTTTGTCGGATAATTCAGATAATGCTGATACACATAGTCGCGGTAATCGTCCGTCAGGCTGTCAGCCGGTTCAGTGAAAAGATATGCAATTCTCTCGATTGGATAATAACGATATTCCTTTTCTGTGCCGTCATCAGACATACCCTGGGAAAAATAAGGAGCGTAGGGATGACTGGCATCGCTTTTCCCCTGTGGAAAGCCAACTGTCAGACGGACTGCCCCATCATATCCCTGTGTATTCAGCCAGGCTGCCGCTCTCTGGCAGAAAATTTCTGCTTTCTCTTCCGGATCGTCGTTTGCTTTCCACCTGCTATTCGAGTATTTCGTACCGGTGTATACTTTCAGATAGAGGCTGCCCTGCGGCTGCTGATCCTGGCTGACTGAAAAAAGCACTTCGCCTGTATTCAGGAAAAAATCAGCATCGTTGATCGTACCTTCGCTCACGCCGCCGGATGCTATTTGTGGCATCTGGCTCTGAAGCGGAGCCGTCCATTTCTCGATCTCTTTTATAAAGGACGTCTGCTGGATCCTGGCTCTCGTCTGTTCTTTTCCCTCAAAAAGCGGCTCCAGAAGGGATTTTCCGGCTGAAAATCCGATCAAGAGCAACAGCAGCGATAGAATCCCCAGAAAGAAAGCACTGCCATTTCGCTGCCTGTCGTGTTCTTCTGCGGAGGATGCGATCAGTCCCAATGCACACAGCAGCATGCAGAATGTCCCCATGCCATCCGGAACCTGTCCGAAAACAAACGCCGTACAGAATGGAACCACCAGAAGTAAGACCGCCAGATATTTGCCGATTTCTGTGCTCAGACAGATAAAAAACAGATCATACAGCAAAAAAACGACCACGATCAGGGCACAGGTGATCTCATATTCACTACCGATCCCCTGATAAACCCCCCCTGACACTGTCATTCCGGACTGGAAAACCCTGCTGATCTCCGAGAATCCTTCCAGGATCACAGAAAAACGCATCCACACAAGAATGGCCGTGACCGCCAGGGTGAGCAAAAGCAGCAGAAACTGCCTTTTTTTCATCAGATAGAGTATGCCCATCCAGATCCCGGCTGCCAGCAGCACACCATACAGCAGATCCGCATCATACACAACGTTTATGATTCCAAGAGCCGTCTTCATCCAGCCGAAAACACCAAGGATCATATAGCAGACCGGAACGATCGCAAGAAATCCAGATGTTACCGTTCTCTTTTCTTTTTCGGAGATACTTGCCTGCAAAGAGAGGCCTGTATCTTTTTTTCTTTTTTTCATATCTTACACTTCCAATACAAAGCCTGAGAGGCTCTCTTTCAACTCCTCTTCTCCAAATGTTACGGTATCTTCTTCGTCTCTTTGCAGATTTCCTTCTTTGTCCAGAATCAGAACGGTGCTGTAAGTTCCTTCCGGATAGGAGGAAAAATAAGCTGCTTTCACATCATATTCCTGCTTATAAAAGGAGTCCCGCATCAGAAGATCCAGCATTTCGTAGAGATCCTGTTCTTTTTTCACTGCATGACGCCGGATCTGTCCTTCTTTTTCATCGTACCACGCCACAAAATGCGGACATTCTGCCTCAAGCATGGAAAAACAAAGCGAAGCCGCCAGCTCAAAAAAGTGATCTGCTCTTTTTGCACCGCCTTCTTTCTGACTAAGCTCCAAAAGAAGCAATACCTTGCAGCCGCACGGCATACTGTATTCTTTTGTCATCAGCTCGCCGCTTCTTGCACTGCTTTTCCAGTGGATCTGCTGCATCCGGTCTCCCGGTCGGAATTCGCGGATCTGAAAAATCTCGGACGGATCGTCCCCGCTTCGCTCCTTCTCATATTCATCGCCTTCCACCGGAAAATTTCTGGTTTTCATGGAAACCTCCACCGGAAACGTGTGGATATCAGGCAATACATTAACATTTATCTGAGACCGTACTCTGACCTTTCTTGCAAAAAGATGCAGATAATCACTCACCTGCACTTTTTTGAGTGAAAAGACCATTTTGCCGCAGTAATCTGCTTTTGCACTGATTTTTATCGTTTTTTCCGTTTTTGCCGCCACACTCTCATCCACGATCCTTTTTTCACTGCATCCGCCGCTGCGGTTCTCACATTCCAGAATGGTATATACAGCAGATACCGGCAGCACTCCGCTGTTTTTTATATGAAGCTCCATCTCAAACGTCTGTTTCTTTGCAGATACCGGCACTTTCATATCCAGCCATACACAGATATGCAGCTTAAGATACCAGGACATCAGAAACATAACTGCTGCCAGAAGCAGTTCAAATGCCAGCATCGCAAGCATCCAGGTGCTGTCATACATGATCTCCAGATATACCGTGATAAGAACCAATATCATATACCATACTTTTCTTATCATACCATACCTCCGCTAATTCTTTTTCGGTGATGGTTTTGCCACGCCGGCGAAAATCTCTTCCAGAACTCCTTCTGCTGTCACATGGTTGGCTCTTGCCTTGGAGTTTAAACGGATTCGGTGATGGTTGACTGCCAGAAATACCTTCTCCACATCGTTTGGCACGACATAATTTCTTCCCGCCAGATAAGCAGCCGCCTTGATCATCCCCGCCAGGGCGATCGTTCCTCGTGGGCTTACACCAAGCTCCAGCATCGGATGCTGTCTGGTCTTTGCGATCAGCTCTGCAATATAATTGTAGATCACATCATGGATAAAGATTTTGTCGACTTCTTCCTGCATTGTCAGCAGATCGTTCATCTGGATCACCGGTGAAATGCGATCTACCGGACTGCCGCTTCTGTGGTCTTTTAAAATGGCAATTTCGTTTCGGATATCCGGGTAGCCCATGGAAATACAGATCATAAAGCGATCCAGCTGGGATTCCGGCAGCATCTGTGTTCCTGATGAGCCGATCGGGTTCTGTGTCGCCATGACGATGAACGGCTTCGGCACTTCTCTTGTGATGCCATCCACCGTCACATTTCCTTCTTCCATCACTTCTAGCAGTGCGGACTGTGTTTTCGGGGATGTACGGTTGATCTCGTCTGCCAGAAGCAGGTTGCACATCACCGCCCCCGGCTGGTACTCGAATTTGCCGGTGTCCTTGCGGTAAATGGAAAATCCTGTGATATCTGCCGGCAGCACATCCGGTGTAAACTGCACACGGTTCTGGCTCATGGCACATGCCCTTGAAAATGCCAGTGCCATCGTGGTCTTTCCCACACCCGGGATATCCTCGATCAGAATGTGTCCCCTCGCAAGAATGGCCATCATCACCATTTCCACGCAGGAATCTTTTCCAATGACTGCTTTTTTGACTTCGTCAATTACATTTAATGCATTTACCAGATACATAGTTTCCTCCTGAAAAATGCCACAGAACCCTCTCTTCTCTATGAGATTGTCCTGCGGCATTTTTGTCACATTATACTGAAATTTCAATATTTCTTCCGGTTTTCTGATATTTATAATACCGCACGCCTGCCGCATTCATCATACGTTTGGATGCACGCACGCTCGGCGTACCATCGTATTTATCGCAGTCGTATACTACGGTTCGGATCCCGCACTGAATGATCGCTTTGGCACACTCGTTGCACGGAAAGAGTGAAACATAAAGCTTTGCTCCCTCCAGGCTGCCTCCCCGGTAATTGAGGATTGCATTGAGTTCGCTGTGCGTTGTATAAAAATACTTGGTATCGTACGGATCTCCTTCTCTTCTCCACGGGAATTCATCATCGGAACATCCCTTTGGAAATCCATTATATCCAATGGACAGGATTTTATTATCCTCGCTCACAATACAGCAGCCAACCTGTGTATTTGGATCTTTGGATCTGAGTGCCGCAAGATGTGCAACCCCCATAAAATACTCGTCCCAGGAAATATAGTCGGTTCTTTTGTCCATACTTTCCTCCAAATGACGTTCTCCGTCAGACTCAGGCAACGTCTATTTTGTGCCGAAGATACGGTCTCCTGCATCGCCAAGTCCCGGGACGATATAGCCGTGGGAATTGAGCTGTTCATCCAATGCACCGATGTACATATCCACATCCGGATGACATTCCTGCATCTTCTTTACGCCTTCCGGTGCTGCGATGATGCACATAAAATGGATGTGCTTTACGCCTTTGTCTTTGAGCATCTGGATCGCCGCAGTTGCAGATCCGCCGGTAGCCAGCATCGGATCTACGACAAAAACTTCACGCTCTTCAGAATCTGCCGGCAGTTTGCAGTAATATTCCACCGGCTCCAGTGTCTTGGGATCACGGTACAGACCGATATGACCGATCTTTGCGGACGGAATGATGGAAAGCATACCGTCAACCATGCCAAGACCTGCTCTCAGGATCGGCACAACAGCCAGTTTTTTACCCTGTAATTCTTTTACGGTTGCCGTGCAGATCGGCGTCTCGATCTCTACGTCCGTCAGTTTCAGTTCTCTGGTTGCCTCATAGCACATCAGCATTGCGATCTCACTGATGATCGTACGGAAATCTTTGCTGCAGGTGTTTTTTCTTCTGATCACCCCGATTTTATGCTGGATCAGCGGATGATCCATAACTTTTACTTTTGACATAACGTTCTCCTCATTCTTACTTCCTGTCTTTTCTCTTATTTGTCTTCGATCATTTTGATACGTCTGATGTGACGCTCATCCCCGGAAAATGGGGTATCAAGGAACGTATCTACGATCTTCAGGGCAAGTCCCGGACCTACCACGCGGCCGCCCATTGCCAGAATGTTGGCATCGTTGTGCAGTCTCGTTGCCTCTGCACAGAAGCAGTCGGTGCAAAGTGCAGCACGGATGCCTTTTACCTTGTTGGCTGCGATGGAAATACCGATTCCGGTTCCGCAGATCAGGATTCCTTTCTCAAATTCTCCTCTTGCAACAGCCTCTGCCACTTTTTTGCCGTAGATCGGGTAATCTACCGACTCTGTGCTGCTGCAGCCGAAATCGTGGTATGCAATTCCTCTGTTTTCCAGATGCTTCTTTACTTCCTGCATCAGTTCGTAACCGCCGTGGTCACATCCAAGTGCTAACATAGTAGTTCCTCCTCATTCAATACAACAACTAGGCTGCTGATCATGCAGTCAAGCAGCTCATAGCAGGCTCCGTAGTCTGCAAGACTCCCGCCCACCGGTTCTGTAACATCAGTTTCTTCTTTTATATATTCGGAAAGCTGCCAGGTGTTCTGAACATTCTCATGCTCCTGGAAAATCCTCTGTTTGAGAGCGTCTTCCATCACAAGGATCAGCGTCCGCTCATCAAAATCTTCCTGTTCCAGCATCTTCGCCGTATGATCTTTCATGGTCAGCCCGTGGCTTGCCAGAATTGCTTCTGCTTTCTGATTGACCGGCTCCGGAAAGAGCACGACAAGTCCTCTGGACTCCACCTCCAGCTCTGAGAGCAGAAATTTGCTTTTCAGAATCGCTTCCGCCATCGGTCCTCTGCAGGTATCGCTGTTGCTGACAAAGATCAGTCTGTCGTATTTCTTCATAGGCTATACCTCCATCACCTGATGGCCTGCTGCTTTCATCAGACGGTTCATGATCGCCTGCCCCATCTGCGGTGTCTCAAAACTCTCTGAATAGATGCGATCCACCTGAAGCGTGTCAAAATCTCTTAATATGCCAAACAGATGGCGTGAAATGCTAAGCTCATCGCTGCGCCTGCCGATCGTGCGGACAATTCCGCCCAGGTAGTCTGCTGCTGTCTCCGTTGAAGCGATCACGCCGATCTTCTCGCCTGCCGCTTCTCCTTCTTTTAACAGTTCGTTGATCTTTGCCGTAACCTTTTCCTGCTCTCCCTCAACGATCGTCAGGCTTGCCTTCGGTGCATAGTGACGGTACTTCATGCCCGGTGCCTTTGGTTTGATGCCGCTGTCATCCGAGAGGATCGCACGGTCGATCTCCGTCTTTCCGATCACTTCTTCTAACATCTGCTGATTGATATAGCCCGGACGCAGGATCGTCGGAACACCCTCGCTCAAATCTACGATCGTAGACTCCAGCCCGATCCCGACCGGACCTCCGTCAAGGATCATCTCGATCCTGCCGTCCAGATCCTCCTGCACATGTGCCGCACAGGTCGGACTTGGCCTTCCGGAAGTGTTGGCACTCGGTGCTGCGATATAACCGCCCGCTGCCCGTATCAATGCCAGTGCCACCGGATGATCCGGCATACGCACTGCGACCGTATTCAATCCGCCTGTCGTCCCCATCGGAACCAGATCCGTCTTTTGAAAAATCATCGTAAGCGGTCCCGGCCAGAAGGCATCCGCCAGCATTTTTGCTTCTTCTGGAATTTCTGCCGCAATTTTGTTTAATGCTTCAAATTCTGCAATATGTACGATAAGAGGATTGTCGGAAGGTCTTCCCTTCGCAGCGTAAATTTTCTCCGCCGCCTGTTCATCCAGTGCATTGCCGCCAAGTCCGTATACCGTCTCCGTCGGAAACGCCACAAGACCGCCGTCTTTTAAGATGCTGCCGGCTTCTGTAATGATCTCCTGATCGATCCCTTCTTTTATGTTCGCTGTGATTGTCTTCATAATCCTGCTTCCGTCCTTTTTCTAAAAACCTTCTCTGCGTCTCTGTTTGCGGAGTGCATAGCGTTTCTGTCCTGCTTCCCACTCTGCCTTTTCACTCTCGCTCTCAACGATCAGTCCCGGGACTTCCACTGCATGTCCCTCCTCGTCGATTGCCACCATCACCACATAGGCACGGTTGATCACGCGACGCATTCCTTCAAGATCCTCGACATAAGTATCGACACGTACCTCCATCGAAGTGCGTCCCACATAAGTGATACGTCCGATCAGAACGATCGTATCATTTAAATAAGCTCCGGCTTTGAAGTTGAGGTTGTCAATGCTGGCCGTCGTGATCCGTCCTCCCGCATGCCGCATGGAAACGATCCCTGCCAGTTCATCGATCCACTGCATCAGCTGTCCGCCGAAAAGCCTTCCATATCCATTGATATGGCGGTGCATCAGAAGATACGTCTGCTCTGTCATAGAATCCTGAACTCTTTTTTTCTTATCCAAAATGATCACCCCGGATTATTCGTCGTCTCTGAAGATCACGCCGTCTTTGCCAAGGGTACGGAAATCCATATCGATCATGCGATCAAACAGGTCATCCTCATCGTCTTCGTCATCATCATCAAAATCGTCGTCATCAAAGTCTCTGTCCTGATATTCATAGGCACTTAAATCTGCCTTGCCGTTAGCATACAGCTCACGGATCGCTTTTTCTGCTGATTTTGCATCGATGGCAACTGCGATGTCTTCCTCCGGGCCGCAGATCTCCATGAGTTCTTCGTCTTCAATATAGGCAGCTTTGGTCACTTCCATAACTGCCAGAAATCCTTCTTCATCTTTATATAATACCTGCATATCTGTTCCTCCTGTCTCGTTGGTATCATTACGTTACGCTTTTTTTATTATAACACAAGAAAGCCCTGTGCAAAACCCTATTTTTTGTGAAATAAAAAGGAAGCCAGACTTGTTACAAGTCTGGCATTAGGAAAGAGAAAAAATGAAATATATGTAAAAAAGGAATGAACCTTTGTACAAGTACTATCATAACGGCATTCTGTGAATAAAGTGTGTTCGAACGGTGAAAGTATTGTTATGAAATTCTAAATCATTTCCAAACATTCTAAACAAAACAGCAGGAAAGTGTGTACATTCTTGTGAAGAATTGTTGACGAACCCTGTTTCCTTGTTTATAATGAACTCCGGTTATTGTTACGCCCGCAGGGCGTTTTTGGTACAAAATACTGAATTAGGAGGACACCATGAACAAGTCAGAGCTTATGAAAACTGCAAATGAAATCCGCAAAGGTGCGATCACCGGCGTTTATTCTGCAAAATCCGGTCATCCGGGCGGTTCTTTATCCGCAGCAGACATTTACAGTTATCTTTTTTTTGAAGAATTAAATATAGATCCGAAAAATCCGAAAAAACCGGATCGCGATCGTTTCGTCCTTTCCAAAGGACATGCTGCACCTGGTTATTACGCAGCTCTTGCAAACCGTGGATATTTCCCGGTGGAAGATTTAAAGACACTGCGTCACATTGGTTCTTATCTTCAGGGCCATCCGGATATGAAACATATCCCTGGTGTTGATATGTCAACCGGTTCTCTTGGACAGGGTGTTTC
>ERZ780144.802-NODE-802-length-40165-cov-5.999825_pt1 | contig 40165 bp, 51 predicted proteins | sample MGYA00511380_ERZ780144 | MGnify/ENA primary metagenome ERZ780144 (study PRJEB29588, sample SAMEA1965858) | human gut metagenome | biome: human gut; feature: human-associated habitat; material: faeces | place: Denmark | collected 2008/2010 ... | reverse complement strand
CAATGGGCTTATAGCCCTAGTACAAACCACCCGTTTAACGGGTGGTCATGACTTTGTGTTTTTGTTCTTTTGTACTTTTATTCTTTTTCTTTTGTACTTATGTACCTCTTTTGTATTTTTGTATATCTCTTTGGTACGTTTATGTCTTATCATTCCGCGTCGATTTGCGCAATCAAGTTCCCTCGCATTTTTCGACATATCTTGACATTTTCCTTTGCATCACTTATGATGCAATTGAAGCCATAAAAGAAAGGAGTACATGCTTATGAAAAAAGTTGGTTTGTATGTTCGTGTGTCTACACAGGAACAAAAACTGCATGGCATCTCGATCGAGAACCAGTTAGATGCTCTGCAAAAATACTGTAAAGAAAAAGGATACATTATTGTTGCTACTTACAATGATGCAGGTGTATCTGCGCATGGTAGCTACAAGAAACGTCCTGCTCTACTGCAGATGATTCAAGATTGTCAGGAAAAGAAGATTGAACTTCTGCTTTTCACTCGCCTTGATCGTTTCTTTCGCTCGGTCGGCGATTACTACCTCGTTACGTCGCAAATGGATAAAGTGCCATGGAAAGCTATATGGGAAGAGTATGAAACAGAGACTTCCGATGGCCAGTTTCGCGTGAATATCATGTTATCAATCGCAGAAGCCGAGGCCGCCCGAACATCTGAAAAGATTAAATCCATCATGGATTATAAAAGGGAACGCGGCGATCACTTAGGGACTGTGCCTCTGGGGTATCGGACCGAAAATAAAAAACTTGCCATTGATCCAACCACCGAGCCAATCGTAAGAGAAATTTTCTCAATGTACGATTCTGGAAAGGGACCAAATGCAATCCGTAAGTATCTTTCTAGTGTTGGGCATGATATGCACTCCAGATCTATCCGGGGGCTGATCTTCTCTCCCGTATATGCCGGTGATGATAATGGCCGCCCGTGTCCTGCTTACTTTTCCAAAGAAGAGTACCAGCGCAGGCTTGCCACAAGAAAAATCCACGAGCCAAGAAATGACCGCCGAGAAACATATATCTTTTCAGGGCTAATCAAATGTGGCGTTTGTGGTGCAACAATGCATGCGCAAAAAGCTAATGGAAAATACCTTAATTATATTTGCACCACCGGCAAACAAAAGTTTCTGCATCCCGGGCTGTGTGCATCTGAAAAGCATCTTGAATCTACTCTGCTTTCAAGACTTCAAGATTTTGCAGATGAGTATAATTTTGCCAGCGCATCTGCTGCACCAGATGAAGCAGAGCGTGAGAAGGAAATTGCAACATTGAAAGGAAAGCTTAAGCGTATCGGAGTACGATACGAGGATGGTGATATCTCCACCGAGGAATATCGGGCGAAGCGTGATGATCTTAAATCAAAAATAGCCGCCCTAGAAGTGATCCCCTCTGCAAAGCAGATCATTCTTCCGGACGGCTTTTCTGAAACTTATGCCCAACTAGGGCGCGATGGAAAGCAGCGTTTTTGGCGGTCGCTGATCACTTCCATTACTTTTTATCCCGACCGAAAGTATAATATTCAGGTCGGCGATATTTTTTGGCGTTAAAATTACTTACTTAATTGATTTTGTTACCTGTTAAAATCTTTTAGGTAAGTAATACACAACTATCCTTACCTATATAATATATCAATATTTGCTTTACTTTTCAACCTGCTATCCAGCAAAGAGATGTCCTCTGGGGCATCTCTTTTTATTTGCTGCAAAAATCCAATGCGATCCAACCAGCTCCACTCTTGAGCTTGCCCCAACGCTTAGCACCCTTACCGGATGCCTCCTCTACGATTGTCAGGGACATTGCCTCGCGGATCTGACCTGTGATTGGTGCACTAGTGCTTGGCCACTCACGAATGTTCAAGGCTTTGTCCGGGATGCTTTCTGGTTCCACTTTTACCATATACGGCTTAGTTACAACTGCATAATTGAGTCCGAATCCTTGCTGGATACCCGCAACGATTGCACTTGCAATTTTGGTCTTGTTGGCCAGATACCAGCTCACATCATCCCAGTCCGTGATAAAGCAAGTTTCCAGCACAGCATGTGATACGCCCTGAGCGCGGATGCGACTCTGCACCAGCAGGCCGGAAGGCCACTGGCGTTGACTGACCACTACGCCGTCCCATGCCTGACGGTTACCCAGTGAGTACAGGTTGGATAAGATCGCATCCTCCACAGAATGACCTGTTTCGGACTCGTCGATGTACACCATACTGCCTTTTAGCTGTCCATCACCAACCTGATCAGACGTGGCGCTGGCGTTAAAGTGTACCTCCAGAACATAATCGTAGCTAGAAACATCGTACTGACCACCCGCCTTAAAATAAGAGTAGTGGTTTCTATCAGGTGCGATGTCGCATCCTACTCCTGCTCGATCAGCAGCTGTCTTGATCAGGTCTCTTAGCTCTCTAGCCAAGTCTGCCTCCTGATACCCACAGCCTACCGCTCCCGGGTCCCAGCTGCCATCCTGATTGCGTCCATGTCCTGCCATGACCAACATTCGGAACATCTTCTTTTCCTCCTTTTTGCCAAAATAGAAATGACCCCATCTTGTGCTAATAGAGTCGCTGCCTAAGTAATCATAGTTCTTATACAGATCTGCAAGCTTTCCTTTGTCGGGGTTTCCTGCTCCGTCAGAGTACTTGGTGAAGCTTCTAAACTGCAAAATCTGTGCGTCTGGAAAGCGTCGCTTGCCCTCCTTAAATACTGCTTTCGCTGCATCAAGGCAAGCTGTGTCGTACTGGTCTGATGGAGCTGTAAAGGCCGACTTTAAGCAACTGTCTAAGTCCTTATAGCTTGATAGTAGGTCGTGGATACACTGAGCAATGGCCAGTAAGGCTAAATCATTTTTGCCCGAGAAAATTCCACCTTCAGCATAGATTACTTTTGCAATTTTTTTCAATTCTGTATCTGTCATCTGTTTCCTTTCTTGCGCTGGCGCAAAAAACAGGAGGGCCGAAGCCCTCCCTTGATTATTCCTTGCCCTTATCTGTTGTCACCTTATCAGCCGTCTGACTCTTAATGTTCTTGACGAGCGGCTCCAGAAACGGCGGCATGGCGATGCCGATGTCTTTCAAATTTTCTAGGATCGAAAGAATCTCATTACAGATGATCCAGCACGCTACTACACACGCGACTAAAAAAGACCCCGGTAAGGTGATGCCAATCGTTCCGGAGGCGTATAAAATTAACTCGTCGATGATCGCGCCAACCGCCACTAAAAGCCACATGCACACTTTTTTCCAAATGCCGCGCATACTTTTGTATGAGTTGATATCCTCCGAGCGCTTTGGCGCTGCAATCAAGCCAGTTGCATAATCAATTATATTAGTTCCTACCATCAGCAGGATTGGGATCGCAAGCACCCCAAAAAGCGATGTTAACAGACTAAAAGTCATTGTAAAAAATCCCTTGATATAATTCACATTCTTGTCCATCTCTACTCCTCTCCGTATGGTCTGGATGCCGCTTCCGCAGCATCCATTCTCTCCTGCACTTTGTCTGGCACTTCCAGGCCAGATGCTTTTATGTACAGGATCAGATCGTATATGATCGACCATAGCATTCTCATTATCTGCAGCTTGGTCACTCCGTCTCGGCCTCTTTCTTGGTTTCCTCCTCGGTTTCTCCCTCCGGATCATCAAGGCCAGAGTCGATCAAAATTCTGCGTACCTCCTTCTTAAGTAATCTCGGTACCTGTTCATAAGTTTTTCTTCCGTTGATAATTTCCTGCGCCCATAACATAGCCATCATTTCTTGTCCTCCTATACTGTGTCTTATGATCACTGATATACTGTCTCCGACATCTCCAGCAGGCAGTCTGTCAGCATCTGGATCTGTGTCTGCTGCTCCTCGATCTTCTCCTCAAGCAGCTCTGTCGGGGTCTTTTCTTTCTGCGGGATGTAATCCAGATATTTCTCCGGGGATGCGCGAACCGTCTCCTCGTCCAACTCACCCTCCTGAATCCAGATCTGATTGCAGTCGTACTCATATACAGTCTGCTTGGTTTCTCCCATTTCCTCTTCTGTCTCTGTTTCATTTAAACAGATCGTTACGAAGATCTTTTTTTCAACCGGCTGCCAGAAGACAGCTGGCTGCTGCTCTGTGAATTTTGCTTTCACTCGATACCACCTTTCTGCAGATCCGAAAGATCTGCGCCATATTATACTTGCGCCTTACATATATCGAATCGGTATTTTTGAACCAGCCATAACGGGATATGCAGCTCTGTGCGATTTTTAGCGGCACAGGAAGTCCTTTGCAGATGTATTCCCATGCCCTCGCAAATGCCCGGCGACCCTTGATGAAGATTTTTCTTCTCATCTCTGTATGGTCGCGGTAAATTTTAAATCCCATCATATCAACTGGCGATCCGCGGCGTGTTGCCTTGTCCTTTTCTCGGTACGTTTTATACTTCTCGCTTGTCTTGATCTTGTAGTCCACTCGGAAAAGCACTTGGTTGGGCTTGATCGTGATCGCGTACTCTTTTGCCAGAAACTTAGTCAGCGACCGCGCCGCCATCTTGACGTCCGCCTCTCGCGAGCCAAAGATCTGTATATCGTCCATATAAAAGATGGCAAAGTACGCAAGCTTGCGAGTCTCTACCGTGCCGTCTCTATGCTTTCTGACCTTGTGCAGAGATAAGACGTAGTGATACGCTCTGGCTAAGTAGTAATTGCACAAGAACTGCGACAGGCCCGATCCGATATTCAGTCCCTGCTTGTAAGTGTCCAGCAGGAAAAATACCAGATATAGCAGTGTCGGGTTCTTCACATCATGCACTAACATTCTTTTCAGTCTTCTTATATCAACTGACTGATAGCAATGTCGTGCATCTCCTTTCCAAGCATATCTCGTCTTGGCAGGTTTCTTTCTCATCCAGTACTCAATGGTTTCTTTTCCACTGAGCTGACCTTTTCCCTTGATCGAGGCATATTGATGATAACCAAGCTTGCGTTTCCACAGCTCTGCAAGTCCTTCTCTTGCGATCTCATCCAAGATTAGCTGCTTGACGCACTCTTTGCCGATTTCTCGCGTTTTCTCGGAGGCCGGATCATATCTCTCGCTATACTGGATTGGTTCTACCGATAGGCACCTATTTTGTATTTCATACCGGATCGCTTCCGCAGCTGTTTCTATTAGTCCAGTTGTGTACTGGCGATCCGATGTGAGGATATCTTTTAGTATTGGTTTAGGGATATTCGGTGCGTATCCCTTAAAGTACTTTAGTACATCGTTCCGTTTCCATTTCTCGTGCAACGCTTCTTGTATTGCGCGTTCAATGAATCCAGGTTTTAATATATTTGTATTTTTACAGCATTTCTTCAAAAGGCTTTCCTTTCTGCGCTTCAGGGGCTTTCGGTTGTCTACTAGCCCCGTCTGACGGCGCTCCCGTCAGACCCCCTTTGCAGGGGTGGCCTTTCATCGCGTATTTTAGTTTCCCAGGTAGAGACCTCTTCGGCCGGTTTATAGGACACGTTTTGTTTTTTATTTTTCGCAGAAATTGTCCCCAGGATGTTCCACCACGTGTTCGACAGGCCATTGTTCGCATTCACGTAGGCGGGGCCAGCGATCCCGCCGTTGTTCAGATTACCACGCAGCAGCAGCTCCCGGGTCCTATAAACCCCTATAGTATTTCTTGAAATTTCAAAAATTTATTTGAGGGGACAGCCCCTCTGGCGCTTATCCGCGCCATTCACCCCGCACGGCATTCGGAGAAAGGGTCCCCAGGACGTACCACCACGCGAGCGACAGGCCAGCGTTCGCAGGCACGTAGGCGGGGCCAGCGAGCCCGCCGCTGTTCAGAAGACCACGCAGCAGCAGCTCCCGGGCTGACTCTGCCCCAACATCAGGATTAGTGCCTGTATAGTATCCATCTGCCCAATATGTTTTGTCACCGCCACCGAAGGACTTTGGCACCATGTAACCAGATACTGGATCTACAATCATATCCTTGATGTATAGCCAAGCGTTGTTGGTTGCTGGGAAAGTTCCGGCTACCTTATATTGCTGCTTAATTTTAGAGGTATCTGTTGTCAGCTTTCTGGCATCATCCGTATAGTACATTGTCACTGTTGTGGCTCCTGCTGCACTCGTGGACATGATGTTGACTGCATTTCCGCACACAGAGTAGCCGCCGTTTAGGATCTCGATCTCGTTGATCTTGCAGATGTTCTTTCCGTCAGTGTTGGATACCGGCGAACCATCATAGCCAAGCACCTTACTGGTTGAACCGGTACGCCAGTGCATAGTCGATACATACATACCTACCTTGGTTGTGATTGAGCCGCAATCCAGATATACCGCAGAGTTGTTGTCATCTACCGATGTGATCGCCGTGATCATCGCTGAGTCTGCAACATTGTGCATATACGCATTTCCACGGTCATAGTCTGTCTTTCCTGTCGCGTCTCCTACTGACACGCAGGAGCCGACCACGAGGTTTGCGGCGTTGGCCTTTGATAAGATGACCTTGTTTCCAGTGCTTGCAACCGTGACCTTATACTGTAAGTAGTAGGCCGATGCGCCTTTCATGTACTTCTGCAAGTTTCTAGTACCGTACTTAATCATGGTCAGTGATTCCACCCATACAGCATCCGCATTCACTTCGTAGCCATACGCTGCGCCCTGCTTGCGAGCATATGCATAGTTCGAGTGGGATGGCTTATTTCTTACTGGATTATGACCTTCTGTGACATATGGCACACCATCAATTTCAGCAGCGCAACACTTGGCATGTAGCATCCAACCCTGTACTGTGCCGTCTGGGCGGACACACTCTTTGAGCGGTTTGTAGCCCTCTGCCACTCGCGGAAGCATCGACCAATGGCGCAGAATGCCGTTTCCAGCCGCGTTACGCTCCTCTTTGTAATACAGACCCATGTTCATAACAGCCAGATTAACTTTTCCAGTGCGTGAAAAACCGGGCATCCCCTCAACTGCTGTAATGATCTGGTTGCCATCATCATCCAGTACCCAGTTGACAATAGTTGGGTGAAACGCGTCAAGTGTGCCGATCTGGTCTACACCTCGATATGTATTGGTGGATGGCTCGCAAGTAAGTCCCGTCAGCGCATCCAAGCGATTCACATCACATGCCTGTGCTGTAGCGGCGTCAAGCTCCTCCACTGTGTAGATGTCCGGTCCTCGACGCATCGCATAGTATCTTTCTACTGCCTCGTTAAGGGATACTTTCTCAGATCGCGCAAAGTTCGTCTGTAGCTCGCTGATAGCAGTTGCATTTGCCTTAATGTTGGTTTCGTTTGCTTTTTCTTTTGCGTCAAGGTTGTTAGCAATCTTGGTGATCTGTGTGAGTGTGTTGGCCAGATTGTCATCGTCTGCTGTTGTCTGATCTGCCGGTTTTGCTCGGCGCTCCACAACCAGCTCAATACGATACTCTGTCTTTCCGGTTGTGCCGTCGTCTAAGTAGATCCATGCAAAGATACTGTAAGAGTCACTGTTGCAAGCGCTCTTCGGACACTCTCGCAGGAGTGCATCCGGAATCGTTACTGTAGTGATCTTGTTCGAGGTTGACGCCACTCGGTTGGTCGTCTCGCCATCCCACTCAGACGTGGCAAAATGTACCTGTGTCATCGCTGGTAGGTTCAGCCCTTCGATTCTCAGCACCTGATCATGATCATACTGCCATAGGCCGAGAACACGTAAAATTCTTTTCCCTTCCTCAAATGTTGCTGTTACCATTTTTCTCCTTTCTTTATTGCGCTGGCGCAATTTGGGCTTTATAAGCCATTTTTTTATGGCCAAAACGTCTATAGTTGCATCTTTCCAAAATGTCGAAAATCCGCATAAAATATAGGCTTTCTGTGCGTTTTTGCAATTTGCGTAATTGTAACGCCTTTTTGGAGCAAAATCGCGGTTAAGCGCCTAATTATAGTCCTAATTGCAGCCCTAATTGCAGCCCTAATTGTCGCTCTAGTTGTCGCTCTAGTTGTCGTCCTAGTTGTAGCAATCAAGCACTTAGTTGTAAGCATCACTGGACAAAAAAAGTGTAGCATCCATTGGCCAAATATGTGCCGGCTGTTACGTTGGATGCCGGAAGTACTGTGAGTACTGCCGAATTTTGGTTTTGCCGAAAAACGCCCAAAAAGGTACCACCCCACTGACCTACTATCGGGTGGGATGGCTGTAGCCAGTGATCAACCGCCTTTAGCGCATCTGGTAGCGTGATTTGGATCTCTGATGGCACTGATCCACTCACGCTCTTGATCTGCACCATCAGCACCACAATTGCAACGTGTCCTATCTTGGCATAGCAACCATATTTTCCATAGTACTCGCCAGATACGTTAACCGTTGGTGTAAAGTATGTGAGTGGCATTCCCTGCCAGGTAAATCCCTTGCGTGCTATCAAGTTCCATCCTATATCCACAGCTCCTTCAACTTCTGCGGCTTTGCCAATTGCCATGCCTTTTTTTGTATCGTCTGTTTCACTAGCCGTAAGTACGTCGATAAAGGCAAAAGCCGACATTACATCTGCTGTATTATAGTCGATTGCTTTCAGGCCATCTTGCAGTCTGGCGCGTATGTTGTAGCTATACGATGTATCTGCAGCAACAATGATTGCTTGATCTAATGTATACGATGCCATTGTTATGGCTTTGCTGTTCCATGCACTTTCGGTAGTCTTTTTCCAATACACGGTATATAGGCGGCCATTTTGGTTGTTGAGTGAAGTGATAGTACCCGAACCTTTGACGCAGATGTAAGCTCCAGAGGCGTCCAATCCTCCAGAGGCGTTGCACCGATATGCTGAGGCCGAGATTTGTGGTGGGCTGTACGCAAAAAACCTTACTTGCCCTGCTATTGTTGTTTTTGAGCCTCTGCTATCCGTAAGTGTTATTGTTAGTCCAACCGTTCCAGATGCATTGATGATCGAAGTTGTGAACGATGTGCCCGAGTAGGTTGATCCATCAATTTTTGTGGTAATTGAAGTGATTGATGCTCCATACTGGCCAGATGCCGTTATTGTTATTTTTAGTTGATCTACGCCTTGTACATATAGATCGGGGCCATATGATCTGGTTTTGGCTGCCGTAAAACTGCCTTTTGGCTGCATCGTTAGTGGTACCGATGCCTTAAAGCCAACGCTTTTTGTTCCGATCAGCGTGCCGTTGAGATATGTGTCGCAATAGATCGTTCCCCAGCCGGTGGACTGATTTGGAATTTGCGTTGCAAACTCGTTTGGTATTGTCCATTTGCAATTATCTCCTACATTGGTTGCAATCGTTCCAGATAACGTCCCCCACGCATACCTCATGATGTGCGTAAAGCTAGAAGATGCTCGGTTTGCGTGAATATATATTGAACCTCCAAGCTCGCCGATATCCTCCGTCGTGTTAGGATAGGTGATACATGATGGCTGTGATGCTCGCGCGATCTGTGTTAACGCCATCGTACCAGATGCTGACCATGCCTTGCTGGTATCCCACTTATACACCATGCTGAACGATGCAGATATTGTTTTCGTGCCATCTGAATCGTGCGTAATTGTGGTGGTTCCGGAAGCAATCGTTACAGGATTGGACTCCGATGCATGATCGGTACCTACGCTCACTGTAACTTTTGTTCCAGAACCACGGTTGAAAACTGTTGCGCCATTGATAACAACACTAATATCGTGCGATGTGTTGGAGTACCATTGCGACGCATCTGTGCCTACGAACCATGCTACGAGCGCCCAGCTGATAGACGATGCATTGGCATTAACATCAGTGCCAGTCTCTGTAACTCGTAATGCCATCTGCACATAAGCACTTTTGCCGCTGTAAAATGTTGCCATCATTCCTCCTTAACTAATCTGTATATGGCGCCCATGGCGCGATATCTGTAACCCTACAATTGTTGCTGCAGTTGTTACTGCAACATTAGATATGTACAATTGATTGTTCGTGAACCATGCCACCTTTTGGCCTGACTGCATGAAACAGATCTGCCCGTTATCAAGCACCAGTGTCAGCGGATCGTTTTTCTTTCCAAGTGTAATTCCAGCGGAAGAAAACTGTATATAATTTTCCAACTCCTGCCACTTGCTATTTGAAGCTTCTCCTTGCTTAGATACCGTTTCTTCAATTGTGTTAAAACGCGCTGTGATAGCCTCTGGAGTCTGTGATAGCTGCGATGATACCTGTTTTTTGTACTCCTCGAAGTCTGTAGACTTGGTGTACTCTCTCATCGCCGTTGCTAATGCCTCTGTTGATGTTTTGAGACTTTCCACTTCCGTGCGTGTCTGTGTTACCGTCGTCTGAACATTATCAGCAGTTGATTGTGCGGTATCGATGCTTGATTGCACATCTTCCGGAGCTGGGGTCCAGTCAGTTGCTTGGTTGCCTTTCTCAATCTTCAAATTTTTAAATTGATACCAGACTCCTGTACCGCTATTCATTTCTGTTGCGTAAAAAACTTGACTTGTTGAAGCAGGAAGCGTTGAAGCGGTTTTGACGTTCCATATCATCTTATTCCACTTATTTGCTTGTACTTGAATGCTTTTTTCTCCGCTTATTATGAGGTTATTAGTTCCATTAGCCTCTCTGAATGCTATGTTAAAATTAGTACTTACGCTTGGTTTAACATCAACAGATACCGTATATATGGTATCTGGCTCCCATTTATAACGCCCTATACGGTTATAATAGATAACAGACCAGCCTGTTTGCGCCACAGAATCTCTAAGCAACTTACAAGTTCTTACATTATTTTCTGCTACTTCTGATAATGTGCAGCCTCCGGTTTGCATGCCCCAAGACCAACCAGTTACACCTTGGTTCGTTGACTCAGCCAAGTTTCTTCCACCAACACTTATCTTTTTGACCTCAGTCGTGATATCTTCCTTCCAAACTTTCTCCTTGATCTGAGTTTCCATTGTCTCTAACGATGAACCTTGCTTTGTCACCGTCTTTTTGATGGTCTCCAGATTTTGAGCATTATCATAGCCCTTCTGGTTGGCATCGTTTAAAGCCTGTGCCAGTATTGGTGTCGTTGTGGATGTTGTGCCATCCGACCACGTTATATAGGATCTTGTCCATATATAGTGACTTGGCTGCCATGTGGGTTGTGTGTTCGACCACGATCCGCCCGCCTGGGACGTTTTCGAGGTTGATAAGTAATATTGCGGCACGATGGACCTTACGCCTTTTCCAGTCGCTCCGGTGTCGCCTTTCTCACCCGTTGCGCCTGTATCGCCCTTAGCGCCGGTTGCTCCAGTGCTTCCCGTGATACAGGCGGCTTGGCTATACGTCACCGTGTCATCCTGTGCCACCGTTTTCGTGCGGGACCAGATGTAGTAACCTTGTGTTGCCGTGACCGTCCCAGACTGCCATGTGCCGCCTTTTAGTTCGGTTGAGGATGTACTCTTATAATATTCAATCGTCATGGAAGCTACTGTGCTGTTTGCGGTCTGCATCGCTTTCTCAGCCGTGTCGCTTGCATCACTGGCGATCTTGTTCACTTTTTCAACGTATTCTGACAGCTTCTCGTTTTCGATTTTGATGTACTTTCCATCTATGCCATTAACGTATATGCGGTTGAGGATGGCATCACCCGACACATCAAGACCATAAGGATATGTCTTGCCGCCGTCTGTGCTGATGCCCAGTGCAGTGGCGGTAAGTTTCCATACGATCATTGATTCCGCAAGTGTCGGCTTATCGTGAACGTAATATATGGTGCTTCCATCTTTCTGCTTTTCCGCAGTAATGTACATACCAGACGACTCTGCAAGCTGCTTGCTTAAATTCTTGAGTGCCAGTTCTCGCTCGGTGCGCTCCTTCTCTATCTTGTTACGGTTCTCGATAATTGCCTTGGTCTGCTCGGAGAATCGCACGGCAGCTCGATCACTTGGAGACTCTGCATCACAGGTGATTTTTGTGTCTCTGCCTGTTGCATACGTCATATTGGTTATCCAGCAAGTGTACGTTTTCCCTTTGCGGTCTGTTACCTCTGCCGGGTCTCCCGCCTCTGCCGATGGGTCTAAGATGCAGGTAAGATCAAGCGGTCGGAAAGACATTCCGATGATCTTCTTGCCAAGGTATGACGCCACAACTGGCGCTTTCCCGGCTTCGATCAGGGGGTTGTCCGATACTTCCAGTACATATCCTTTCTCTCCATATAAGCTGCTCTGCTTCTCATCACTGGCATCCGTTGCTTGTATACCAGTGATGATAATATCTTGATTTTCTGGTGTAAAGGACTTGATCGCCGTGATCTTATGCTTTGTGGCCTTCTCGTTGTACCAGCGTAGCTCCATACGTCCGAGTGCGTCACACCGGGCGAAGCTGCCGCTGATCTGCGCCGCATAATGCAGCACGTCTCGGCAAGTCAGCGCCTCATCATTGGGTCTTTCACTGACCACATACCCGCCATTGTCAATCTGAGTCGTGGCCAGTGTGATACCGCATCGGTTACATATGTCCTGCACAATCACTTGGATTGTTGCTGGATATACCGTTGACACTTCGGAGTATGGGATTTCCGTTCTGCACATATTGTCCAAGCATGTAAGATCTACAGATGAGTCTGGGTTGGACTGCTCCTGCACCAGAAAGCTGCCACACTGTAGCAGTTCTGTTGTCCCATCCTGTAGGATACCTCCACGCCATGCGGTTGCCTCTGCGTCCAAGAAGTCGTACACGCTGTACTGTTCCTCAGAGTCGTCTAAGTTTAACTTCAAGCGGTTTGTGATTACCTGCCCGATGTCAAAGCTGCCTGATCCCGAGGTTGCATCATCCATCGAGAATCCGCCTTCCCATAGATCGCTCTGTGTCAGCACAAGTTCTTTCCCTGATTTTAGCTTGATTTTTACTTTGCAAGCTGGTGCTGCTACACCGCTTACACTTTCTTTTTTCAGTGCATTGCTTATGCTTAACATTTATACCTCGATTATGTCAAACGATACTGTCGAGTATCGTTTCTTACCCACCATCCAACTACGCATGGGGGCTACCGGATCGCTCCGGTAAAAGGTTCTTGTTTCGTTCGTTCCTGCAAGCGCATCTGGATAAGTAACGCTAAAATTGACATCATTGAAGGCTTTCAGAATGGCTGACGTTTCTTGCTCATTAGGATTCCACCATGTAAGGGAGATCTTGCGCTTTTGTGCTACTCGCGTCTTATGCATGGTGGCATCCTGAGTGCGTCCACTCGAGGAGGTTGAAACGTCATTCAGATTCCATGAAAATGCAGATGGATCTTTAACTGCATTCCCATTTACTGTAAGCATTGCCATATCATCACCTCCTATAAGCTGGCGGTCGCCGTGTAGCGCCGCTCTGCTCGTTTCTTGCCTTTTAGTACCGTTTTGTACATGTCTTCGCTGTCAATCCGGAATGTAAACTCTGTAACAGGCGTTTGCTCGCTTTGTCCAGCCATCATAAGTGCCTCAATTACCGCTGCCTTAACCGCTGTTGCAATCGCATCTGTGATCTGCTCGTTGTTTGCAATTGCAGTTTTCCTGCCGATTGTACCAACCATCTCTGGACCGCGTTCGCGTGCGATGAACATCTGGCCCATCTCTGGGAAACCACCGTTGGCATACCATGCAACATTGACAGATGGAAGTGAAAATCCGACACCCGCAGCTGACGCTCCGATTGTCGCCACATTGAAGTGAGGGGACGGGATATGGACTGACTGAAAACCGCTTGCGAGGGAACTTGCGGCGCTGTGGCCTACTGAATAGAAGTCTCCCATAGCTGATTGAACGCGGCTATCAAGTCCGTCCGATTCTGAGACGATGCTGTCTAAAGCTGTCTTGGTTTCTCCCGGCCATGCTCCCAGAGCAGTACCGATGGTATCATCCATTGAGTCCCATGCATCTTCGGTATTCTTCTTAATGGTCGCATTTGTTCCCATCTGAAGAAGCATACTTCCCATGCCCCCGATAGTGGCTAGCAGCATACTTCCCAGAGAACTAGATACGCTCGAGTTTGCACCGTTCCATGCATCGTCTGTATCATCTGCGATGGACTTGTTTTTTTCTGCCACGCTGTCTCTGATCTTCTCGAACTCATCTTTTGCCTTTTTACTCGCTGACTCGCTATATTTCGTTACAGTATCCTTGATGTTTGTCCAGAAAGTTGATGTCTTGGTTGCCATCTCGCCAGTTGATGTGTTAACAGAATCGGTTGCTGAGTCAGTTGTGGTTTTGAGCGCATCAATTGACTCGTTGCAAGTATCAATGGTGGCTGTCAGAGTTTCCTGTTGTTTTTTTGATTCCTCCATCTGCAAGCCCAGATTGTTATAAGCATCCCACAGATCATCAATATCGTACCTCTGCCCATCTATCACAATGGAACCGTTATCCAGTACTCGTGATAGCTCATCGAATGCCAAGTTGAACTCACCAGTGTCAGCCGTTCCTGTCTTCACATATTCGTTGAGAACATCAAGTGCCTTTGCTGTTTCATCAGTTGCAAGCTCGCAATCCATAACAGCGGTGTTGAAGGACTCCATCTGCGTTTCCAAGCCTTGGTAGTTCATTTGTGCATTTGCCAGAGCTACTCCTGTCTGCTCGATAATAGTCAGATAGCCTTTCATCTCTGCCGCTTCTTTCTGCGTTGTCAGCAAGTTCAGCAGTTCTTCACGATTTCCCGTGTAACCTTCCTTGATCTTGTCCAGCTCGCTGCGCATCTCTGGAGCATACTCTATCAGTGTCTTGTAATACTCCGTAAACAAACTTTCTTCGCTGTCTGTCAGCCCTCCGGATTGCTTCTTTTCTGCCAATGTCAGGAACTCATCAAGTACATTGATCGCATTGGTATAATCGGCCTCTGAAACACTCTGCAGATTGGATAGTGACTCTTGAAGCTGATTAACTGACTCTGCAACATCAGCGATAGATTCCTCGTAACCAGATTCAAAGGTATCCTTGTGAGTGAAGGACTCAAACAGATTTTTAACGCTCAAGCCCAGTCCTGAAAGGCTGGCGACCATTCCAAGCACCATTCCTGCTGCCGGAAAAGCGCCGATACTTTCAGCAAGTTCTGAAAGAGCACCTGCAGCTTTCGTGGCTCCCGGAATTTTTTCGATCGCAGGGCCTACTTTTTTTAGGACTGACACTGCACTCTCAAATTTTTTATAGCCCGAAAATGCGAGCATACCAAGTCCGACTGCTGCAAGTCCTTTGCCCGTGGCATTAAGCAGTGGCTCAGGGAGTAAGTTGATTACATACGCAAAGAAGTCAAGCGCACCTGCAAAACCGTTTACTAGGCCGGCTGCATTTTCTGGTACGTGAAACTCGTCCATGAAGTCTAATGCGCCTTTTCCAATGCCTGTTGTGAGATGTGCCAATGCGCTCCAGAAGTGTGCCAGCGCCTCATTCAGATAGTCCCAATCAACATTGTTATTAAAGATTGTGAGGTTGTCTGCTAGCCTTGGTATTGCTTCGCTCATCGTCCAACTGCTCACTGGGCGAAGGAAGTAATCATAGAAGTCCATGAGACCTGTCCACGAGAATTTGGTTGGCTTCTGTAGGGAGGTGTAGAACGCTGATAGCGAGTTCTCCAAGCGATCCCAGTCAATGTCGTTGAGTAGATCGTTCGTGATGTTGAAGAAACGAGGTAAACCTGCATCGTCCCTGATGTACCATGTTCCCATTGGCTTCAAGTAATTTTCCCAGAAATCCTTTATGGTGTTTCCAGTAAAATTCTCAAGCTTCTGGAAACCATCGTTATACAGATTCTTGATCGCATCCGTTGTCGGGCTGATAAACTCAAGTAGCTTCTCTAGGGAGTCAGACAGATCGTCGATCACATTCTCACCCTCGGCAAGTTTTCCAAAATCGACGTCTCCGCCATCTAAAATGCCTCCTGCTCCTCCAGAGCCGCCTCCTGAGCCACCGGAACCTCCGCCTCCTGAGCCATCTCCGCCATCCGAATTGCTTGTAGTAAGCTCTTGGAGCTTGTTTAACTGATCAAAACCGAGTAGGCTGGCCATTTCTTTGGCTGCCTGCTTCGCTGCCTTGCCTACCGCTCCAGTGTTGTCTGCGAGCTGTCCGGCGCTATCCGCAGCGTCTGCAAGTCCTGTTCCGGCATCGTTAGCCACTGTTCCGATGTCTGCGATTCCATCCACTGCACTCTCGCTGATTCCACCGCCAGATGAGGCAGATTTTCCAGTGATTAACTCTGTGAAGCTTCTGAAAGCTTTTGCGGCAAGATCCAATTTTGACAGGAGTCTATTAACTTGGATTAAGATTGGATTGAAGAGATTGATAGAGCCTTGTCCTAAACTTGCCTTAATGGATTCAATGCGCAAGTTTAGGATACGTGTCTGATTGGCCCAGCTCGATGCGGTATTGGCAAAGTCTCCCTGCGCCAGTGACAGACGGTCCAGTACAAAACGATAGCGCAAGGCAACTTTCTCTTGCTCTGTCATTTCAGAGGTTGAGACGTTCATACCTTGCGCCAGCGCATATGCGTCAAGTGCATCCTGTGTCATTACAATTCCCAATTCCTTCAATGACTCAGTTTCGCCCGTGAACACGCTCTTTAATTTTGTGTATGCCTCATCCTGTGTGATGTTGTAGAAGGAGGCTACATCTCCTGCCAGACCCGTTAAGGTGGTAGACATCTGGTAGGCTTCCTTCTCAGCAAATCCAAAGGAGGTCGCCATCGCTCCAAAAGTACCCGTATAGCGCTTGGCCATCGTCTCCGACAAGCCAAACTGGTTGATCGCGTTCTCCGCGAAGTCATCCACGCTGGAAGACATGTTGGAGAATGTAACATCTACTACGTTCTGTACTTCCGTCAGATCGGAGCCAAGTTCTGTACACTCCTGTGCAAAGCTGGCAAATCGGCGTGCTGCTGCAAGTACCGCTGCGATTCCGATAAAAGACTTAAGAGCTTTTCCCGCTCGCTGAAATGCACTCTCTGATCTGCTGGATGCGTTCTCCGTCGACTGGGCGATCTGCCCCATGCTCAAACGCATCTGTGATGCAGCGTCTCTGGATTCATCACTTATATCCCCAACTGCATCTTGTACTCTCTGCAAGCTTCGCTCCAGATCTCCTGTATCCGGAGCTTCCACTGCGTCCGAGATCGCATCCTCGACCGTCCCCATCTCTCTGCGAACCAATTCTCTAAATCGTGTGATATCTCTAGTGAACGGCCGCAGGTCCGCTTGTATCACTACTTGCAGTGTCTGTAGTGTCTGTGTCGCCATCGTCGTCTTCCACCTCCTTCCATCGGCTATTGTGCATAGCTGCATAGCGATATCTTGATTCTCTTACGCGCTCTATCTCGGCCTCTTTCTGCATTTGGTCGGCCATTTCTTTTTCCTCTTGGTACAGGCTTGGGAAATAGTCCCATATATATCCGATCTTTGCTTCTTTGTTGCCAAGCATTATTCCTATTCTTGTTCCCAACTCGTTTACTATGTAATTCGCAGCGTTCAAGCGCTCTTTCTGTTGCCTCTGTCGCACTCTGGCGCAGCTCTCTAAGATATCTTGTACCTCTGCTATACTGTAACTCCAGAACCGTTCTGGAGACATTCCTGTATCAAGTGCATAAGGATACATCTCGTATACAATTTCTGATGCAGTTACAGGTCTTTTCTGATTTCTTCGGCTATCTTTTTTTGAACTTCTCCGACTGCCTCCTGATTCTTCTTTGGAAAAAAACCAGATACCTTATACAAATCAATGAATGGGCCATATGCAAGATCCGTCTGGCAGCATCCTTCCTCTACATACTTATCAAAAAGAGCGCAAACCTTCTCTACTGTCATGTTCTTATCAAAAGTCTTCATGCCCTCACACAGAATCAGGAGCATGGTTCCTAGCTTTGGCAGTCCTCCTCTTGCCGGGAATCCCTTAGTGTTACCTTCGTTGAGCACGTTGAGCAGATTAGTTCCCAGTCTGTTCTCTAATCTCGTAATTGTCAGTGTGGTCAGCTTCATCTTGTGATCTCTGCCGCCCACGGTCCAAACGGCAACGCGCTCGTTACCGTTTTTCTTGATTGCGTTTTCTTTTCCGTTTTCTTTCTTGATATTATTGTTCACTTTTCTATCCTCCGATTATGTTGGGTCAGTTACTTTTAATTCGCTCTGCAGGTAGATTGTGAGATTGATTTCTACAACGCCATTGACAGCGCCGCCAGTTCTCTTGATTGAACACGGACCTTCAAATTCTGTTGTGGTTCCGTCCGCGAGTGTTTCCTGCCACTGATACGACTTTCCTGTTGCCTGCATTCCTCTCAACTTGCGGTAAATTGATCCAGGTTTCTTGTTATCGTACGCAAACTTGTATACGATGTCTCCAGCGTCTCCGATTCCCATTTCATACTGCTTCTGCTTCGCAGTCAGCGGGGTATTTTCTACTTTTTCTCCGTCTGCTCCCATCTCCGGGATTTCTTTCAGTCCCGGAAGATCTTCATACTGTGCCGCACTGTTTTCTCGGTACCCGAGTTTTGATCCATTCGCTAACATGCCTTCCTCCTTACTGTTCAAAATTCCAATATACTGTCTCGTCGTTTACATCGATGATGCCTTCATAGCGCATCAACTTGCATTTACGTTCCCCATTGTTATCATTGCAGTCTGTGCGGATCAGTCCAAGCTTTGATATGGCTGCATCGACATCGAGTGCCATCTGAGACGTGCTCGAGTTCGACCAAATTTCAATTCGATAGCGCAGCTGTGCTTTCTGCTCTCGGTTATCCGTCCATTCGACTACTTTGTTCTGCTCCTCTGCGTAGAAAATAAAGGGTAGCTTATCCGGCTGCGGCGGGTATGAGTCCATTGTGTTTTTGCACACACCTTTCAGCGCTCTGTAGACTTGATCCTTTACATTGATCACTTGATCACTCCTCCTATTGTTCGTTTTGTACTGTTCTCAATCGCCTTCACAGCCTCTTCTGTGCCGTCCTTAAGAGCAGGATACATAAAGGGTTGTGCGGCCTGTCCAGCCGTTAAAAAATACTTCTGCCCGTGGTAGGTTGTCTCCGCGAACTGGTACGGCCCCGAGGCTATCGCATTCGCTGGAAACGCCCAGCCGCGCTGTTTATACACCGGAGTAACCTCTGGTGATATACCAGAGTGTTTCCGCTGTCCCACAGGGCCTGTACCAAATTCCACATAGGTGGCGTAGGGCTTGTTGGTGTAGCATACCGCCTCTGTCTGCCCTTCGGTCTGCTTTACGCTTGTGCGGATGCTGTTCCGTAGCTCGCCTTCATTGGTTGGGCATAGATACTTTGCTCGCACTTGAACCTTCTTAATGGCGCTTTGAGCCGCCTTTTTCCCGATAGTTCCCGACTGCTGCGCCAGCTGGCCAAGTTTTCTCTCGAGTTCATCTAGTCCATTGATCATAGCTTTTCCATCTCCAAGTACAGTTCTTTATATGGCTTGATAGATACGACTCTGTAAGACTCTCCCTGTGATGTAGTGATCTTGTCTTTTTCCTTCAGCGTTCCTCCAGCCAACACATATGTAAGCCGCTCATCTTCCAGCTTGGTGGTATACTTTCCTTCTATACGGCAGTTTCGTATATAGGCAAGGTGTTCGCCATATACTTGAGCTTGTACCTTGCCTCCTGCTGGCCATGTCTCCGCCTTAACCTTATACGGGGCTTGATAGTGTTCCGTCGGCGTGCCTTCGCTGTCTGTACGTATTTCCCTCGGATAGATCTGGCATGTCTCAAGTCTACTTCTGCGTCTTCTCATGGTACATGCCTCCCACTCGTGCCAGACGATACCGATCAAGCACGTCAAAGATCTGCTTCGGAGCCTCTGCAAATGTGTAGGACTCTCCAGCCTCGCTACGCGCCATCTCGCCCTCTGTGCCTAATCGGTTTAAGGCGATCACTGCAAGGTCTCTCACTGCCTTTTGCAGAGCCACAGGGAGTACTGTGCGGTGTGTGTATGCCAGCACGTATTCCCTTGCATCGTCTAGCAGCACGGTGAGTAGCTTCTCGTCTTTTTCACCTGTAAGCACTTGCAGTTTCTCAACATCCGTCATGATTCCTCCATGATTTCTAACAACTCCGCCTTTGACAGTGCCTCTACTCCTACGATACCGCGTTCTTTGGCTTTCTGTCTCAGCTGTTTCACGGTTGATTCAGCCAGTTCCTCTGCCTGTGGCGGTGCTTCCGTCTCTTTTTCCTCATCAATCGGCTTGTATCCCTCCTTGATGAGGAGCTGCTGCTCCTGCGGTGACTCCGTGACTCTTTCTACGTTACCTCTGATCAGTCTCATATGTCCTCCTTATCCCTTGGCATCCTTGATGTTTAATGCGATAGAACCAAGCATATTATCTTTTACCCACAGGTCATGAAAACGTCTGTAATCCATTGACCATGCGTTTGCATCCTGATAGGTTTCTGGATCGAAGATACGCATTAAATCCTGCTTTGAAATTCCAATCGGTGTAGTAGTTGGGCATACAAAGAAATTGATATCCTTGCCCTTTGTTCCCTTCTTATAACCACCCGCTTCCTGTCCAGCAGTCTTACCATCGTTGATCTGAATCGAAGTATACATTCGGTCAGACGGAGTGGAGATGATCGGTACTCCATCAATTGCATTTACACGCAGATCAACACCGCCCTGATTAAAGATAACAGTTGTAAATTTTCCCGGAAGCTCTAGTTCAAGCTCTAAGATAAAGGTTGAGGTTGCATGGCAGATTAGTGGACCTTTATAGGAATCTTTCACCGCCGCTATCGCAGTCTTAAACTTTCTGAGTGCAGATGTGCCAGTTGCTCCTGGAACATATCCATACTCAATCATTCCGGCTTTGTCCGCCGCAATCGCATCGGATGCCAGTTTAGAAATACGGTATGCATCTATCTCAGGGATAACATATTCTCTCTGGAACTGTGCCATGGCTCCTGCGGCGTTTACAACGAAGTTAGTCTCATTCGTATCCATTGCATCAAGTGTGAACTTTCTTCCTCTGTCCTGAGTCATTTTTCTGGTCTCATATTCAAGTGTGATGCTGCCCTGTGTGTAGCCCTTATCTCGATCGTAGTTGGCCATTCCCTGTAACGTCATCTTTGGGATCTTGACCTCTGCGCCACCGTTATAGATGACCTGCCCTGCATTGGCTTCCATCCATCCGGTTGTTGCTTCTCTCACTGCTGCTTCATCGAGAGTCTTCTGAAACAGCGTTGCTGCTGCTAATGTGTTGATTGCCATTATTTACTCCTTTCATTTTCCTACAATGATTGATCTCACCTGTGCTTCCAGCGCATCTTCAGCATCTCGCGGTGCTTTCTTCATTGGATCTTTGCCTTTTAGACGTTCTTCCACAGCTGCCTGCACAGCACTCTGGAATGCCTTCTCTACAGCTGCGATAGATTTGTTGCAGCTTTCTGCATCCGCATAGTTAAGTACCTCTGCCAGCTCCTGCGGCAGATTCTTTCCTGCAAGGGTGTTCTTTGCCTCTGCCATCAGCTCTTTTCTTGTGATGGCTGCTTCTCGATCCGACAGCTCCTTTTCTTTCTTCTGCTGCATATACTGAGCTTTTTCCTCTTTGGTCATCTTTGCCAGCTTCTCAGCCTCTGAAAGCTTATCGTCTGTCATCGCCTGCCACTTTTCCTTTTCCTTGGTCAGTGAGGTCTGAATCGCCTTCTGCATTCTTCTGTCGAACTCAGCCTGATTACCCCCTTCTTTCAAGAAGTCGTCAAAGCTCATTCCTTTTGAATCTTCGCTGCCAGTCCCGCCGCCGTTTGATTCGCCTTCCGGATCTCCGTCACCGTTGTCTGCGAACAGCTGTAAGTTCATTCTGTTCCAATTTTTCATATTGCCTTTCCGCCCCAGTCCATTGCCTAAGCCCCAGACCATTGCTGTAGTTTACCCTCATCTCGGAGCATAAAAATAACACGCATTTCTGCGTGTTTCTTAACGTTATTCAGTTGCGCTGGCGCAAATTACTCCTCGTAAATCACGTCAAGCCCATACGCAACTGCCGCATCATGCTCAAGTCGGCAGCCTCTTGCCTGCTCCATTTATCTGTAAACAATGTGTTTACTATCTCGTATCCTTTCTCTTTTAAGGTCGCAATCGCCTTTTCTCTGGTAGCCTTGATCTCTTCCTCGCTTTTGCCAGCCATTGGCTGTGATAACATTGCTTTCACTTGCTTACTCCTCCTTATAGCAGGTGTTAGTCACCTTCTCATAAACATCTTCATATAGTTCCTCTTTGTCACCATTATATGTATACTCTGCATACACTCCATCATCAAGCACCGTTGTAGCTACAAGGCATTTATAATTCTGCAATACCTTACTGCTCCAGACAATAACTACGTTGTGTCTGGCAATATTTATTGACGGCTTATGCTTGTGATACCACTCAACAAGCTTAGCTTCGCAGACGCTCGCAAAGTGATCTACTCCCGTAATAACCATTAGTGTTATCCTCACTTTCTTAAAAATTGGTACAAAAATACCACCAACCTTCTGGTTGATGGTATCATGCTGAATACAACACCTTTTCAATGTCGTCGATTGTTATGCTAATTGTGTCCCAGTCTTCTGGCGAATCCCCCACATCTACAATAAATACTTTGTTTTCAAATGCTTCCATAACCGCTGCCATTCTTCCATCTTTCAGCAGAACTGTGTCAAACTGTTTAATAATCACTACTTCGCCTCCTTGATATAAGCGCTTGTCATGCCAACTGTCCCGTCTGGTTTTTTTATCCATGCGACAACTACATTCGCCGGAGTATCTTTCTGCCCATACAGAATCATCTTTTGCACGTATCGGTCTCCGTATCCATTATTGTCAACATGCTGTGCTGGATACTTAGTGCTTCGATAGCGTATCTCTTGTTGTAGCTTTTTCCAGTTGCTTTCGTCGTATCCTAAGCGGCTTGCAAAAGCTTTGCCTTTAGGATACCCGCTTTTACTGTTTTTGTCAAACAGATACTTGGTAAATTTCGGCTCTGGTAAAATTGCATTCTCTGCGTTTGGCAGCTTTCGTTCTGGATGCTGTAAAAGTTCATTTCTTCTTTGATAATCAAGCTTTACAAACTCCCATTTTTCGGGTTTGCCATACTTCATATTCTGGAAGTCATCAAGGGTTTTAGGCGCATCATCTTTGAAAACATCTTTATAGCGCTGATACTGCTTTTTATCCGCGCTCTGGTGCTTGATTTTCTTTTCATTGAGTTCTGCATCTGGATGCCCCTTGACTTTCTGATCGTACCACTGCTTATAAGTCATATTGGCTGGAACTGTCTCAGTTCTTCCTGTCTCCGGATTTCTCGCCCGTCTAGCCATCCTTGCCAATTCTGCCTCCCCTATGTCACAGACTGTTGTACTGCGGCAGTATGGATGCATCGGAGGACAGTTTTTCCCAGGCTGCTGTTCTGATACTAAAAACACCTTACCATCAAGCTCTCGACATATGTCTGAGGTTCTTAAGTCCAGCGTTGCGACGAAGCGATACTTCTCAATCTCGCATTCTTCGTAAGATTGCATTTCCATTTGATTGGCCAAATAGCAGCTCTCCGTTCTGACAAGTCTGCGCGCATTCTGCATACCTTTGGCAAACTCAAATTGAACTGACTCGGCTGCCTCCCGGTTCGTCCGGCCGGTGATGAAGTTGACCATCAACTCTTCTTTGAGCTTTTCTGCAAGCCGATCTGTGTTGACCCAGATGCGTTCTGAATAGTTCTTTCCGTACCACTTTAGGCTCATAGCTTTCTTGATTGCTGCGTCATCGATTAGGCTAAAGCTAAAGCCTAGCCCTGTCTGCTTCTGCACTTGATAGATGGTCTTATAGTAGACATCCTCTGCAAGCCGTTGACACGCGTCCTCTGCTATTTTAAGCTCGGCTTTGTATGTTTGGTGCATGATCGTGTCGATCTGATTCACAAGACTCTGAAAGCGCTGTATACGATGCTGATACGCTGCACTTTCAAGCTTTGCCAGAAGTTCAGCTTTTTCTTCACCATCTACAGTCTGCTTGAGCTTTTCCTTTAACTCATGGAGATCTGTAGGGCTCTGCATCGTGTTGAGCAGCTGCCTTGCCTCTTCGTCGGTCAGATTATGGGCATCTCGGAAACGCTCAAAGATCTGGTTGATCTCCTCTGCCAGGTATCGGTATCCTCTCTGGTAAAGCTTCTTGATTTCCTCTGCCGTCTTCTCAGCATCCTCCATGTATTGCCACATGTCTCTTGCAGCTCGACGTTCCCAGTAATCACTCATTCTGTCCCTCTGCTACATCATCCTCTGGAGGTGGATTGTTTGTCGTGAGTCCGAACATTTCCTGCTGGCGCTCTAAAGCTTTCTGATTCTCTTCCTCTACTGCTTGCAGTTCCTCCTCAACGTTGTCTACAAAAGGTACCTGCGCCAGAAGCGTTTTTGCGCTGACCTTTCCCCATAGATTGGCCACGTACTGACTAATCTCAAGCAAGTTCTTCGGCATTGCTCGAGTAAATACCATTGTAACCAAATTTGGCTGTATCGTGATCGCCTCGCTTGTCTGCAAGTGGTTGCAGAAGATCCGGACACGCTTTCTCAAGCCTTTCTTGTAGTATCGTGTCTTGATCTTCGTGATGTTCTCCATACCCAGCAACTTAAACTCCAGAGCTACGCCAGAAACGTTACCACCAAAGTTCTCGTCAGTCATGCAGGGAATGTGTGAGAATTTATGAATATCCTGTTCTATTGCCTTTTTTAGGATCTCCACTCCCGCTTCATCGAATGTGCGAGTCAGATACTCGGCCTTTGAGTTCTCTCCTGGCATCTCAAGTAACTTTTTCTTTTTTAACCGTTTCCGAGCTTTTGCGAGGCTGCTGTCTTCTTTTTCCTCTTCGTCATCATCACTGAGGAGTGTTCCATAGAGAACCAAGATTGCATCGATGAACTGTTCCTTATCCGTGACTCGATCAGACATCAGCGCATTATAAGCATCGATCAGAGGAATCTGTAACTCAAAGTCTCCGATGCCCAGCTTGTTGTTCAGATACTCGATGACTGGTACCTCACCTTTATAGTGTGGCTCGGGTGGTTCGATCAGAGCTTGTGGCGATTCGATCTCCTGTATGTTCAATACATACTTGAAGTTCTTGGTGAGCACCGTGGCCACGTAAGTAATCGGAGTTCGGTCGGTTGAGTCTTCTCTGATGTAGTAGTAGACTGCAAAAAGTTCATTCTGCTCGATCGTGTCATCATATACGACAAAAGTGCTTTCCGGTGCCAGATTGCGGACTGACAGATCTGTCTCGTCTGCTTTTGTGTAGATGTACTCGTAGGCTCGACCATATATAGACAGGTCGAGGCCGTTGTCTCCATCTGCTTCGTCTGCTCCTGCCGCTTCCAGCGCATCTGTGAGAAGCGCGATGTCCTCTTTGGACTTATACACGACCGGGTTGCCGATGAAGTATGCAGAAGCTGTATCGCTGATGTCTTTTGCGTGGTTGCAGACCAACTTATTTTCTCGATCTTCGGCCAAGATCTTATGCTTGCCTTCATAGTATTTTTTCTTTTCCTTGAGTTTATCAACTCCGCTTGCATGTTTCTGTATCAGGTGCAAGATTGCGAGCTTATCCGGGTTCATTTCGTCCCATCTGCTGGCAGGCATCGTAAATACATGCATTTTCTATCACCTCCTCGCAACCTTTACGGTCGCTAATCTATTTCCAAGTATCGTTGCCACAAAGTATCTCAGCGCGTCCATTGCATGGTCTTTTTGCTTCACCGGCTTATCCTCGCCCCTCTGCGCGGCTTTTTCGTCCCACACGTAAGAAGCGAATTCCTTTTGCGTGTTGACGCAGGCTGAGGAGAACTTGATCTTGTCCTGATTAAGCATCGTGCCAACCATGCGGATGCCATCCTCTACATCATTCTTGGCCTTTAGTACCTTATAACCGCGCTTTCGCAGTTCTGCAATAAAAGACGCTGCCGCAGGGTCTACGATCAGCGCTTTTACTTTTGTTCCGTCCAACCACTCTTCCAGATCATCTGCATATTCTGCATCGGTTTTCTGCTTTCCTTCATCTCGGCCTGAATAGTAATACTCGCGGATGCAGTACCATACGCCATCTACGCCCTTGTTCCACAGAAGGAAGGCGGTCGCGTTCTGTGTACCATAGTCGATGCTTATATAGCGGTTGCCATCGATCAGAAGCTGGAAGAACTCCTTAATCTTTAGCACATGCCGATGCTCATCAAACATATCGTAGATGATGCCCTCTGCCATACACCACAATCCCTCGATATATCGCTTGTAGAAAACGCCAGTGTACATGCTACGGTATCTGGCCTTGATCTGTTCCGACAAAGACAAGTTATCATCCATCGTGAAATGGAGGTATAGCAAATGCTTGTCTTTCCGTTTGTCGATCCACTCAGTCTTGAACCAATGGTATGGGCCATCCGGGTTGCAGTTGAACCAATACTTACTACCATCAACTGAGCAGCGGCCAGTTGCTTGGTTTACGAAGCTCTCTGGCATCAATGCTACCTCGTCGAAGAACACACCTGCCAGCGTGAGACCTTGGATGAGATCCTGTGAACGCTCGTCTTTTCCACCGAAGATGTAGAAAAAATTCTCGGTCTCGCCAAGCGTGATGACAACCAAATTATCAGCTCTATGGTCTTCGACATGATATCCGCGAGACTTGAGCATCAACTTTAACCAGAACAACACGTTACGTCGGAAGGAGCCTATCGTCTTTCCACACATTGCAAAGTTTTGTCCGTTGAAACTGCTCATCGCCCACATAACGAAAGATAGTGACATGCTCACCGTCTTTCCAGATCGGATCGCGCCGTCTGCGATGATACCCTCTGCATCTTTTACCGGTGATGTCGAGCACCACCAGTTCAGCACCTTCCTCTGCTTCTGTGAGAACGGTTGAAACTTAAAGAACTGTTTAACTTTCTTCCTCATTCGCCCAATCCTCCGCAGCTGTACCTTCAAGTGCCTTTAAGAATCCATCATCGACCGTCTCCTCTTGTTCCTCTTCGTCTCTGGTCAAACGGTGTGTCTGTGCCTTGATCTGCTCAATTCGAGCGCGCTGTTCCTCGGTGGCTAAGTCCATGTGGTTGGCTAGCCAATCTAAGGCTTTCATGCGGTCGGCCAACTTGATACTGTCTCCGTTTTTCCCTTTTTTCACTTCCGTCAGGAGCGTGCCATCTATCTCCGATGAACTCTTGAACCGGACGACGTTCTCTTTCTGCGTGAGTGTTACTTTTTTCCCTGTGTTCGGGTCTTCAACCTCAATCGGTCCATACATGCCTATCACCGGGATTTCTTCTACGCCAAATTCCACATAATCCGTGAGGTCGGCAAAGGCGATATCCATGTATTTCTGGAAAATATCCTGCTCATCTAGCAGCTCGCGATTTAAACGGTTTTGCTTTAGCCCTTTAATAGCTTTTTGAATCTTAGTATTTCTTAGTGCCATGCTCCCATTTGCCATGGCTGTTTCGTAGCTGCACTGATAGGCTTTTTGGTAGGCTTTGGTCGCATTGAAAGATCGAATGTAGTACATGCAGAAAAGCCGCTGTTTTTCAGACAATTCTACTGTTTCGTCCAAATACTCGGATTCTTCTTTAATTGTTTCTTGTTCCGCCCTTTTTGTGGGCTTCTTTTCTTTTGCAACGTTGCATTCTTTTTTTTGCAACGTTGCGTTTCCCCAATATCGCTTTTTCCAGCTTCTAATTGTGCCTTCCGGGACTCCGAGCTGATCAGCGATATCTATCAACTTTTCCCCCGCATCATACAGCTTTTTGGCTTGCTCGATACGCGGGTCCAGAGTCCTTGCCAAGTTATCAACTCCTCTTTTCCACAACAAAAGCCGCCAGCGATGTGCTGACGGCCTATCAGGGAAGATTTTCTCGGAACGCAATGTTTCCATTTTTCATTATATCAGATTTTTTGTTGCATTTGTTGCAAGTTTAAGTAATTTTCAATTTTTCTGCTCACGGTGCTTTTGTCCATATGGACTTTGCTTGCCACTTCTTCAAGTGTGCGCCTCTCCAAGTAGCGTAAGCGGAAGATTCTTTGCAACTGATTGTCTCGGATGTCAAAGACCCATTGCTCAATCTCTTCTTGCTCCTTCTCAAGCTTTTCAATCCGATCAGAGTACCTCTGCCGCAGATGCCACTCTTTCTTGTAGTTGTAACCTGTTACAGTCTGTGGTCGGGGATACCCTTTTTGATAATCGAGGATTGTATCGCTTTCGACCAGCTTTTCTTTTCCCTCCTCTGTCCCCATCTTTTTCAGCTTTCCCTTCAATTCTTCGATCTCGTCGGCATTACTCTTGTACGTCTCCAGATGTGCTTTCTCCACTGGCATCGCCTCCTTTCAGCTGTCGGATATGAGCAACTACTCCTTTCGGGATCTGGCATCTTTCCGGCGGTTTTGCATCGAGCAGCTCTACCGTGGCTTCTACCTCATCCGGATTCAACCCGCTTTCTTCATAGTCTCTAAGCTTGCAGAGCGCACCGTAAAGTCTTTCGCTCACTTCTTTCGTGATAACCTGCCCTGTGTGCAGCGATTTCCACGCTACACCTTTTAGCATCCAGTTTCCCTGCTCATCCCCTTCGGTCAGTCTATTCATTTCGTTGTCCTCCACCATCTATGTCTGCTCTTGCGGTTCTTGATACTTTCTAAGAATCCTGCATATCTTCTGATGAGTCTTTCCTTTTCCGCCTCTGCCAGACGGCGCTCTGCGTACTCAATCGTGTCTCTAATCGTCTGCTGTACCGCCTGTTCTTTGCCCGGATTGTAGCCATTTACTGCCTTGTAAGCTTTCTTTCTCTGACGATCATTCATGGCTGCCATCCTTTCTGCGTTCCTGGCGCTCATACTCATCTCTTGTCTTGTAGAACTTACAGTTCTCGTTCTCACAGTACAGATTGTTTAATGCCGTGCAGCGGGCTTTCTTTCTCACTTCACAGCGAGCATCATATCCGAAGCAATCCTTTCTTACCATGTCTCTCCTCCTCAAATCAAAAATACTGTTATTTTGTGAATTTTTGTTTCCTCTGCCACCAGCTGCCACAGATCTTCATTGGCTACCGGCTTGCCATTCGACTTTTTCCAGTCTGACTTTTTCCAAGTATCCAAATACTGAAAACCTGTCCTTATGTAGCCACTGCCCTTGATCGTGATCTCGGAAGGTTTGACCATACGGCTCAAAGCTGCTAAAACCGCTAGAAGTTCCAAACGCTGGCGCGAATCTTTCGGCTCTCCTATGCCTTTTGTCTTTACGATGTACTCTTTCCCTTTAAGCACGCAACGGAGGGTGGCCGTATAGACCTTTCCCTCCAGACTGGTGCTGATCTGCACCGGTATCATGGTGTCTCCTCGTCCAAATAGTTGCGGCCGAAGATCTGTCTGAAGTAATCTCGCGTTCCCCAGTGAGCTTCAAAGGCTCTCTGAGCATCTTCATGTAAGATTCTTCTGTTTTCATTTCCGTCCTTGCCGCCGTGGATAGCCTGTGGCCCTTCTCGGTGGCAGGAGATGCAGAGATATACTTTCAAGCCGTATTTTTCAGACAATCTGCGATTCGGTCCTCCAAAACAATGGTGCTCCTCGGTCTGGCCGATCTTGCCACACAAGTAGCACTCGCCCTTCTGTGTCATCATTCTTGTCTTCGCCATGTCTCCTCCTTAGTCCATCTCCATGCTCATCTGGCCGGGGATTTCTTTGTCTTCCTGTGCTTTGCGCATCACATTTGCTACGTTCTTTGCCTGGAGCATATGACCTTCCCATGCAATCCAACGTCCTTCCTCTGCCGCTTGCAGCGCTCTCTCGAAGCATTCTCTCATCCGATCCAGCCACTCTTGCGCTGGCGCAATTTCTTCCAGTTTATCCTTTTCCGGCAATCGTTCACGCTTTTGAGGTATTTTCTCCGGCTTTTGCGGTGATCGTTCACGTTTTTCCGTGTTTTTCTCTGGTTTTGGGGTTGTTCGTTCGGGTTTTTCAGGCTTTCGTTCCGGTTTTCTTTCGCTTGGAGCGACCTTTGGCGGCTTGCCCTTTGTTAAAATTTCCACCTGCTTTGGTGGCTCTGGCTCGCTCTGCTCAAGTGGGCGGCCATATAAGTCAAACCATGCCTGCTCTGGAGTCTTGTCGATTGGGCACAGCACACGGACTTCTCTAACCAGTTCTTCCGGTGTATACTGTGTTTGCATCTGTGTGCGGACATTGGTGATCGTGATCTCCTTCTCCTCGACCGAGAGCATCAACTTTCCTCTGCCTTCTACTCTGACCATCGCCATGCCGGTTCCAGTCGGTGCCAGTGCTTCAAGTAGCGCTTCCTCTGCATCTGGCTGATACACCGCCGTAAATACCTTAGGGTAACGCTCTGGCATCTTGTCGAAGTACTGATACATGACTTCCTGCGCCAGCGTGGCAAATTCTACTTTCGGTTCTTCTAAGATTACTTCGAGATCGGTTCTTTTCATCTCCTCGGTGATCTCTGCCTTGACTTCGCGGATCTCCTGACGCGTTGCTGTTGTCGGAATTGCTGCGATTACCTCATCTGACAAAGTAAGCATCTCTGCTAACTTGGTCATGCCGTATGCCTGATACCGTTCTGCTAAGCGATCCGAGTAGCCATCTTCGGAGAATCTATCATTGATTGCCATGTAACGAGACACAATGTCTGCCGAAAGACCATAGCGGGCAGATGCAAATTCTGTCACAGTCTTGTAGCCGGACTCTCTGAGAATCTCTGTATCTCTTGCCACCTTCAAAAGATAGCCGATTCTCACGAATCCTTCTGATGCCTCCTTGATCTCATGGTCCATAGCCTCTTGGAATGCCTGGAACCCCTTAATTTCTGTTAATGCTGTCATGCTCCTACCTCCATCAGATCATTCATCAGCAGGTCGAACAGCTGGCGGTTCCTTTCTGTGCCGTTCTTCAACTGTTCCATTTCCTCTGCCCTCTGCTGCGCAGACTGTGCTGCCAGCTGCTTGTCTCTCGCCTTTAAGCGTTTCTTGATTTCTGTCTGCCACTCCTTTAGATACTCGTTGACGGTATCCAGATCAGGCTGGCGGTTGTATTCAGACCGCTTCTGGCGGACTGTACCTCCCGGCTCGATTTCGAGTGTGTACCAAGCCTTCTTAGGGTCGCGGCGTAGGAACAGGATGTAGGTCTCCTCTGTCCGGATGCGTTCGTAGTATCTGTCCGATGCGCCGGCGCAATGGTGGAGCTGATGAGAGTCATCCACGATATCCATCAGCGTCTGCGGTGTGATGATCTGCCATCCATCGCCCTGATAGTTATAGATATCTTTGATTCTATCGAGGACTTCCTGCGCTCCAGGCCATTTTTCATCCATTTCTTGCGCCTCGAACTCAGACTTGCGGCGGTTATACTCGTCAACCAGCTGATCGTGGCGCAGCTTTAGGTTTTTCGGTGCATATACAATCTCATCCCTGATGTCCATGCCTATCTTTCGAGCTATGGAGATGTAATCCTCATAGTACGTGATGACAGGGCTTGTTGTGTCGTTCATCAGTTTTTCCTGACGGCTTAGGAAATTTAAACATTTCCTAGGAGACATCAGATTGGCCATGACTCCGAGTCTGCTAGGAGTGATGCGTTTCCGCTCAAGTTCTTTCAGTGTCTCTGTCTTCAACTCAGCTTTCGGATGTTTCGCTTTCCACTGTAACCACTCTAAGATAACCGTACCGCCGTTGAGCTGTTTAAGGCGACCTATCGCGTTCTTATCCAGTCCAAGCACTTCCTCTGGCGTCTGACCTTCCAAGTCGATTTTTCCACCATAACTGTAATAATTTAGCTTGGCGGCATCCTGCTGTGCCAGCTTGGCTAACCCGGTCAAGCAAAGCTGCGCATATACTGGCGTCTTCCGCTTCATGATCCAGTTGATCGGCAGCTCGGCTTTCCCGATATCCCACAGCTGCGTGGCCTCATATCCAGATTTGCGAAGGACTTCCTCTGCCTGTTCCGGATACAAGTACGACGCATCCCAACGACGGTTACACGGATTAGTGTCCCACCACGTTTCTCCCCACTGGCGATAGTAGACTTTCCCGGGTTGATATGGCATCCACACCCATCTGATCGTTTCTTTGATGTCTACCATCTTTTCATTTCTGCTCCACAAGATGCTGACTTTATATAGCCTTTCTGCAAGACTGCCATCCGCCTGTCTTGAAAATGCAGTAACCCAGTCTGACTTTTCTTTCACTTTTGTGCGAGTCATCACTGTCACCATCTTTCCCGAACACTTAAGCCTTTGCAAGTGCTTGTAGTCCCCTGTGTGGGTTTCCCCGCAGGCGGTGCAGTAGTACACTCCATCCGCTTTAAAAGCATATTCCCAAGGTGTTATCTCTCGCAGGTACCACTCTTTGATTTTTTCCTCCTGCTCCTCGAATAGTGCCATCTTGGCGTTGATTCGATCTATTTTTCGGTCCATCTTCCGGCTGTATTGATCCTTGTTGTACCAACTTTCGGCGCGGTTGATCAGTAGCCCAATGTTATTGTACTCCCCAAAAAAGGTGTGAGCTGTCTTCTCATCCTCCTCTGAAACTTCCACATCCAACCACCCACATTCATACCTTTGGGAACTATTAAGCTGGTACTCCAGTTTTTTAATGCACATGGCACCACCTATCTCTGCCACGTATTTTCCTGCCTTGTCCACCAAATGCCGCCCCTTGAACTCCCCATTGTTCCAGAGATGGAGCATCAGGATATCTTTCTCAGTATATACCCGGGCAAAAGCACTGCCATCTCCTGTATAGGGTTGCACCGGGATCGCCATCAGATGTTTCTTGGCTGTTCTATCCATGGCTCCACACCTCCTTCCCCAATCTGGTACCAACCGCAAGGCAAATTCTTTCCGGCTCTCATGGTGCCTTTCTTAGTGTCCACCAGTACGACGATATTTTCCATCCGTGTTACCTCTGCCTTTGGATCTTCTCCGGCCACGATCAGAGCGGTGCAACCATATGATTGTATCCCTGTGCCTTCGGATATTGTGATGTTACCATTTCGCTCCTTGAGCCTCAGTGGGTGCTGCAAGATGTACCATGCACACTCCGCGATGTAGTCCGTCAGCGTCAGTCTATGTACTGGGATTAACTCTGTTGTTGAGATCTTGCTGTCACCGCCATCCTCGTCAATGTCTCCGACGGCCTCGCAGCGCCAGAACTCGTTCTTGTTATCCCATCTGTAGTAGGTTAGGCAGTCAGCCGGGTTCTCCGCTGCGTGGATGCCATTGCGCACGCAGTTAGCCTCTGCTTCGCAGTTAACCTCTCCCGGCTTGTAGTGGTAGCCTTTGCATACCAAGCCGGGTCCAAAAGCCTTGTATACGATCATGCCTTCTCACCTCCGTAGTATGCCTTGATAATTTCCTTCGCGCGCTCCTTGCTGACATCCCCCATGTAGACCGTTGGAATGCCCGCTGCTATCGCTATCTCATCCGGAAGCTTATAGCGCGTTCTCGATGCTTCTGCAACCAATTTTCCCAAACACTTCGCCAGACTCTTCTCTGGATCATGCACAGCGACCTGCATTTCTTCATCTCGTGAAATCATATAGGTGACCAAATCTCGCATTCCGCTCAGTGTCGTAGAGCAGCGCAGGTTAAGATGCTCGGACTCCACCTTAATCTTTCCCATAGCTGCTTCCAGTGGATTGGCCAGCGTGTCCACTACTCCATCTGCATAATCTTCTGCATCTTCCTTCTCCAGCCCGTTCTCTTCTGCCAGAAGGACGAGGGATTCGACATCCCCCTCCATCTTCAGTCCCTCTGCCGTCCTGTTCAGATCGTCAAAGGTCATCTTTCCAAATTTTTCAAACATTGCGTTTTCTCCTTCCTTGCACCAGAGTCCATGCGCCATGATACAGTGCTTCCGTATTCGGCTCTTCCAGACCGTAGAAAGCATAAAATTTTCCGATCAGGCGCACAATCTCCTGTTGTTCCTTGCTTAGTTTTGCTTCAAAAGTTTCCCAGGTAGCCGTTCTGGCCACTTCCTTTAGTTCGTTCCAGCCATCCAGCCAAGAATTTCCATTCTGAGCTTGACCCAGCTCATACTCAGCGGTCTCCACTTATTTTTCCTCCCTCTGTACTCCATGTAACATACATGGGGATACTTTTCTCGGAGTATAGCTGTTACCTTAAGTGGCTCCTCTTCTCCGATATCCAGATCGAGTCGGAATCTATCTCCGATCATAGCCTGTTCTTTTAAGTTTCTCGCGCCCTGTGCCAGGTGGCTTACTTTCACTGGCGGCAGAGCCGTAAACGTCTTTGCTTTCATTTCTCTCCCTTCTGAGGTGTACCTTGATGTAGTACCCTCCGTTGACCTCGTTGTATCTCACTTCGCTGTCTGTGCAGATGTAGCCCTTGTACCTCAATGCGCCGCTACGCAGCTTTGCGTTCTCCACGCACTCCTTGATGCAGTCATGATTTTTTATCATCTTGGTTACTGCACTTGGTCTCGTCTGATGGTGCTTGTGTTCTTCTGGCTTTGCCAAATTGCGGCTTGATGTCCAACGCTTTTCGTGCTTGCGGCGTTTCTCGTCTACTGCAGGTTTTGCCATGTACTCAGCTGCTCCTGCAATGCCATTCTCATCTGTCTCCAGGTATCTGGATTGATTACGTCCTCCGTGCTTCCATAGGCTCAGTACGGTATCTGAGTCCAATGCTCCATCCATCAGCAGATGATGGTGGACTCTCACGGTCTCTCCATCTTCACTCACTCGCTCTGTCGTGTAGACGTACTTTGCATTCTCCAGTCCCATCCGGTGTCTTTTTCCATTGATGCTCCGGATGAAGTTCTGGAAGTGCTTTATCGCCTCCTTGATGCTCTCTGGTTCTTGGCTGTATGTGAGTGTGATCCACAAATCACCATCAGCGAAGTTCTGTTCACACAATCTCCGGAAGTATACTCTCGCCTTGCGTCCATCTAGCACTCTCATGCGTTCTCGCTCTTTTGCCCGGTTAACCTCTGGCAGTCCAAGCTCTGCTACTTCTCTCTTCGTGAACTCTGGATAGATCTCTATGTCCATATGTGGTCCGAAGGTGATCTCTTTAGTGGCATATACTCCTCTTGCTTTTCCGAGCATCCTCTCGGCAAACCACTCATCCAGATCATCTATGCTCTGGTTATATGTACTCTCATAGTCATACTCTCTATATTTCGCTTTCATACAGTCGGGCTTTCTGGCAATAGGTAATATGTTGATTAGTTCTACTTGATTACAAGGTTGTTTAGAGCCTTTCGGCTCTTGCTTTCCCGTCCCATATGTGCTATACTGTATATGGGTTTACGGGTAATGACCTAAACGTTTGCCGATGCAGAGCTGCCTACTCTGCATCGGTTTTTTCTTTTATGCTCATAAACGCACCATTCCGAGGATCATGCCAAATACTACACAGGCGATTGACCATACGACCATGTTGATTGCATCCGTGATTGGCTTCTGTTCCTCTTCTTTCTTTCGCTCCTCCTGATCAACCAGGTTCGCAATGTAACGTGCTCTTCTGGCCGGATCAAAGTGAGGGACCTTGAGTGCTCCCAAGCTGCGGCGAAGTGTCTCTTCGTCTACCTCAGGGACGTGCGTGACTTCACGAGTTGATATCTCGCCATCTTTTACCATGATTTGGATCACTTCGTTGCCTCCTTCTTTTTCTTTGTGATCTTGATGTCTTTCAGGACCACACCATGCTCTTCTGCCCAGATGGTATACAATACTGTCAGGATGCGTTCTGGAGTTGGTGGTGGGTTTCTGATGGGTTCCGTAGGCAGAACTGTTCTTTCTTCCATATCTAACTCCTATCTGATCCATTTCTCTTTCTCTGTGAGTGGGGTTTTCATTGCTTCCCAGCGTTTTGACGTCGCCATGTTTTCCCACTCTTCTCGTGCCTTGTTTCTTAGTTTCTGCGACTGCTTCTTCAAAAAGATATATCCATACTGAGAAATACGGCCAAGTACATACAGAGTGGTGATTTCGTGGAGTGTATGCCAGTACACTTCATCCGGCATCCTTCCTTGAGAATACATAGTGGCGTACTTGAGGCACATCGCTATTCTATATTCATCAACTGACACCAGGGATGCAAACTGGCACCTTACTCTATCCATAAAGCAAGCTCGGCCTGCATTTGAATCAGTTTGGCCAAATGAATCAACCAGTAAGGTTTCTTCGTTTGAATTTAGCTGAAATACTATCTCTTGCGTTTTTGCATCCACCAGAATTACACTATTACCGGTTGAAATCGTTTCCTTTCTAAGGCAACTGCTCCAAGTTGGCTTCACACGAAGTTCTATCATCTCTTTTAGCGGAATATCACTATCAATCTCGTATGCGTCTGCCGGGAAGCCGATCACCATCTTTCCGTATCGGTAAATACTGACAATATAATTGCCTTCGAATCTAGTACTTGTGCCCTCTTTAAAATGCTCTCTTGCAATCAGCTCAAGGTTTTCCTTCATCCGATTTTCATCGGTGATCTGATGCCATCGCTCCTCAGCAGCACTAAATGCTTCTACAAGATCATCTGGTTCGTCCGGCACTTCCTGCTCGCATGTGAACTCGACCGCCATGGTTTCCAATCTATCTTGGATCTGATCGCAGTCCTCATACTCGCACTGATCCGGATACACCTTTTTGAGCTGTGTATGCCACGCTGCCTCTGCCGCCTTGTAGGTCTTGTCGTCCCATTCCAAAAAATTCAGCTCACCAGATCTTACATGCGCAAGAAGCGTTTCGTAAGCTTCGGTGTATTTTTGGTGTAGCAAATCAAGCTTGTTAAGCTCAATTTCAAAAGCTTCTCTTGTCATTTTTTCTTGTCTCCTTTCTTGACTTTCTGTGGTATTCGCTTTATCCTTTCCTTATAGGCTGTTGCCGCAGCTGAGTATAAGGAAAGGAGGCTTTATAATTATGTTGACTATGCATGATACGATTCTGTTACATCATTTAAAGAAAATTGGGAAAGCTCGTAATCTTTTGCATGTATCAATTGAGCCTTTTGATGGCGTCACAGGCTCTGTGTTTATCGAAACTGGTGTTGATACAGTTACTAAACTTACTGGAAAAGACTACTTTAGTTTTATGTCTCTCCTAGATCAAGGGTATCTTGTTTTATCTCAGCCACAAGATAGCTTGTATCAGTTTTCTTATAAAGCTGTACAGTATGTCGAACGTTGCATAACAGACTTTTTGGCTCTGTTCTTTACACGTTTCTTCGCTCCTGTTGCCGTTGCTGTCATTACTGCACTTATAATTGCAGCTTAACGATTACTACACCAATCACGGCACCGATTGCACACATTGAAATTCCCCAAAGCCAAATGGACATTTTCGTTTCAGCCGAAAGTTCATCTGGCTCTTTTGGTAACTGCTGTGCGCTTTTCACTCCAAAACGTTTTTTCCATTCTCCGCTTTTTATCATTTCGCACAGCTTATCTGGATTTGTATCTGCTAAAAACTCCAGATAAGAAATCACTTGAGCTGCGTGTCCTGCTTGTGCTTTCAGCGCTTCTATGTACCGTTTTGTTACGAACATCCTCTGCCTCCTACGCTGTCTTCGCAGCTCCTCCTGTCGCCAGATCGAAGCCAATCTTTACACCACGCAACAATGCGTCAAATTCCTTAGCCTGATCTGCTGTCAGAGTCTTGGCGAAGCTCAATACATCTTCTGCTTCTTTTTTATTGTCTGCCGGAATAAGCAAGCCTACAATTGATTTGTTTTCTGTCATATTGGTTTTCCTCAGAGAACAGCTTTGTAAAGGTGCTGCAGGCAAATGGTGTGAAGATTTCAGTCTTCATGCCTGTAGTACGGAAGATTTCAGATACATAGATACAGTTCATAACAGTTGCTAACATACCGATCTGGTCTGCCTTTGGTCGATCAATTGCGTTGCTGGAACGGCCTCTCCAGAAGTTTCCGCCGCCAATTACAATTGCAACCTGTACGCCCTGGTCAACTGACAGCTTTACCTGTCTTGCAACGTCCTTTACAACTTCTTCATCAAAACCAGTCTTTTTTTCACCAGCTAATGCTTCTCCGCTGAGCTTAAGCATAACTCTGCGCTGTTTTTCCATGTTTATCTCGTCCTTTCTGTGGGTTGTATCTTTGGTTATCATTTCACCTAGATACATATATCAGTATCTTACCATACAGACTTTTAAAAATCAACTAAAATATGTAGCTGTTACAGTTCACGCGTCATGCTAGATCTGGATAAATCTCATGCTTGCATGAAGATTTGACAGATCAGCAGGACGAAGTGGACGCCCGTTCATGAACAAAACAAAGTTGCGCGCAAACTTGTTTGCGGTTAGCAACGACGCACGGAACGTGCGGTTTTGCGAATGAGCGGGCGTCCAGTGAACTGTAACTAGTAATATGCAACCCGGAAGTCTTACGAAAGCCATTCACCTTCGGGCTTTGCTGCAATATTGGCTTATCCATGAATTGAAATAAAAGCATCACATATAAACTCTGCCGGTCCGCTTAAAAAAACAGCTTTTCCATTGCCATTCCAGCTAATAGTCAATGTTCCGCCTGGTACCTCTGCCAAAACCTTATTTTCCATTCCTTTTTGCTGTATGGCACAGACAGCAGCTGCACATGCACCTGTTCCGCATGAAAGTGTTTCTTTAGAACCGCGTTCCCAGATTCGAAGGCAAATCTTATTATGAGAAACTACCTGAACAAATTCAACATTACTGCGTTCCCTTAATTGTGGATGACACTCTAAAAATGGTCCCCACTTTTCAACTGGATATTCAGAAGGAGAATTAGGAACAAAACATACTGCATGAGGGTTACCCATTGATACAGGTGTTACAAAAAAAGAACCAATTTCAAGACTGGAAGAAAGAACAGGGACTCCCATATCAACACAAATTGATTTGACATACATTTCATCTTCAATATCAAGATAAAGTGTGCGTATTCCACTTTTTGTCTCCACACAGATGATATGTTTTTTGATTAGTCCGCGTTCATATACATATTTCCCCAAGCAGCGTATTCCATTTCCGCACATAGCTCCCTCAGAGCCATCAGCATTAAACATGCGCATACGACAATCAGCGACATCTGATGGACAAATTAAAATCAAACCATCAGAGCCTATTCCAAAATGACGGTCACTAAGACGTATTGCCATCTGACTCCAATTTGTTTCATTAAATATTTTGAAATCACCTGCGTCAAACAAATTTGCAAAGATATAATCATTTCCAGTTGCCTGCATTTTTGTAAACTTTAAATTCATCTGATTCCAATCCATTTTATATAATTCATATCATTATACGCAGTACCGCTCAGAAACATAACAGGCGCCCGCAAAATTGGGTTCGTCGACGAAACCATTGCATCGAAGGGCTTTCGTAACATAGCACCATGAACAGTAACTTGTTTTGTAAACGGGTATCCTGCAAACTGAATATGATATTGCAGATATTGATTGAATATGTTAAGATAAGTCAGATGCGAAAAACAAACAGGAGGAATGACATAAATGCTTACTTTAAAAAATACATCTGTTATGAATTTTGAAAATGCCATCCGCGGAGCCAGAAATCCTATGAACAGCTGGGGCCGTATGGACAGCCATACCGAGCCTGACGGCAGCTTTGTTTTTGGACCAAATGATCTTGATCTGGCAATGCGTCTTGCAAAGGCAGGCTCTGACCATAGAAAATATCTGCGTATGATTTTTGTCAGTGTAGATGTAACTGCACCGCTTTACTGGTGGAAGGAATACGATACATATAAGGTAGCTACTGTTGCTAATTCAACAAGTACTATGCATAAAATCCACAGCAAACCATTTTCAATGGATGACTTCTCCTGCGATCATATGACGGATGGTACAAAAAAATTTATGGAAACAGTTGTTGCCGAGCTTGAAAACATCCGTCTTCGCTTTAAGGAGACAAAATCAAAGGAGGACTGGTATGATATGATCCAGCTTCTTCCAAGCAGCTATAACCAGATGCGCACCTGTACATTCAATTATGAGACATTAATCAATATCTATCGTGCAAGAAAGAATCATAAGCTGGCAGAGTGGCATACATTCTGCGATTGGATTGAAACACTTCCATATGCAGAGCAGCTGATAACATTTGAGCCTTAATGAGCCTTAAAACGGCTGTTATTAAAAAAGCGCCTCACGTTTTTTGTGAGACGCTTTTTTAGATTATAGGCTTTAGCCTGTTGAACTGCTTGGAGTTTTTCGTGTTCCGAAAAATG